>ENA-ORXM01004399-ORXM01004399.1-marine-metagenome-genome-assembly--contig:-NODE-4399-length-12397-cov-7.929951_pt1 | contig 12397 bp, 9 predicted proteins | sample MGYA00237867_ERZ511480 | MGnify/ENA primary metagenome ERZ511480 (study PRJEB26309, sample SAMN06266103) | marine metagenome | isolation source: Algal blade | place: United Kingdom:Sidmouth, United... | reverse complement strand
CAATCCGAGCGATATGATGCTACGAACAGTAATCAAACTTGATTGTTTTGATGCATCTTAAATGATCTATTCAGTAACTCTAATTACGTTAGACTATCTACGCTACTCTTCCTCCCCTGCTCCGATCGCCGTAGCGGCTGCACCCCCCGCAATGACGGGCTCCACCTTCATAGGTGCTTGGAAAAATTTACGATGAAAAAGTAAGATGCTTACCACTCCTACAGAAATAGCTGCATCAGCAACGTTAAATACAGGCTTAAAAAACTGGAAAGAGCTACCTCCCCACTTGGGTACCCATTCCGGCCAGGTCGTATCCACCATTGGAAAATAGAACATATCTACCACCTTACCCTTCAGAAAAGGTGCATATCCACCTCCCTCAGGAAACATGGTAGCTAATCCACCATGGAAGGTCGACTCAGAAAATATCAGACCATAGACCATACTGTCTATAATATTTCCCAGAGCACCCGCAATGATAAGTGCGAAACTGATGAGTAGTCCCACAGACTCCTTAGCGATAATGAGACTTCTCAGTAAGTACACAAGAAAACCTACCATAATTATCCTGAAAATACTCAGTACATATTTTCCGATATCTCCTCCGAGTGTTATCCCGAAAGCCATTCCTTCATTCTCTATAAAATGTATTTTGGCCCACTCAAGTCCCATAATATCAAACCCTCGACCATAGAGAATATTGGTTTTGACATACACCTTAAGCCACTGATCTAGTATAAGTATAAGTATAATTATCGCTACTACGATGCCCGTTCTCTTCAAAAGAATATATTTTAAAATCTTAACAAAAATACTTAAAAGCGCTTACTTCTGCTTAGCACCTATACTTAACGTCGCATGTGGTACAGCCATCAGCCTTTCCTTAGATATAAGCTTGCCTGTTTCTCTACATATCCCGTACGCCTTATTCTGTACCCGTAACTTAGCATTTTCTAGATGCTGTATAAGCTTACTTTGGCGAGACGCCAGAGATTGTACATGCTCTGTTTCCATTCCAGCATTACCATCAGATAATCCCTTGACTTTAGAGTCAGGATTATCAGCCAGCTCATTCATTTGAGCCTTATAATACGCTAATTGTTCTTTCGCTATCCTAAGCTTTTCATCTATTAATTCACCGAATTCCTTTAGTTCAGCAACAGTGTATTTGTTCTTAGCTCTTTTTTTAGCAGTCATGATTTAGTATTTATAACTATTAACTAGTTAAATGTCCAAAAAGTGCAAATATATACGAAATCTTAGCTTATTATCACTTCAGTATTCTATAATCACAATGTTTTAGTCTAAAAACCCTAATTTTAAGCTCATTTTTAACGTAATTTTCATGCAAAAGCGATCGGGTAGACAAGAAAACAGAATAAATAAAGAGGAGTTAAAACAGCGTCTAGCCCAAGAAAAGCAAGAAAGGACTACCCTATCTTTCTATAAATATGCCCACATAGAAGATGTTATTCCTTTCAGGGAACGCTTCTATAAGCTGCTAGCCGACATAGGCACTTTCGGAAGAATATATGTGTCCAGCGAAGGCATCAATGGTCAGATGTCCGTTCCTTCAGACAAATTAGACAGTCTGAGAACCGCCCTCGACACCATAGATTTCCTACAAGGCATACGACTTAATATTGCCATAGAAGATGACGGAAAATCTTTCTACAAGCTTACGATTAAAACCAAAGATAAAATCCTTGCAGACGGCCTAAATGATGAAACTTTTGATGTAACGGATAGAGGTAAACATCTTACCGCAGAAGAATTTAACCAATTATCAGAACGCGATGACAGCATTGTGGTAGATATGCGGAATCATTACGAGAGCGAGGTCGGGCATTTTGATGGTGCCGTAACACCTGATGTAGAGACCTTCAGAGAATCCCTGCCCATCATAGAAGAGATACTAGAGGAGCACAAAGACAAGCACATCATCATGTATTGTACGGGAGGAATACGTTGCGAAAAAGCCAGTGCCTATTACAAGCATAAGGGATTCGAACAGGTATATCAGCTAGAGGGCGGTATAATAGAATATGCCCGCCAGGTTAAAAAAAATCAGCTAGAAAATAAATTTAAAGGCAAGAATTTTGTCTTCGACGAACGACTCGGGGAGCGGATAACGGAAGAGATTATTTCTCGCTGCCACCAGTGTGGTCGCCCCTGTGATACGCATGTCAATTGTAGTAACGAGGCCTGCCATATCCTCTTTCTACAATGCCAAACTTGTGCCACAGAAAATCAGAATTGTTGCTCTATAAAATGCAAAGATTTTAATGCCTTACCAGCAGAAGAGCAAGAAAATTTAAAACCCCGCATGCAGTTTAATGGAACAAAGTTTGGCAAAGGTAGATACAAAGCAGCAAGGGAAGCAGATAATTTAGAGGAGCTGTAAAAGCTCACAGACAAACCTATATATGTTCATTATATTTTGGGCGTAACCCTTTGCTTCTTCTCAAAACCCACCCGCAGGGTCGGAGTATTACAGACTCACCATTCGGTTCGGTCCTATCGGACTAGCCCTGCCCTTACACGCATAATCATTTCGCAAGCAGGTCTATCTTCCATGTTCCTTACGCAAGAAATCATATTCTTAAATTTCTCACACTCATTTTCTGCTATATTCCTAAGCGTTATTACCTACGCACCAAAAGCTTCTGGAAGTCTAATTTCTCTTAAACTATAATTGTGAAAATTACTTGCTCATTATCCTTCTACATCTGAAGCATAAAAATTCATCTTATTAGCAAGCTCCATAATATTCCAATTATCGGTAGAAAAATTCTTAGGTATTACATCTTGCTTCAGAATTCTTGCTTTAGGAACTTGGTTTATCTCTTTAAGATATCAAACCTTGCAGTAGGTTTAGCTAGGAGTCGTTCCTCTCTAATCAATTGACCGGTTCTATCACAAACGCCATAAGTTTTATCTTGGATGCGTTCCAAAGCAGATCTAAGTTCTCTTGATTTTCGCTGGATACGATTTATAAGTTGTTTATTAGTAGCTCTCTGTTGGAAATGTTTACTACTCTGATTAAAGTCTACATTCGTGTTAGCCATTCGTTCCTTTTGGGCTTTTCGATCTGCTTTATATCTAGTAAGTTCTTCGTTTGTTTGTCTTAGTTCTTCATCTAATATAGATTTGAATTTTTTAAGTTTTTGAGGACTATATTGTGTAGGGTTTTTTGACATGATATTTTGTTTTATTTTAATAAGAAATTAGATAGATTACTTTTCAATAATTATTTGATATACTCTAGTTATATGATGGATGACATAATGATAATAGATCATTATTCGTATCAGGGTTTTTATAAGTTACAAAAAATATCTTTTTGCATTAGTATACTATTTATAATATTTGTGATATAGTAACATATGTGTGAAAATTTATTCTTATCCGCAGTATAACTACAATACACTTCGCTTACAAGAATGAATTCTAATGAGTAGCATTCCCTGCACCATATGGAATTCTAATATTATCTACTAGATCCTGCACTTCTTTCGGAGGTGGTGACGTAAAATTTGAAACTGTGATAGCCACTGCAAAATTAACAAACATAGCAACCGTTCCAAATCCTTCTGGCGAGATTCCAAACCACCATTCCGACTTAAGAGAATCTACCGCGGTTTTTCCTCCATCGAAAATTCCAAATTTAAACTTTACCATGTAGAATAGCATGAGTACAATACCAACTACCATACCTGCAATCGCACCTTCTTTATTCATTCTTTTATAGAAGATACCTAATACTATAGCGGGAAAAAATGATGCCGCAGCAAGTCCAAAAGCCAAGGCTACAACGGCCGCTACAAACCCAGGCGGATTGATACCAAAATATCCAGCAATACATACCCCAACAACTGCCGACAAACGTGCCGCTAATAATTCTCCTTTATCAGAAATTTGAGGATTGATTATTTTCTTAATAATATCATGTGATACAGAGGATGAAATTACTAACAATAATCCCGCAGCAGTGGAAAGTGCTGCTGCTAAACCTCCTGCCGCTACTAGCGCGATTACCCAATTGGGCAGTTTAGCAATTTCTGGATTTGCAAGAACCATTATATCTCGGTTGACCTGTAGTTCATTTGTTTCTTTGTCAGCTACGTACTGAATTATACCATCATTATTTTTATCATTGAAAGTTATCAGGCCTGTGGTTTCCCACTTATTAAACCAGTCTGGCATATCAGAATAACTTCTGTTGCTTACTGTTTCTATTAGATTTATCCTCGCAAAAATAGCAATAGCAGGAGCCGTTGTATATAGAATAGCTATGAATAGTAAGGCCCATCCAGCTGACTTACGAGCGTCGCTAACTTTTTTTACCGTAAAGAAACGTACGATAACATGAGGCAAACCTGCTGTTCCAACCATTAATGCAGCAGTAATAAAAAATACATCTACTTTTGATTTGCTACCTGAAGTATATTCATGAAAACCCAATGCGCTATGCAAACCATCTAGCTTATCTAGTAAATAAATGCCATCAGCACCCGTACTGCCAAATCCAAGTTGAGGTATAGGAATTCCTGTCATCTGTATAGAAATAAAGATAGCTGGAACCATAAACGCAAAGATCAATACACAATACTGAGCTACTTGTGTATAAGTAATACCTTTCATACCACCTAGGACTGCATAAAATAGTACGATCACCATCCCGATAATAACACCAGTTGTAATGTCTACCTCTAGAAAACGCGAAAATACAATACCAACACCCTGCATCTGTCCCGCTACATAAGTGAAGGAAACAATTAGCGCACAGAACACGGCTACAATGCGCGCCTTGTCAGAATAATAACGATCTCCGATAAAATCTGGCACCGTAAACTTCCCAAATTTCCTAAGGTAAGGCGCTAGTAATAAAGCCAATAAAACATAGCCCCCAGTCCATCCCATCAGATATACAGAACCGTCATAACCACTAAATGAAATAATGCCTGCCATGGAAATAAATGATGCCGCCGACATCCAGTCAGCAGCAGTTGCTAGTCCGTTTGCTATGGGATGTACACCCTTTCCCGCCACATAAAACTCACCTGTAGAACTAGCTCTAGACCATATAGCAATGCCAATGTATAATGAAAAAGTCGATACTACTAAAATCCAAGTCCACGTTTGTATATCCATTATTTAATCGTTTACCTTGTATTTACTATCTAAGGAATTCATAAGCTTGATATACACAAAAATCAGTATAACGAAAACATATATGGATCCTTGCTGTGCAAACCAAAAGCCTAGCTTAAAGCCTCCTATCTTGATTGTGTTTAATTGCTCTACAAGTAAAATGCCAAAACCGAAGGAAACCAAAAACCAAATAAATAATAATATGGCTAGGTATTTTAAGTTTTCTTTCCAGTATTTCTGTTGAATATCTTTTTCCATAAGCTAGATCGTTTAACTATATCTATGTTTGCTTAAGGTATGATTTATTAGCTTGAAATTTAAACTATGCCTTACAATATTTTTTCTATATCCATCCCTATATTGACAAAATTATTACCATAACTAGATTCTATAGTGAACTCTATACCGGAATTAGATGCGCTCATGGATACTCTAAAGAATTCTTTGCAGAACAAAGATTACAGTATGCAATAACAAAAAATATAAGTTATTGAACATGAATCGTAGGCACAGCCTACTACGAACGAGGGAATGAGGAAGAGATTAGAAATAAAAAGATTTGTGAATTTGAGGAGTTGATAAGGTGATAATAAATTAGGTCTTTTAACGCTCCAAATCAGTTCTACAGTTCTACAGTTCTAAGTAGGCTGTGCCTACGGCATGTGAATCTATAATGAAATAGATAATTATAGGGACACGATCCGTAGGCACAGCCTACTACGAACGAGGGAACGAGGAAGAGATTAGAAATAAAGAGAATTGTTAATTTGAGGAGTCGTTAAGGTGATAATAAGTTAGGTCTTTTAACACTCCAAATCAGTACCACAGTTCTACAGTTCTAAGTAGGCTGTGCCTACGGCATATAATTCTATAATGAAATAGTTAATTATAGGGACACGAACCGTAGGCACAGCCTACTACAAACGAGGGAATGAAGAAGAGATTAGAAATAAAAAGATTTGTGAATTTGTGGAGTTGATAAGGTGATGATAAAATAGGTCTTTTAACACTCCAAATCAGTTCCACAGTTCTACAGTTCTAAGTAGGCTGCGCCTACGGCATGTGAATCTTTATTGGAATATAAAGTTATTGAATATGAATCGTAGGCACAGCCTACTACGAACGAGGGAATGAGGAAGAGATTAGAAATAAAAAGATTTGTGGATTTGTGGAGTTGATAAGGTGATAATAAAATAGACCTTTTAACACTTCAAAACAATTCCACAGTTCTAAGTAGGCTGTGCCTACGGCATATGAATCTATAATGGAATATAAAGTTTTGAATATGAATCGTAGGCACAGCCTACTACGAACGAGGGAACGAGGAAGAGATTAGAAATAAGGAGAATTGTTAATTTGAGGAGTTGATAAGGTGATGATAAAATAGACCTTTTAACACTCCAAATCAGTACCACAGTTCTACAGTTCTAAGTAGGCTGTGCCTACGGCATATGAATCTATATCGGAATATAAAGTTATTGAACATGAATCGTAGGCACAGCCTACTACGAACGAGGGAATGAGGAAGAGATAAGAAATAAGGAGATTTGTGAATTTGAGGAGTCGATAAGGTGATAATAAGTTAGGTCTCTTAACATTCCAAATCAGTTCCACAGTTCTACAGTTCTAAGTAGGCTGCGCCTACGGCATGTGAATCAATAATGTACTAGACAGTTAGAGGACACGAACCGTAGGCACAGCCTACTACAAACGAGGGACCCCAAACTCTTCTAATAAGAAACACCGAAAGTTTGTATAACTACAATAACATTTAATATAGCCTCCACCTACTTCTCTAAGCCTGGACTACGCTCTAGATATTCTTCATACAATAAAGTATGTCTGTTCTCCATCGGTACATTCCAACCTTTAATAAACAAATGAGAAATCATCGTCTTCATCTCGAAAGGATCGCCATCACACACAAATAGATTAGCTATCTTTCCTTTTTCTATACTACCATACTTATCCCCTACGCCAAAGATCTCAGCAGTGTTAATCGTTATAGCTTTCAGCGCTTCGTCTACACCCATACCGTAGGTAGCCGCGAATCCTGCATTGAACGGTAAGTTTCTTACATTCTCTGTATCGTTCGTTCTTATAGCTACCTTGACACCTGCTTGTTGCATCTTACCTGCGTTAGCATAAGATATATCATATCTATCGGAAGCTCTAGACGGAACGCTTAGCACAGGACCCGTCACGACTGGAATATTATATTTAGCTAAGGAATCTGCAACCCTCCATCCATCTGATACACCCGTCAATATCGCTTTTAACTTATGCTTATTCACCCAACTTATAGCTGCTAGAATATCATCCTTACTATTGACTTCTATCAGTAGATTATCTTCTCCCCTCACTGCAGCGATAAGTGCATCCATCTGCGGATTATAATTTGTTTTTTCTTTTCTAACAGCTACTCTGCTAGAATCCATGCGAGCATATAACTTGGCCTTATCCCATATTTCGTTGAGCTTTTTCATGGCCTCATTAGAATCTTTCTTGATATCCTCATCAGATCGACGATCCCATCTACCTCTCTTACCCGTACTCGGAAAAGAGAGTAGTGGTGCTTCGAATCCTGCATACATCTGGTCTGGCGTATAGCCCCATAAATCTATCAGCGCTGCCTGACCAGGAAACTTACCTCCTGATGGTTTCGTCAGGACTGTTGTAATGCCATTCGTTCTCGTTACGGGTATAGAAACAGAGCTAGGATTGACCGCTGTTAGGGCTTTCATATGCGGTGTAAAATCTCCTATCTCTCTAGCATCATTTGTCAGAGAAATCGAACTTATTTCACTCAGTCCTAACTGGCATCCCGCATCTATAAATCCTGGATAGATGCGCTTACCAGAGCAATCTATTTTTTCTGCATCTGGAGGAATATTAGCTATCGCTCCTACACCAGCTATAAGACCATCATGGATCAGTACGGATCCTTTTACTATACCTTTAGTTACCGTATGGATTTCCGCATTTTCTAGTAATACCGTCTTGTAGGTTCCTTTAGCCACTTGCTGTCCATGAAGTCCTACAACTAGAAATAGTATTAGAACTATATAAATTAATTTTTGCATATCTTCTTTTTTATTGTTGATTAGGGTTACTCTCTTTCTCCAAATAACTGTTCGTATACACCTTCCATACAAGCGTCATGCTCGTGACCATGCTCCTGCTCATAGAAGGCCGGAATTGTTTCCTCTGGATCTACATCGAGTCTCATATCTGCCTCCTGATTTTCTATATCAAAACGTATCACGCCATCTACAATCGTGTACTGCGGAACCGTGTATATGGACAAGGGATGATTCTTAAATATAGCGATATCCCCATCCTTACCTTTTTCCAGTGATCCTACCCTATCGTCTATCCCTAGCTGGATGGCAGGATTAAGCGTAATTAGTTTAAGCGTTTCTGTATCACTAAGATCTCCATAGCGTTGCGACTTAGCTGCCTCATGATATAGATGTCTTATCAGTTCTCCTGAATCTGAATTGATCGATGTCACGACACCATTTTTAGCTAGAATTGCTGCATTGAATGCAGTACTGTAATACACCTCAAACTTATAGGCCCACCAGTCTGCAAAAACAGAGGCTTGTGCACCGAAAGCCGCTAGTTCCGGAGCTACCTTGAACCCCTCATTGACATGCTGAAAACATATCTTACTTACACCGTAATCTTCTAGCACATTCATCAACATAACGATCTCATCTGCTCTATAGGAATGACAATGTATGATGATCTCACCATCTAGAATATCTGCAAGAACTTCGTTTCTCTCACTGTATGTAGGGGGCACTTTTACAGCACCACTCTTATAAGCAGCCCATTCTTTTTGATACAGTTTTGCAGCAGCAAATGATCTTCTAAATTCCTGCTCTATACCCATCCTACTTCTAGGCGGCACGTTTCTTCCTTCTCCATGAGACCGCATTGGATTTTCTCCTAGCGCAAACTTTATCGTTCGCGGAGCACCATCCATTCTCATCTCTTCTGGGTCCATCACACCATATCGATGTTTGATGGTTTCGCATTGTCCGCCTATAGCATTTGCCGATCCGTGCATAGCATGCGATACCGTAACACCTCCTGCCAGCGCTCTGTATAAAGTAATGTCAAACGGGTCTAGAGCATCCCCTACCCACACCTCTGGTGTTATAGGATTAGTTCCTTCGTTCACTGCATCTATCCCCGCATGAGAATGTGCATCTATAATTCCTGGCATTACGAACATACCTGTAGCATCTATTTCTCTAGCACCTCCCGCTGCTAGGTTTTTTCCTATCGCGGATATTTTTCCATTTTTTATAAGAATATCTGTCTCCATCTTTTCTCCATCCGTTATGGTCAGAAGATTTCCATTCTTGATCAGTATGTCTCCCATTTCTACCTGCGCATGCAACATGACAGAAAGTAAAAGAAGTGCACTGCTTATATATATTTTATACATCGTTATTTCTTTATTATAATTGATAAAAGTCAGCTATTCAGGATCGCTCTTTTTTACACCTTCAAAAGGAAAACTACCAAACTCCCCTACCGAAACCGTTCCTTCAAAATCCCCATCAGAAAATTCTAAATCAAAAGCAAGTTCCATACTTGCACCATTCATATCTATATCTAGTGTGTACGTAAGATTACTACCATCTACATTGACATTCTCAGCAAGGTCCTCATCTGTAGGATCATCATCAGAAATAACTGTAACCTTGTAACTATCTCCATCCTTTTTTATAATCAGTGTTCCTGTTTCAGTATTTCCTGGTACAACAGCTTCATAAGAGTAGACTCCTTGGATATCTGCTTGTTCCCCATCACTGCTTTTTTTGGTCTTTTTCTTTTTCGCTTCATACTCATATTTTTGACCATCTACAAACATGTATCTTATCATTGCACCTTCTTCGAAAAATGGCTTATCACTAACCATAAGGTTTGCCATCTTTCCTTGTTCTACTGTTCCAGCAATATTTTGTATTTTCAGGAGCTTCGCCGCATTCGTTGTCAGTGCAGCAAGCGCAGCCTTTTCTGATAAGCCTGCAGCAATCATTCTTCTTATCGTTGCTTGCAATTCCTTTGGCTTAGAATTTATCATAGAAAAAGCAAAAGGTATCCCGTCCTTTTCCATTACAGCCGCCTGCGTAATATACTGGTCATAACTTTCTTTTTTTCTTTTCTCTAGTGCTATCTGTTCAGGCGTTTTTTTCTCTATTTTTTCTTCTTTTTTCTTTTCTTCCTTTTTCTCCTTTCCATCCTCTGCTTTTTCTTTCTTATCCTTCTCTTTCTTATCCTCTTTCATTTCTTTGGGAAGACTTAGAGAAAGTAACACAGGAATATTCATGCCCTTCAGTTTTTTGTGCATACCATACCCCTGCTCCACATCAGCAACAACCATATCGAAACCTAATTCTTTTTTGAGTTGTATAGCCCTAGCAATATCTTTATGCTTTTCTGTTACAAAAAATACAGGCATCTTCATTTCTATAACCGGAAAAAAAGCAGCCTCTGCATCACTGATATCTGGACGCTCCATACCCTGAGGTGACATCACGTAAGACTTATTATGTTTCATTTTGTAAGTAGCGTTTCTGTATAGATCTTTGTACTTAGCAATAATACCTATGATGGTTCCTGGATAAACACCACGTGAAGTTTTGAACTGAGAAAAAAGGGATACATTCTCCTTCAGCATGGTATTCTTATCTGCATTACCAGACAGGCTTACGATACTTCCATATCCCGGCAACATCTTTCCTCTAGGTACAATATGCGCGATGCCATAACCTGCTTCTCGCATTTTACTAACAGAAGATTCTTTAGCATCATACAAGGTAGCTACCTCTTTTCCAGGCGTTATACCTGCCACCTCATCAGGCGGATCACCCGGGAATCTGACCTTAGGTCGCTCCTCGTTATTTTCTTCTTTTTTGATACCCGCATGAGAAAGACCATCTATAAATGCCGCATAGACATACATAGAATCTGCCTTGATCACTTCAGCATCGTAAGGGATTTTTACAGCTGATCCCACCTGCTGGATAATCCCATCTTTGATGAGGACAGCACCCCCTTCTATTATTTTCCCAGGACTCTGAACGATGTGTACATTCTGCAAATAAAAACTGCTAGTCACCTCCCCTACCTTATCATAATCCACCTGAGCAGAAAGATAATGCAGAGACAAACACAGGACTGCAATAAGACTTAATTTTAGTTTTTTCATATGGTAGCAATAATATTGTTCACACCTAAAATAGTATAATTCCACATACATCCTTGACAAGAAGGAAAACTTTCGACGAATGATGTTTTTTCTAGGATAATTTCTTGGGTGTCTCCCAGCTAGGACTCGCTCCAGATAAGCTTGTATCGCAAATTGCCATTAGGAGGTTCCTGAGATATTCTTAGATCAAAATCGCTGGGTCACTGTCTTCCAGACTCGCCATTCGGCTCGGTCCTCCATTACATTACGGACGGTGCGCTACGCTTCCCCTTCCAGGTAGTTGACACGGCTCCGCAACTGTTCAGCTATGCTCAAAGGTGTAATGTGTTGAGGTGGTAAGATGTTGAGGTGTTGAGGTTTTGAGGTTTTGAGGTTTTGAGCTGTTAAGGTGTTGAGGTGGTAAGCTGTTAAGGTGGTAAGGTGTTGAGGTGTTGAGGTGTTAAGGTGTTAAGGTGTTAAGGTGTTAAGGTGTTAAGGTGAAATACTAAATTGTCCTTTTTGTTTGTAGTACTCTCGCCAGAAATTTCTGTTTGTAGTCCCCTACTACAAATCCTTATTATATTACCACTCCTATGATTACGGCGTGCAGTTCAATTTAACTATTCTTTCTAACAGAATATGAATAAGTAGTTGCTACTCAGGTTTTATTCCAATTGTAATTAATTTCGTTTTGGGATGGGTAGAATTTCCTCCCTCGCCCTTCGGGCACTCCCTCCGGAGGGAGATATATAACATTTCCTCCGCTGTAGGAGGTGTCCGTAGGACGGAGGAGGAACTCCTCTAAACTCCATAAGGGTACTACAGATAGTAGGTAGATATACCAAGGCGACATACTTGCTTTTCTGACAATAAGAAATGCATATTTCTGAAGAATTCATTTACAAATTGGCTACTTTAGACTTAATTCATTAAAAGCATACAATCCATGAGAAATGTCATTATACCATTTCTATTTTTAGATGACGGAAAAGGATTTAGAATTGTTCAAAATGGATCAAGGCAAAAAACGTAGGC
>ENA-ORXM01004398-ORXM01004398.1-marine-metagenome-genome-assembly--contig:-NODE-4398-length-12398-cov-3.689960_pt1 | contig 12398 bp, 10 predicted proteins | sample MGYA00237867_ERZ511480 | MGnify/ENA primary metagenome ERZ511480 (study PRJEB26309, sample SAMN06266103) | marine metagenome | isolation source: Algal blade | place: United Kingdom:Sidmouth, United... | reverse complement strand
TGCCACATAGCCCATATTAATATGATCTAGCAAGTGTTTTCTGAGCTCCTCTTCGTATTCCTCATGGTAAACTGTGTCTTGTAAACTTTTACTATTTGTTAAATAAACATGTTGAATGTGTTGACCAAGTTCATCTGTTTCAAACCATTCTCCTGATGTCTTTTGGCCACTATTCCAGTCAACGAAAGGCATCAACACGACTTCAAATTCTAGTCCTTTCGATTTATGAATGGTCAACAATTTCATGCCTTCTTCTTGATCACTATTTTTTATGAACAACTTGTCGGCCTTTTCTCTCCACCAGTCTAAAATTGCTTCGGCATCATTACCATGTTCTTGCAGTTGCTCGCACATGGCATCTCTAAAGAACGAGATATATGCAGAGCTTTGGAGATGATATGGAAGCCAAGAAACATAAGTCTCAAACTGATGTAAAATAGATTGTGTTTTTAAGGAAGACAGCTTGAGTTTATCAGAATGAGCCGTTAAAAACTCAGTAAACTCTGAAATTTGAGCGAAGTTCTGTTGACCGATTTCTTGAAACATTTGATGCTTCGTTAAATCAATATAGCCAAGCTCATGAAATGTATCTGCAATTTGAGCTTGCAACACTTGATTGTGCGGCATAGTAAGCCACTCAATTATAGCGGGAAAGGCAGAAATATAGGTTTTGCTTGCCAGTGCCAAGCTCTCTTTACTCACAAATGGTATTTGCCTCTCATGTAAAAACTCTGCTATAAGTTGTAGTTGATCGTTTTTACGAGCCAGTACAGCCATATCGCTGTAAGAAAACCCTTGACTGTGCGCTTTTTGTATTTGCGCGTAAAACAGCTCTAATCGTTGCAATAGCTTTTCATCGGTTGTTTGGTCTTTGTCTTTTTCCATAATGTGAATACTCACATAACCGCCTGAATCTTTTTGATGCACTTTTTGCTCATGATCTTGGTAGATTGTTTGATATATAGCAAAACTCGGTTGGCTTTTAATCGCCTTAAAAAAACCATTATTAAACTTGACTATCTCTGCTCTACTCCGGTAGTTAGAAACCAGTGTTTCTTTAGTGATATGTTCTTCAAGCACACGTTCTTGCTCTTGCAGCAGTTCGTCAGTTTCGCTACCTAATAGTTTTGGCAAATGAGTGAGTTGATGGGTTTCACCTCCGCGAAAACGATAAATTGCTTGTTTGCTATCGCCCACCAATAAACTTTCAGGCCTTTTTTCTTGACTGAGCAACTCTGTAACCAGTGGCACTAAATTATGCCATTGAATAATGCTGGTGTCTTGAAATTCATCGAGCAGTAAATGGTCAAAATAATCTCCTACTTTCTCAAAAATGAATGGAGCTGGTTCTCCTTTAATTCTTGAAGCCAAAATTGTGTTGAACTCACTGATGAGCACAAGTTCCTCCTCTTTTTTATAGTCTTTCAGTAATTTACTGAGTTGTGCTAATAATGCAAGCCGTGGGAATGCTTTTCGAATTAAACTTAGGAGTTTGAGCCGTGAGACTGTGTTAAACAAGTCCACACCTTTTTGTAAAATGTATGACTCTATGAGGCCATGATCGGCAAATTCATCTCCTTTTTTATACCACGTTTGTTTATCAAAAATTACAGAGTGAAACCTTGCCCCAAAATTGATTTTTCCAAAGTCACTGTTAGCGGCGTAAAAAAAAGATCCCATAAAACCAGACTTTCCATACAGAAAATCAGGTACACCCAAACCATGTGAACTGATTAAGGTGATAACATCTTGACCAATGTTTTGAATCGTATCCTGAAGTGCAAACACCCGCTTATCCAAATCTTGCTGAACTTTTAGTAATTCGTTGTCGCTTAAACTCGCGTAATTCGAAACAATTTGACTGCTGCTTTCTTTTAGTAGAATTTTAATGGCCTGTTGAATATCATAATCAAGCCTAATTTTGTCTTCCTCATTGAGTTTTTTCTCAAAAAACTGAACCATCAACTCAGTAAATCCTTGATTCTCTGGCTTAATCATGCCATACAATTCGCCAGTAAGGTGATCGGTAACATCATCTTGCTCAATAGCTACTTTAAATTGTAATGGAATACCTAATTCATAAGCAAAAGATCGTATCAATCGCTGCGAAAAACTATCAATAGTGCTCACCGCAAAATCACCGTAGTTGTGCAAAATTGATTTGTGGAGTAGCGTCGACTTACTGACTATCTCTGCGGTGGTCCAACCAGTTTCCTTTTGTAAGGCATCGAACAGCGCTTTGTTTCTGCCAGAAAGCAAAGAAACTTCTTGAGAGGAGAATGCTTCACATGCCTCCACAATTCTAGATTTCATTTCATTGGTTGCTTTCACTGTGAATGTGATTGCAAGAATCTTTCTAAATTTGTATTCAGGATTACGTAAAGCAATCTTAAGATACTCTAATGTGAGGCGGAATGTTTTACCTGAGCCCGCTGATGCAGTGTACACTGTGAAGGAATGTTGACTATGATGTTGCTTCATTAAACCAATTTGCTATTTCTGCGTCTAATAGGGTAAGAGAAATAAATATAACATGAAACAAGTATTCCATTTGGCTCTTTTTCTGTTCTTTTCTGTGGTTTACACAGTAGCGCAGCCACCTGCCTTTCAATCAGATTCTGAGAAACCGGGTCGGTTCCAAAAAATGAGCCATGATGACAATATGGAGAAGATTCTTATGCGCTTAGATGAGCAAGTGAGTCTTTCTACCAATCAAAAAAATAAAATCAGAAACATTCTTGAAGAAACTACTTCAGAAATACGGCTGATTGAAAAACAATATCAACCGCAAAAAGACGAAGTGAAAATGAAGTTGGCGGAAATCAGGAACTCAAATGATCCCGTTTTGACGAAGCGACAACGCATTCGTGATTTGAAAGATCAATATGCGCCTAATTTAAGGGAGTTTAAAACTAAAATTTCTTCTATACGCCAAGAGAGTAGAACGCAAATCAACAAAGTATTAACTACAGAGCAAAAGGCAGTGCTTTATGAATTGATGAGCGAACAAAAATTCAAGCAAAAAGAAAAAAATAAGGATAACAACCAACGCAAACGAAAATAATTACGTCTTTATTAATATAGGAAAAAACATTCCTGTAGTCCTTTTGAATAGCCGCGTTGTATTTTCAGCGCGGTTTTTTTTTATGAATAAAATTTGGCTCTCTAAATCAAGTTACCTAAAAGGGTTACAATGTTCTAAAGCATTAGTACTCCATAAGTATCATTATTTGCAGCGAGATGCTGTGACAAGAAAACAGCAAGCATTGTTTGATGACGGACATGATATTGAAGATCTTGCGCGTAGGCAGCTGTTTCCTAATGGCATGAATCTCAAACCAAAATCGCCGCTTCAATGGCCAAAGGTGATTAAAATGACAACCCTGATGCTGCAAAACGGTCAGCCTTTGCTTTATGAGGCAGCCTTACAGTTTAAAGGAGTTATGTGTGCAATTGATGTGCTGAAAAATGTTGGCGATAAAGAAATAGAAATCTTTGAGATAAAGCGAAGCAGAAAATTAAAACAAGTATTTCTTCATGATATGGCCATTCAATATTGGATTGCCACGCATGCCGGATATAAGGTGAAGCGTATTTCTTTGGTGCAACCAAAACCTGATATAGATGAGTTGGAATTTCAAGTGCTAAACCTCACAGATGAGATTAAAAGCAGGCAACATACAGTTCAAGTTGAGATTGAAAAACAATATGAATTACTGCAAGAAAAACAAATTCCTGCCGTTGATATGGGTGAGCATTGCCACAAACCTTATCGTTGCAGTTTCATTGGATTTTGCACAAAGCAACAACTGGCAAGAGAATTGTAATTTTACTTTGAAAATTGAGTTATGAAGAGTTTGCTACTTATCTGTTTTACATTGCTATCATTTTCTTTGTTGGCGCAAACGGCAACCGAGCAAGCTCTCGATGTTGCTGAGCAAGAATTGTATAGATTACAAAATGAAAAAACCGAATTGGCCAAAAGCTTGAATGCAGAAGGAAAAGTACCAAAACTGCAAAAAGAGTATCTTGAAATAGAGCAGGAATATAAAATTCAACTCCAAAAGACTAAAGAATTACGGAAAGCATATAAAAAAGAACAGCGAGCAAAGAAAAAAAATCAAAATGCCACCGTCCCCATGTATACGCCATCGCAACAACCTCGCCCCGTAGCGCAACCCACACAATCGAAACCAACAATAAAACCGAGTGCTGATGTCAAAAAGGCAAAAAAAGCACGAGAAAAACAATTAAAAAACCAAATTAAGGAACTTAAAAAACAACGAAAGGTACTCATTAAACAAGCTCAGGCTGCCGGTCAAAATCCTATGACTCTTCAATCTGTGCAAGACTATGATCGTAGAATTCTGGATAAAGAAGCCGAATTATTACAAGTACAAACAACACCATTGCCAAGCCCGCCAAATGCTCAAATTTATGAGTCAACACCATCGGCACAACCGCAAAAGAAAAAGCAGCAACAACCAGTTCAAGTTACGCCTCAAGTAAAAGAAAAAGCAACGACTGCCGTTAATACACCTCAAGAAACCAATATTCCAAATGTTACCCAACAAATTGAAATACCCGCAATTGGTTTATCTACTATTTTGTTTCCCAAGTTTTCTACCGAAGTGCCAAGAGATTATGGCTTGTATTTGAATCATGTGGCCAAGCAGTTGAAAGACAACCCTGGTTTACTCTTGCAGATTGACGCTTTCACCGATAATTCTGAAAAGAACAGGGTTAGCATGCAACTTACAGCTGGTATGGCTAACTCTGTTGCGCAAGAAATGGTGAATAGAGGTATTCCGCCGAACAGATTAAAAGTAGAAGCGAACGGCAGTAAAAATGCCGTTGGCGATAACAAAAACTTCTTTGGTCAAGCAAGGAACAGAAGGGTTGAGCTTCAGTTTTTAACGCCCTAACAAATGGTAGCAACAAAAAAAGTGAGTTCAAAAAACTCACTTTAATAGTTTGGTGTCTGAGCAAAATTTGTGCATCAGAACATTTAAATGATTGAAGAAAATTACTCTTCGCTCATTTTCAAGGCATCTAAAATATCATCAACGCTGGCTCTGTTCTGATATTTCGGATCGAAATGAGTGTACACTACTTTGTTTTCTTGATTGATAACAAATGTGGCAGGTACTGGTAAAAGTACTTCGCCACTTTCTGTTGCATCTAAATTAACATCATAGTCTTTCAATCGGTCTTGATAATCTTGAGTAACCTCAAAGGCCACACCATATTGCTTCATTACTTCAGCTTCAGGGTCTGATAGAATCATAAACTCAGCATTGGTTTTTTCTCTGGCTTGTGTTACTGCTTCGTAGTTTTCAGGTGTAACAGCAACTAATTGTACGCCTGCATCTTCAAGTCTGTCTGCCTCTTCTACAAAGGCAGCGAGTTGTTTATTACAGTTGGGACACCATTGACCTCTATAAAAGAATAGAGCCACAGAGCCGTTTTTGGTGAGCTCATTTAAATGAACTGCAGCGCCATCTTTGTCATTCAATGTAAAATCTGGAGCAATGGCGCCCGCCTCAATTGGTTTAAAATACTGTGGATCTTCAATACCGAGCGATGCGAGATCATACTCTGAATAATCAACAATGTTTTGCCTGTATTGATCGTCAAGATTAATGACTTTGGTTTCAGTCTCTTCTTCGGCAGTTGGCTGTTTACAGGCAATTACAGAGGCGAAAAGACATAAGAAAAGTAACATTTTTGAGGTTGTCATATAATTGGTTTTCTCTTTAACAATCAAACTCGCTAAAAAGTTTACCAATAACAATTTATTTACTTTCGTACAAATTAAGAATATGAAACAGGCCCTTTTTTTACTCTTTTTACTCTTTACTACAAGTTTTAACACGTTCTCTCAAACCACAAATGATGTAAAACCAACGGTAGAGGAACCGTCAGAAGATAGAGTTTACGATTTTGCTGAGGTTAATCCTGAATATCCGACAGGTATAAAAGGACTTAGAAAAGAAGTAGGCATGAATTATATAATACCGAAAGATTATAATGGAGTTGGTGGCACTATTGTAGTTCGCTTTGTTGTAGATACAGACGGTTCAGTTCAAAACATCACCATTCTCAAAGGATTGGCTGATTGTGACAGTTGTAATGAAATGGCAATTGAATCTTTGCGTTCATTAGAACATAAGTTTAATCCTGGCTTACAAGATGGGGAAGCCGTTCGGGTTCACTACACTATTCCCATCGTTCTAAAGAATAAACCAAAGAAGAAAAAGAAGAAACCGATAAATTAGAGCTCAAGACTTTCGTTTATCTTCGTTGCTATGCCCGGAAATTCTTTTGGTAAACTATTTACGATAACAACATTTGGTGAATCTCATGGCGCTTTAATTGGCGTAACTATAGATGGCTGTCCCTCTGGTATTACGCTTGATTTGGCAGCAATACAAACAGATCTTGATCGTCGAAAACCAGGTCAGTCAGAGATTGTGACACAACGAAAAGAAGATGAGGATTTTGACATTGTTTCAGGTTTCTTTGAAGGAAAAACGACGGGAACGCCGTTGACAATGTTGATTCATAACCGCAACCAAAAATCGCGAGATTACAGCCATATTCAAGACAAGTTTAGGCCATCTCATGCAGATTTTACCTATCAAAAGAAGTATGGCGTTCGAGATTACAGAGGCGGTGGCCGTTCAAGTGCGCGCGAAACTGCTTGCCGCGTTATGGCAGGCGCAATAGCCAAACAAGTGCTACAACAATTTAATGTAAACATTCAAGCGTACGTGAGCCAAGTTGGTCATATACAAGTTGAAAAAGACTATACAGAGCTGAATTTGCGCAATACTGAGAAAAATATTGCTCGTTGCCCTGATGAAGAAATTGCTGCTAAAATGATTGCATTTATTAAAGACGTCCGTAAGCAAGGCGACACGGTTGGTGGCGTTGTTCGTTGCATTATTACCGGCACGCCAGTTGGCATTGGAGAACCTGTTTATGATCGTTTACATGCTCAGTTAGCAAAAGCCATGCTGAGCATTAATGCGGTAAAGGGCTTTGAGTATGGTAGTGGCTTTGCGGCAGCAAGAATGAGAGGTAGCCAACATAACGATGCCTTTGAAAAAGATGGAGCTGGTGGGGTGCAAACGAAATCAAATCATTCGGGAGGAATTCAAGGTGGCATATCAAATGGCATGGATATTCATTTTAATGTTGCCTTTAAGCCTGTTGCAACCATTATGAGAAAACAAGATACTATTAATGAAGCTGGTGATGAAGTGAGTGTAGAAGGAAAAGGTCGTCATGATCCCTGTGTTGTGCCACGTGCGGTGCCCATTGTAGAAGCTATGGCAGCACTCGTTTTACTCGATCAATTGTTAATTCATCAAGCATATAACTTTACGACATGAAAAATTTAGCACTCCATTGGCAAATTCTCATTGGTATGGTTGCCGGTATTTTATTTGGCTTCCTTATGCTTGCAGTACCCTGGGGCCAAAAATTTGTGCTCAATTGGATTGCGCCTCTCGGCACCATTTTCGTGAATCTACTTAAGATGATAGCCATTCCACTTATTCTAGCATCTTTAGTGAAAGGTATTTCCGACCTTAAAGACATCTCAAAGTTTAAAAATATAGGCCTTCGCACCATCGGTATTTACATGGTCACAACCGTTATTGCTATCACAATTGGCCTAGTGTTAGTAAATACCATAAAGCCAGGTGCAGGCATGGACCCTCAGTTGGTTGAGCAATTAAAATCTACCTATGCTGAAGACGAGAATGTGTCAGGAAAAATTTCTGCTGCTATTTCTCAGAAAGACGCCGGTCCGCTACAGTTTTTAGTTGATATGGTGCCAGACAATGTGTTTGGGGCTCTCGGAAATAATGGCGCTATGTTACAAGTCATCTTTTTCACTATTATGCTAGCCATTTCTATGTTGTTAATTGGCGAGGAACGTGCAGCACCGCTAAAAAACTTTTTTGATTCACTGAATGATGTGGTTTTAAAGATGGTTGATCTGATTATGCTGACCGCACCAGTTGCCGTTTTTGCACTATTGGCAAATGTTGTAGTAACCAGTGGAGATCCAGCAATATTAGTACGCCTATTAGGATATGCGGGTGTGGTTGTGCTCGGGTTGGCGCTTATGATTGTGGTGTATATGATTGCGATTACCGTGCTTACCGATAAGAATCCGTTCTGGTTTTTAAAACAATTAAGTCCGGCGCAATTACTTGCCTTTTCTACGAGCAGTAGTGCGGCAACCTTACCTGTGACCATGGAACGTGTTGAAGAACACATTGGTGTGAAAAAAGATGTGAGCAGCTTTGTGCTACCTGTTGGCGCAACCATTAATATGGATGGAACGAGTTTATACCAAGCCGTGGCCGCCGTGTTTATTTGTCAGGTGTTGGGCATTGAGCTTTCTTTAACGGCGCAACTCACTATTGTACTCACGGCATTGCTTGCCTCCATTGGTTCTGCGGCCGTGCCCGGTGCTGGCATGGTTATGTTAGTCATTGTTTTAGAAGCCGTTAATTTTCCTTCTGAGTTGCTGCCCATTGGTTTAGCATTGATTTTTGCCGTTGATCGACCGCTAGATATGTGTAGAACGGTAGTCAATGTAACTGGCGATGCCACCGTAGCCACTTTGGTTGCGCAGAGCGTTGGCAAGGTTGGTGATCCACAAGTGCAAAACTGGGATGATAACTATGAGGCGGTGAAGTGAGTGTTCAAAGTTAATCAGATTGAAAACCTATGCCTTCACCGAGTAAACTTCTTTATAAAAGATTTTTTCTAAACAATCACCAGATTCAGGGATAAACCAAATTTCTCTGTTCATTAAATTTGTAAAAACACAAATAATGAACGCCAAGCTTTTCATTCTCGCTATTCTCTTTTCTTTGTCGAACCTAACATTTTCACAAGGAAATGAGAAAATAACTCACGCAGACTACAATGTCTCAGATCAAGTTGCTCTCTTACAAGTAAGTCACTTGGTTGTTAGCGAAAACGAATTGGAATTGAATCCCTCAAGTATCGAAGTATTCACCTTCAAAAATGGGTTACTGACAGAGAAACAATACATGATCCCCAACTCATATGCTAGTAAGCAAACATTCACATATAACGGTGCAAATGAGCTCATTTCAAGTACCTTCATGAATGGCACCTCATCAGGCTCGGGTGAATCGAAAACAACGTACGAAAAGAGCCGAACAAAAAATACAGAAGAAGAAAAGGTGAGAGACGAAACAATTGGAACGCACACTTACATCTACAGAACATTTGATGATAATGGTAATCTTTTAAAGAAAGAAGTGATGAATGCTGACCGGGAGACATCGGCTGTTATTGAGTATGGAAACCAAACCCGAAAGGAAATTGAGTTTAAAGAAGGCACACCAACCTCAGAAGTCGTTTATAAACTCGACGCCAACGGTAACCTTGTTCAAACACGTTCTGGCTTAACGGAGGCAGATTACTTTAAAACAACCGATTTTTTGTATAATGATAAAGGTGACCTACTCACAGAACTATCTTATTATAGCAAGCAAGGTGTACAAGAACCCTACACACACATCAAAATGTACGACTATTTATATCAAGGAGATTATTGGGTGGCACGTGCAGAATACTCAAACACAGCCATAGATAAAACAACACCAATCATTATTCGTGGTCTTCAAGATGTTGCTGGCAAACAGTATGCACTTACCACCGAGCAAGAAGTGAAAAGCTTCGCCAAGCAAGTATTTGGAAAATACGATTCATTGAAACAAAAACTCCAGCAGCACAACCAATAATTTCTCTATCCCATAACATTGCTTTTCTCCTTTCGTTATGTTTCTTGCGGGTATTCACCTAATTTTACGACTTGATACGAAAAGAACCTGCAGACTGGGTGTTTTTTAATGTAAAATTCCCAAACAAAGATCAAGAGGCAATTGCCATCTACAAGAATAAAGTTGTTGAAATAGGAAGCATTCCCTTTATTTTTTCAAACTATCGTGGCTTTAAAGACTACAATGCGCAAGGATTCTCGATAGCAAATAGAAATACAGATTATATTGAATTAAACGACCTTGCCGACGGCATCGTGGTTTTTAAGAACGAGCTTACCGAAGCCAACATCATTTGGGAAATGAGCAATGGCAGTTGCATTTCTAGACACACAGAGTTGCTTGATCCTCATTGGGATGACCATTGAATGAATACCAGGTTGCATATTATGCTTTTTCCTATGACCAAATCAAGTATTTTTGTCGCCGAAATTCACTCTGAATGAGAATAATTATTTCAGGCATTGGCGATGTTGGGTTTCACCTCGCAAAATTGATGTCTGCTCAAAGTCATGATATTGTTGTGATTGATACAGACAAGGAGAAAATTCAATATGCTGAAGATCACCTTGATATCATTTCTTACCGTGGAAGTTCATCTAGCTTTAGCACGTTACAAGAGGCCAAAGTTGCTCAAACCGACTTGTTTTTGGCCGTGACCAATGCAGATGAAGTGAACCTTACCAGCTGCATGATTGCAAAAAAGATGGGGGCAGCCTTGTGTATTGCGAGAATCAGCAATGCTGAGTATAACTCAAGCCAACAACAAACGTTCTTTCAAGAATTAGGTATTGATGGAATGATTTTTCCTGAGGAAATTGCAGCACGAGAAATTTTTAGATTAATCACAAAAGCAGAATTTTCAGAATTTTTTGATTTTTTCGAGAAAAAATTATCAATTGCCGGCATCACTGTAGAAGCGGGTTCGCAACTCGACAACAGAACGATTGAGGAACTCAAATTCTTGAATGAGAATAATGATTTTATGGCTGTGGCAATCCTTCGAGATGGGGAAACCATTATTCCTAGAAGTAAAACGACGGTGCTAGAGGGTGACCTCATTTATTTTGTGCTAGAACCACACGCAACACAAACGGTACTCCGTCTTACGGGAACAGAAAAGTTTGTCATTAACAAAATTATGATCGTTGGTGGCGGCAAAATCGGTGAATCTGCGGCACGCATGCTTGAGAAAGATTATCAAGTGAAATTGATTGAAAAAGACAAACAACGGGCGTTTGAATTAGCTGAAAATTTGACCGACACGCTAATTATCAATGGCGACGGTAGAGACGTTGAGCTTCTTGAAGAAGAAGACCTTGAAAACATGGATGCATTTATTGCACTCAGTGGCGATGCAGAAACCAACATCATCAGTAGTATTGTTGCAAAAAATCATGACGTGCGCAAAACAATCGCCTTGGTCGACAATATGGATTACATCAACATTTCTCAAAACATTGGGATTGACGCTTTGGTCAACAAGAAGCTTATTGCGGCAAATAACATTTTCCGCTATGTAAGAAAAGGTGATATTGGTGATCTCATTTCATTACCCGGTTTAGATATTGAAGTGTTAGAATTTATTGTTGGTAGCGAATGTAAAATCAACAACAAACAAATTAAAAATCTTGGTTTTCCTAAGAACGCCATTATTGCAGGCGTAATTAGAAACAACAGAGGGTATATCACAATGGGTGATTTTGTGGCAAAAGAAAATGATCGTGTCATCGTCGTGTCTAAACCAGAAGCCATTTCACGCGTAGAAGCCTTTTTCAGTAACAACTAATGATGTTTCATTGGCAAACCATCGGGCGTTTTGTAGGCTTTCTACTCTTAATGAGTGGGCTGATGATGAGTGTATGCATCCCCTTCTCACTTTACAATAAAGGCGAAGAGTTAAGTGGTCTACTCATCTCTGCATTGATAACACTATGTGTTGGCGGCGGACTTTGGTATTGGGGTAAACAAACCGAAGCAATCATCAAGAAAAGAGATGGTTTTCTTATTGTAACACTTGGTTGGGTTGCTATGACCCTGTTTGGAGCGTTACCGTTTTACCTCACTGGTGAGATAACAAGTATCACCGATGCAATATTCGAATCAGTTTCTGGTTTTACAACTACAGGGGCGAGTATATTAAACGACATTGAGGCCATGCCGAACTCACTCTTGTTTTGGAGAAGTATGACGCATTGGATCGGCGGTATGGGCATTATCGTTCTCACAATTGCAATCTTGCCTTTACTCGGTGTGGGTGGCTTTCAATTATTCACGGCTGAGTCTCCTGGGCCAACCGCCGAGAAGATGCACCCTCGTATTACTGAAACGGCTAAGGCACTATGGGTCACTTACTTCATACTAACCTTTGCTGAAGCCGCATTACTTTGGATTTTCGGCATGACGCCTTTTGATGCCATTAACCATGCAATGAGTACCATGGCGACCGGTGGTTTTTCTACCAAGAATGACAGTATCGCCTATTTCGAAAGCCCAATTATTCAATATATTATAGTGGTTTTCATGTTTATAGCGGGCACAAATTTCACCTTGTCATATTTTGCG
>ENA-ORXM01004396-ORXM01004396.1-marine-metagenome-genome-assembly--contig:-NODE-4396-length-12401-cov-3.894109_pt1 | contig 12401 bp, 13 predicted proteins | sample MGYA00237867_ERZ511480 | MGnify/ENA primary metagenome ERZ511480 (study PRJEB26309, sample SAMN06266103) | marine metagenome | isolation source: Algal blade | place: United Kingdom:Sidmouth, United... | reverse complement strand
TTATTGGTTTTAAAATCAGTGACTATGGTGAAGAAATTGCGCGTCAATACAGAACACCAGTGAATTGTGCATGTAACACATATCGAATGGCTTCGTATGTAGATTTATGAATATTCACAACTCATTCAACTCACTACATTCTATTATTCTTTTTATATCAATGCTGGCAATCAGTTGCATCGGAGAAAAAACAACGGAAACTGAAACCATTCAGCATCCAGATTTTTTTGGTTCATGGGAAATGGCTGAAGTGCATTGGGTTGCCGCTGACACCACTTATTCCATTGAGAAAGCTCAACCCGGTTTGTTCATTTTTGAACCAATGAGATACAGCATTATGTGGACGCCTACTGAAGAAGCGCGCGAGCCATTCAAAAATTTATCTGCCCCAACACCAGAAGAAACAATTGCTGGATTTAGATCAGTAGTTTTCAATGGCGGCACATTCACTCATACTGATAGCACAATAACAACCCAGGCAAACATTGCGAAAGTGCCTGGTTTTGAAGGTGGTACGCAATTTTACAACTATGAACTTGAAGGTGAAAGGCTTACACTCACTATGTTTGATGAAACTTACCCAAATGGTGAGAAACCTCAATGGTTCGGAAAATATGAGACGAAATTCGTACTCACACGGGCAAAATAGCTTGTCAAACTGTCAGAGGGAACAAAACTGCACAGTTTTTGGTTATCATTATAGAAATAGATAATAAAATTATGGCATTAGAATTAACAGACGATAACTTCCAAGCGGAAGTGATGGAAAACGATAAAGTAACACTCATCGATTTTTGGGCTGCTTGGTGTGGACCATGTCGCATGATCGCGCCAGCAATTGAAGAACTGGCTGAAGAATTTGAAGGACGAGCAACAGTTGGCAAAGTCAATGTTGATGAGAATCCGCAGGTTTCTGCTCAGTTTGGCATTAGAAGTATTCCAACCATGCTTTTCATTAAGAATGGTGAAATTGTTGACAAGCAAGTTGGTGTTGCACCAAAATCTGCTTTGGCTGAAAAGCTAGAAGCTTTGATGTAAAAATGAAATTTAGAAAAAAAACCGCTCAGAAATTCTGAGCGGTTTTTTTATGCTTGCTAGTGAGGGAAATCTTTTGATTTAAACTCCTACAAATCTGTTTCTAAATCGATGTAAAACAACCGATCATCTACACCTAAGTATTTCTTTTCTGTGTCTTTGGGCAGTTTTACTTTTTTCCAATCTTGCTCAGGATAAATCCACTTCTGATCATACTGTGCATACTGAAGTTGTACCGGCATATCAAAACCGTCAACCACATTTGTCCATCTGTAAATCAAAAATTCATCGCCATCATCCTCAACTAACTTCAATTGAAGCTTGGGAACCATTGTTGTTTCTAGATATTGGGTGAAAAACTCATCCAAATCAATGCGCAATTCATCCTCTAAAAAGTCACGAAATTCATCGCTTGTTACCGTATAAGGCGCAGCAAATTGTTGTTGTGCTTTACGCATCACGGTAAACCATTCTTGGTTGCTTTCTATTAGTTGACTTAAAGTATTAAGCATGAGGGCAGTTTTATAATAGGCATCAGCTGGTATTGGTTCATTTACACCGTATTCACCAATTACTGGGCTCTCATTCTGCACCATTGTTTTGTAATAAGCCATGTATTCTTGATACGCTTTGTATCCATACATACTCACCACATAAATTGCATCAGCATAAGTTGCAAACCCCTCTTGTATCCAAATGTCGGCTCTATCTTTTACAGAAATGTTATTGCCCCACCATTCGTGAGCAGTTTCATGCACAAACAGATAGTCAAACTCAATATATGGCTTCACTAAATCGCCACGCCAACCCATTTTAAACTCATTACCATAAGCAATGGCACCTTGGTGCTCCATACCTAAATAGGGCGCCTCAACAACTCCGAATCCATCTCTGTAGAATGGGTAAGGCCCAAAAACATATTCAAATGTTCCAATCACATCCTCTACGAAATCAAAATGCGCTTTCGCCTGATCAACATGATAGCTGAGCATATAATAATCAAGATCTAGTGAGCGTGGTCTTTGAGAGGAAAAAGAACCGTTGGCATTGGGCACAATTGGCTGTTGATAAAAGTCTTTGTAATGCACGTAATCACCGATATATAGGGTCACATTATAGTTATCAATTGGATAAACAGAACGCCAAGTATAAGTGCTTGTTTCATCTTCATGCTCCACCATATCAATCATACGGCCATTGCTGATTGCTTTAAGCTCACTCGGTACTCTTAGTGCCACTTGAACACCTTCATCTGGCTCATCACTTAAATGATCTTTATTTGGCCACCAAGAAGATGCGCCCAAACCCTCGCAAGCAACACCAACCCATGGGCTGCCTAAACTATCTTGCGTCCAAACGAAACCACCATCCCAAGGCGGATTCTTTGCAACAGTTGGTTTGCCAGAATATTTAATTGTAATTGAATCACGTAGGCCTTCCTTCAGCGTGTTTGCCAGATTAATAAACATAGAATGATATTTTCTATCAAATTCTAGTGCTTCACCATTTTGTGTGATAGATGTAACCTCAAAATTGTCAAACAAATCAATTTGAATTTCTGAGATATCTTCCACAGCCTCAAAAACGATGTTATTTGATCCTGATATAGATTGATTCTCTATATCGACCGCTAACGAAAGGTCATAAAATTTTACATCAAAATTTTCACGAATTGGAGTTAACTCACCTAATAGCTTTGTTGCTTCATCTACTTTTAAACTATCGGCAAAAGCTGTGTCTTGGCTAAAGGAATGTGTTACAATTCCCATCAACAAAAAAGTGATTATTACTTTAATTGGTCTCATCATATCATTATAATTTCAAAAAACAAGCCACAATCTTTCGTGTAAGCTTGAAAATGATTCTGTCTTCTAATATACTAAAAACGTATGTGACTCGGTTTCAGTTCTATGCAACGAAAACTATTTTATTACAAAACGTGTATTTGCAAAAAAATTGGTTACTTTGCGTATAATGTACATTTTGAAAATCAAGGGTAAAGCGAAAATTCCTGATTACATACAACTTCGTGACGAAAACTTAACTCTACTTGCCTATTTTAGGGTAGATAGGCCTGAACGTAGTCTTAAAAAACTTGGCTACGACAAATATCTTGGAGAGTTAGTTCAGCGTTTTGAAGATATGCCGTTTGGTAAAATTCAACGGTTAGAGCTAGAAAAGTGATTTACTGACTCTAACAACGCAATTAATTCTTCTACATGTTTCGTTTCAACTCCATTTCCTTTAAAAATTTGTTCATACGCAACCGTATGTAAATCTTGCGAATAGGCAGAAAGGTTAATTGATTGACCATTGATAAATATGGTTCTTTCAACATCAATTTTTTGTTCTTCAGTAGGTACAAATTCAAAGTTCCATTTTACAGCTGCCCGTGAAAGGTTCAGTGACCCAACTGAGCTTAAATGAGAGTTGAAAACGGTTTCAATTTGTTCAACTTTTCCGAAGGAGTTGAGCAATAGATCAAAATAATGTAAGCCAACTGCTGCAAATATGCCGCCCGATAACCCAACATTTCCTTTCCAGGAATTGAGATAATCTATATTGCGGTTACCACGATAAGAAAGCTCGATATCTGCATGTTTTGTATCAGCGAATGCGGTGATGAGACTTGCTAGTGGGTGAAATCGTAATTGATAAATGCTGAACACTTGGTTCATGGTTTCGCTTTCGGCTCTTTGTATATCAGCCAACTCAGAGCTTGTGAGGCAAATCGGCTTTTCTACAATAACATGACAACCCGCCCGTAAAGACTTGATAATATGTTGTACATGTAAGTGGCTTGGCGAGCAGATTGAAACATAACCAGCGCCAAGCTTTTTCAGCTCAGAAAAAAATGTCTCTTCTGATGTGATTATAGAGACATCTTGAGGCAGAGAAACAGTAAACTCATCGGTTGGATTTAATCCCAAAACAAGTCGGTTGTTTGTGTCGGAAATAGCTTGAATGTGTCTAGAAGAAATATATCCTAAGCCAATGATACCAAACAACTTACTCATGCAAAGTATGATTGAATAGCCTCAATAACTTGTCCTTGGTCACTTTCTGTTAAATACGGATGTACAGGAAGTGCGACAGTTTCTTTTGCCAGTTGCGTTGCAACAGGAAACGCTTGCTGCGATTGGTATGGAGGCATAGAAGGAATAGCATGTGGATAATATACGCCTGTTGCAATCTGCTTTTCTCGAAGGTAATTTCTAAGTGCATCTCGGTGATTCTCCCCTACACGGATTACAAACTGATGATAGGTATGTTGGTTTCCTTCAGCGGTTTGTGGAAGCTGAATCTCTGACATTGAACCCAACGCTTCTTTATAGTTTTTAGCTGTTTTTCGTCTCATTGTTAAATAGCTCGGCAAACGAGTAAGTTTTACAAGCAAAATTGCAGCCTGTAATGCATCTAACCGAGAATTGATACCGACTGTGTTATGGTAAAACTTTTCACCTGCTTGGCCATGACTGGCTGCTTGTTTCATCTTTTGGGCAAGATCTGCATCATTTGATAGTACAGCGCCACCATCACCATAACAGCCTAAATTTTTTGAGGGAAAAAATGATGTTGTCCCAATGTGACCAATAGTACCAGTTAATTGTGCGCGATAAGTTGCGCCCGTAGCCTGCGCATTATCTTCTATCACAGTCAAATTGAATTCTTCGGCAATTTCAAGAATCTTTGTCATGGGTGTAGCTTGCCCAAATAAGTGCACCGCTACAATCGCTTTAGTGTTAGCATTTATCGCTTTTCTCAACTGCGACACATCCATATTATAGGTGAGAGGGTCAGCATCTACAAATCGAACAGTAATTCCTAAAAGTAATGCGGCTTCGGCCGGAGCAACATAAGTGAATGCCGGAACAATAATTTCATCACCAGGCTGAAGTTGCAAGGCCATAAAAGCAATCTGTAATGCATCTGTACCATTTGCGCAAGGCACTACATGGTTTACCTGCATGAAAGAAGCAAACTCGTCTGAAAACTGCTGCACCATAGGTCCGCCAATAAAATAGCCGGTTTCCATTACTTGACAAGTTGCAGCATCAATTTCTTCTTTTAAAGCGTGGTATTCAGCCGCCAAATCAACCATTTGTATCATAACACAAATTAAAATTCCCGATGGTTACCCATCGGGAATGCAAATGTATAGAAATCGTTGTTACTCAATGATGAGAACGCCACCTGGAATTGTTCCAATTGGCAAATATTCATAACTCGCTTCGTTACCATTCACCTCAGTAATTTGCACTCGTAGTTTCGTTCCATACTCAAGAGCGAAATTCGGCATATTGGTTTCTACCAGCGTGAGCATATAAGTACAATCGTCTTGCCATTCAATTTTTGATTTGATGTATTCTTTTCCATTGTTAGAGTAATCGTAAAACCAATCTCCATCAACACGATAATACGAACTGCCGTCATCACCCTTCTCCATCATTTTGGTAGCAGACTTTACAATATCACAATCTTGTTGCTCTACTTGCGCAATCGCAGCAATAGAGCTAATCATAAATAAACATGTTATTATCAACTTCATCTTCATACTTTTTCAGTTCTGTTTCAATTATTGTTCCACATCAAGTTTTTCAAGCACTTCTTGATCGAGTTTTCTCTCGTTATCTGTATAAGCTTGCAAAATTTTCTTCACTAATTTATGGCGAATCACATCTTTTTGATCTAACTCTATATGACCAATTCCTTTAATATTTTTTAGCCTACGCACCGCATCAGCAAGGCCTGACCTTTGGTTTTTCGGTAAATCAATTTGCGTTTTATCGCCTGTTACTACACACTTTGCTGCCGGCCCAAGTCGTGTTAAAAACATTTTCAACTGCGCCTCTGTACAATTCTGAGCTTCGTCAAGAATAATGAAGGCATTATCAAGCGTTCTACCACGCATAAACGCCAACGGTGCAATCTCTATAATACGTGTAGACATGTAATTGTTCAATTTATCATAGGGTATCATATCATCCAAGGCATCATATAATGGTCGTAAGTAGGGATCGATTTTCTCTTTCAAATCACCAGGAAGATAACCTAGACTTTCACCAGCTTCAACTGCCGGCCTTGTTAAAATAATTTTCTGTACAATTTTATTTTTCAACGCGCGAACGGCCAAGGCAACGGCTGTGTAGGTTTTACCTGTACCGGCCGGGCCAATAGCAAAAACAATATCATTCTTTTCGCTGAGCGTTACCATGCGGCGTTGATTCGCTGTTTTAGCTTTAACAATCCTACCATTGCGCCCATAAACTAATGCATCATCTTTTTTTGGTTCCATGTAGTCATAAATTGCTGAATGGGTATTGAGCAATTCTTCCATAGTTGCGTAAGAAATTTTGCCATACTTATCGAGGTATTTTTTCACTTCAGTAAACTTGGCTGTAAACGTATCTACCTCTTCTTCACTGCCTTGAATATAAATATTATTGCCCCTCGAAGTAATTCTTAACTTCGGGAAAGCATCCTTCATTAAATTAAATTTTTTATTGTTGATTCCTAAGAATTCGATGGGGTTGTAATGTTCGAGGCTTATTTTCGATTCGATCACTAGATTGATATTTTCCTTAAATATACATAGATTTGAATGCGAATGGCAATCATAACCCTAACAACAGATTTTGGCAGATCAGACCACTATGTAGGGCGTCTTAAAGGTTTGATAAACAGTAAAATGCAAACTGCAAATGTGGTCGATATTACTCATGATATTAATAATTTTGATATACAATCGGCTGCTTTTCAAGTAAAACACACTTGGAAAAGTTTTCCACAACATAGTCTTCACTTTGTTTGGGTTGGTGACCATCTTCGTCCAAAAACAAATTGGATTGCTTGTAGATTCCAAGACCACTTTTTCGTTTTACCAAATAATGGATTGATTACCTTGATTTTAGATGCTGATCCCGAGCAAGTGGTGAGGTTGCAAACTCAAGAGAAGCCATTAGATGAAGTGTTGATGGGTTATTTAACTCAAATCGTTAAAGAGAAATCTATTTTGGGAGCTGGTGATCATTTCGGAAACTATTTAGAACGCGTAGAGCAAAAGCCCGTTGTAACCAATAATCTGATTAGAGGCAGCATTCAACATGTAGATAAATTTGGCAATTTGATTACCAACATTTCCCAAGAGTTATACGAGCAACAAGTAGAAAATAGAAGTTTCGAGATTATGACAAGGTCTTTCCAAATACGTGGACTTTCAACAACATATTCTGATGAAGAAATGGGTGAAATTATTGCGTTCTTTAACTCTCAAAACGTTTTGCAGATTAGCCAAAACCAAGGCAATGCTTCTCAAATTCTAGGGTTAAAAATTGGGGATTCAGTACAAATTGAATTTAAATAAGGCCCTAGCCCTCCCGAGAAAACATTAACTTCACAGTAGAATAACAAAAAACACATTTATTATGAACATTCTTATCTGGTTATTACTCGGCTTAGTTGCCGGCGCGTTAGCTAAATTTATTATGCCTGGAAGACAAGGCGGTGGTATTATCATGACAATCTTACTTGGTATTATTGGTGCCATGGTTGGTGGTTGGCTTGCTGGTATTCTCGGTATTGGTGCAACCACTGGTTTCAATTTCGTAAGTATTATTACGGCCGTTGTTGGTGCTTTAGTTGTGCTATTTATTTATGGACTTGTGACTAAGAAAAGCTAGTATATAGGTTAACATTATTTTGAAGTCCTTGAGTTCATCAAGGGCTTTTTTTGATTGTAAAATTTTATGAATCACTCAATAATATTTGGTCAAATTAATGAAAGCTTGGGTCATTACCTATCTACCAGCAAGCATTCTCAACTAGTCATTTTATGTGATGATAACACGCACAAACACTGTTATCCTAAATTAACAAACCTCCCAAATCACAAAACATTAGTGATTCCGGCTGGTGAGCATCACAAATCAATTTATGCTTGCGAAGTACTTTGGGAACAATTCTTAGATCATGGCATCGACAGACATGCCTTACTCATTAACCTGGGCGGCGGCGTAACCACAGACCTCGGTGGCTTTGTGGCTAGTTGCTATAAACGAGGAATTGCGTTTCTTAACATTCCAACAAGTCTATTAGCCATGGTCGATGCCTCCACTGGTGGTAAAACAGGAATAAATTTTGGCGAAATAAAAAATTCAATCGGTATTTTCAATGCCCCAAAAACCGTTTTAATTGACCAAGAATTTTTAAAAACTCTCCCTGAGCGACATGTGACAAATGGAATTGCAGAAATATTGAAACATGGTTTCATTGCTGATCAGCAACACGTTTCACAACTTCACCAAGCAGCTACCACAAACAACTGGGAACCGCTTATTCGAAAAAGTGTTGCCATTAAACAAACAATCGTAGAAAATGACCCTTTTGAGCAAGGTGAACGTAAAGCGCTCAATTTCGGGCATACCATTGGTCATGCCATAGAATCATATTCGGTAAAACATGACGATTCACCTCTTTTACATGGCGAAGCAATAGCAATGGGAATGGTTGCAGAGGCTTGGCTTTCTAAGAAATACTGTGCGTTGAGTGAGCAAGACTACCAGTGGGTTGTTGATCAAATTAAGCGATATTTCTCCATACAATCGTTTAGCACACAACAAATTTCAACGATGATTTCGCTGATGAAGAACGACAAAAAGAATGAGTCGAATAAAATTTTGATGAGTTTGCTTAAAGAAATTGGCAAACCAATGGTGAATATTGACGTGACTGAGTTAGATTGCACCGAAAGTTTAGAGCAACTCAAGAATGAAGTATAGACTCAGTACCAATCAACTTTCAGATTCACATCATGTTGTATTAGACGGCTCCAAATCAATCAGCAACCGGTTGTTGATTCTGCAGCAGGTTTCAAACCATCCATTTCAAATAAGCAATCTCTCTAACTCTGATGACAGTGTGCTTATGCAACATTGCCTTTCAGAATTTAAAAAAACAAACAGGCTCAATGTACAAAATGCCGGCACTGTAGCAAGATTCATTACTGCTTTTTTAAGTACGCAACATGGGGAATGGACTTTAGCATGTGCCGAGCCAATGAAAAAGAGACCAATTAAAATTTTGGTTGACGTATTAGAATCACTTGGCGCTGAGATAAAATACCTTGATCAACATGGGTTTTTACCGCTTCATATTATTGGAAAAACATTGGAGAGCAAACCGGTTAAGATTGATGCCGCAGTGAGTAGTCAATATATAAGTGCCCTAATGATGATTGCTCCCATTCTTGAAAATGGATTGCAGATTCATTTAGTCGGTGAGGTTGCTTCTCGTCCATATCTAGAAATCACGATGGCTTGTATGAGAAGCTGTGGGTTTTCCTGTTCCTTTGAAAACAACATCATATCAGTAGAACCAAGTCAACCAAACACACCTGCGCATATCATTTTTAATGAAAGCGATTGGTCTGCGGCAGCATTTTACTACAGTTTGGTTGCGATTTCTAATATCAATTCAATCAGTTTGAGTCATTTACTCTCCCCAGAAAAGAGTAATCAAGGCGATAGTAAGGTAGCTTCATATTTCGATTATTTAGGAGTGAAAACTACAGTTTCTGACAAAACAATTAGGATAGAGAAAAAGGGATTCACCACACCTCGCGCAAGCTTTGATTTTTATAATGAGCCAGACATGGTTCCGGCTTTTGCCTTAACATCTGCCGCTCTTGGTTATGAAACAGAGTTGTCTGGTGTGCAAAATTTGGTAATCAAAGAATCAAACCGATTAGTTGCCATGCAAACTGAGCTGAAAAAGCTCGGTGCTACCTTTCAGGCAATCGATAAGAATACTTGGGAAATATCTGGTGGTATTGATCACGGCCTCATTCAAAAGACAACGATAGACACCTACCACGATCACCGCATTGCCATGGCTTTCGGGTCACTTGCTTTTGTTGAAAATGGCTTAACCATAAACAACCCAGAAGTGGTCAGTAAATCTTATGCAGATTACTGGAATCATATGGAAACATTAGGTCTTCATATTCAGGAAACCGCATGATTTTTTTGAATAGAAGCGAGTTTACATTTGTAAATTCGAAAAGATGAATAATAACAAGATTAAACAGTCTCTCATTCCGCTTTGGATTTTCTCCGCACTCGCCATTGGCTTACTCGGTGGATATGCAATAAAAAATTACACATCTACAAAGCGTGTGTTTCACCCATTTACTAAATTCAGCGAACTTGATGAAGTTCTTTTCTATGTGAAAGACAAGTATGTTGATTCTGTTAATATTGATGAATTAGAAGATGAAGCTATTGTTGAAACCTTGAAAGAGCTTGACCCACACTCGGTTTACCTCAATAAAGAAGTTTTGGCCAGAGAAATGGAGCAAATGGATGGCGAGTATGAAGGTATTGGCATTGAATTCTTCATCGTAGAAGATACTGTTACCGTGGTAACTGCTATGAGTGGTGGCCCATCTGAAAGCGTTGGTATTCGCGCAGGCGATAAGATTGTTGAGGTGAATGATTCTTCAATTGCGGGCGTAGGCATTACAAATTCAGATGTAATTCGGCTTTTAAAAGGCAAGCGTGGCACAAAGGTAGAAGTAGGCGTAAAACGAGGCAATCGTTCTTCTCTCTATAACTTCGAGATTACGCGAGCACCTATTGCCATAAATAGCATTGATGTGGCGTACATGATTACCCCAACAACCGGATTTATAAAAATTAATCGCTTTAGTAAAGACACCTCGAAAGAATTTAAAATTGAGTTAAACAAACTTGTTAAACAAGACATGCAAGATCTCATCATTGATTTACGTGGCAATGGGGGTGGCTTTATGGATGATGCGCTTGACATACTTGACGAGTTGATTGCCGGAAACAAGCTCTTACTCTCTGCCGAAGGCAGAAAATACAAACGGCAAATTTATAACGCGGGTACACGAGGCGGCTTTGAAACAGGTAAAATTGCCGTTTTAATTAACGAGGGTTCTGCATCTGCAAGTGAAATTGTTGCCGGTGCCGTGCAAGACTGGGATCGTGGAATTATCGTAGGCCGTAGATCGTTCGGAAAAGGCTTGGTTCAACAATCTTTTGCATTAAATGATGGTAGCGCTATTCGATTAACTATTGCGCGGTATTACACGCCAAGTGGTCGGTCAATCCAAAAATCTTACGACAAGGGCAATGAAGCATATTACGAGACTTTTTATAATCGTGCTTTCACGGGAGAGTTGCTTAATCGCGATAGTATAAAAGTTGATAGTAGTCTCATATTTAATACATTAATAAACAAACGCATTGTGTTTGGTGGTGGTGGCATTTTACCAGACGTATTTGTTCCTGTTGACACCTTAGACGCTAACAACGTAACCAATGCTGTGTATTCACAAGGCATTCTTCAAGAATTTGCTTACGATTACTTTTCTAATAACGAATCTGCATTCTCAGGCTTTAACTCAGCAACGCAGTTCAGAAATCAATTCTTTGTAAACTCAAGCTTGTACAATAGGCTTATTGACTTCACCAAGCAAGAAAACCCAGACACAAACTTCACTAAGGCTGAAGAATTGGCCGCAAAAGAAAACTTATCCTTGGCTTTAAAATCTTTGTTTGCAAGGCAACTTTTTGGCTCAGAAGGATTTTTCTTAGTGAGCAATGAAAATGATGAAGATATTCAAATGGCATTACGCACATTAGAGAACAACTACGAATCAATTCTCAAGCCTGTCGAATGATTATTGAAGCGAATAATATCAACAAGTCTTACGATGACATTCATGTATTACGCAACGTGAATCTTACACTTCAAAAAGGTGAAATACTATCGATAGTTGGCGCATCTGGAGCGGGTAAAAGCACACTTTTGCATATTCTTGGCACACTAGATCAACCTGATTCTGGTACAATGCTCATTAACGGTATTGATCCACATCAGCTTTCAAAAAAGAAAATTGCCGCATTCCGTAACCATCATATAGGGTTCATATTTCAGTTTCATCACCTATTGCCCGAGTTCTCAGCTTTAGAAAACATTTGTATTCCTGCCTACATTAAGAAAGATTCGAAAAAACAAGCAGAAAAAAGAGCCACAGCCTTACTCGAGTTATTGGGCATTGAAGACCGAAAAACACACAAACCTTCAGAACTTTCAGGCGGTGAACAGCAACGAGTAGCCGTAGCTAGAGCATTGATTAATCAGCCAAGTGTTGTTCTTGCAGATGAACCTTCAGGAAATCTAGATACGGCAAACTCCAAAAACCTGTACGACCTCATGGCGCAACTGCGCGGAGAGCTTGGACAGAGTTTCTTGGTTGTAACGCACGATATTGCGCTTTCGCAAAAAGCTGACAGAAGCCTACAAATGCTTGACGGTCAATTATTTGAAATAGACCATGA
>ENA-ORXM01004394-ORXM01004394.1-marine-metagenome-genome-assembly--contig:-NODE-4394-length-12422-cov-4.174241_pt1 | contig 12422 bp, 15 predicted proteins | sample MGYA00237867_ERZ511480 | MGnify/ENA primary metagenome ERZ511480 (study PRJEB26309, sample SAMN06266103) | marine metagenome | isolation source: Algal blade | place: United Kingdom:Sidmouth, United... | reverse complement strand
TCTTCAAAATCATCGGCCCTGTGTGGCTCTTTACCCGGGGGCACACCATTGTTGTTGGGTGGTGCTTGCGTTGTTTGCGGTTGTGGTTGTGCGGGTTGTTGTGAAGCGCCACCTTTAGGTGTTACTTTCCACGCGCTCACATCTGTGTACCAGTTTCCGTTGTATTCTCTGCTTTCTACGTTTATAGACACAATAGCCTCCATGCCTAATTCTACAGTCATGTTATCAATTTTATCTCCCCAAACTTGTACCATCACTTTCTTTGGGTATTGTCCTGGTGTTTCTACTAAGAATCTGCTTTTTTTCCACGGCCCATTTTTTCCTTGGCCGGTTTGTTCGGGTAGAATTTCTACTATTTTTCCTTCTAATTCCATCAGTTATCGTTTTACGTTTTTTCATAGAGTGTTATCCAATCATCGGCGCTCATTTTGGCGACCAATTCGCCCAACAAATCTAGCGGAACATGTTCAGGTTTTTTGAACCGCACGCAGCTTTTTCCCATATTCAATTTGGTAGGCGCTTCTCTGGCGTATTTTTTTTCAAACCATTCGAGTAAATCAGGGTTTGCATACATGCCCATGTGATAAAAGCCGATGTGACTTTTTTGTGATGCAAGATTCATAAAAGGCAAAGGTTGTTTGGGGTTACAATGATAACCACTAGGGTAGACGCTATGCGGCACCACCCAGCCAATCATTCCATAGTTTAGTTGTTCCTCAAAATCTTTAGGTAAATTTTCATTCACCATATCTCTAATTTGAGTAATAATTTCTTTTCTTTCTTCTGGGATGTTGTTGAGGTATTCTTCAACTGTATTTGCTTCAATCTTCATGTTGAGCTTTGGTAAATCTGTAAAATAATTGTAAGCTGGTAACGCTGTTGTGTAGCTTTCGGTCTTCAACCGGAATTTGGCTTGCACCGAGATAGTGTTCTGCATAAATGCCAAAACCCTTATTAAACTCTGCTTGAATGCCGCCTAGGCCACCAAAGTCAATGTCTTTTAGTCTATCATCAATGTTCTCCTCAAACTCAAGCGTTTCATCTGTTACAGGAAAGTAGCCCTCTGTTTTACCTGTACTACCAGAAAAGCGGTACCCAACTTGAGGCCCAAAAAATAGTGAGAAGGTATCGTTGAGTGCGTAGTTTGCTTTTAGTGGCAAGGTTAAATAGTCTGTTTCGCTTTTGGCAACGTATTCAGTTGGGCGCTCAACACCAAGCACGGTCACCGTTGCATTTCCTTCAATTCGATCACCTTGTGGGGAGTAGAATAAACCGCTCTCTGCCGTCCATCTCTCGTTAAGTTGGTAGTCGAGTTTTACGCCAAACTTAGGCGCAAAGCGACTTTTGTTCTCAACGTTCTGCACGTCAACACGGCCACCGCCAATCAGTTCATCAATGTTTAAAGAGCCAGCATTCGAAATGATTACATCATCTTCGCCCGGCCAATTTGCCATGTTCAATCCAGCGGCAAAACTCACTTCTACCTGCGCATGTGTTTGAATTGACAGCCACATGATGCCTACCGTAAACAAAAAGATTGTTTTCAAATTCATGGTCAAATGTACCTTTTTTCACTAAAATGAAAAAACCACCTTCGTTCAAGAAGGTGGTTTAGAGTTCTATATGGTTGGGTGATTAAAAGTTATAGCCAATTGCAAATGTGAATTTTGGAAGAAATGTTGCTACATCATCTTCCACTTCATTGTCATCAGAGTTTACGCTGGTAACTCCACCGCCAATATTCAAATCAAGCACAAAGCCGCTATCGTAAATCCATTGGTGACCAAACTCACCCCCTACCGCAAACAAAGTCACGTCTTCATCGTCTAAAGAAAGGTTAGTGTAGTTTACATAAGGTCCGGCATAAATACCATCTGGTGCCACAGAGTCTTTCGAAATGTAAAATCTACCTTCAACACCTAACTGAAACCCTGTAAAATCATCGTTGTCAATTTCGAAGCCAGTCCAATATCCAGGATTCACTTGAATTGCAAAGCCATCGTTAATCGCCTGCTCATAACTCATGTTGATAGAGCCAATGATTAGTGGCAATGGGTTCAGCTTAATGTTTTGATCTTCTTGTGCCTGTGTTGTTAATGCACAAAACGAAGAAAGAATGAAAAGTAAAAAGATGTTTCTCATAAATAAAGTATTAAAGTGTGTTCAAAAGTACAGTTAATCGTAAGCATTAAAGTTGTAACCAACGGTAAAAGTGCCCACGGTGTTATAGTTTTCCAATCCTGTGCCTGTTTCCCAAATTGGGAGAACACTATGGTAGGCGCCGGTTTCTAACCACAGTCCAAAATCAAACTCATAACCTAGATTAAGTGTGGCGCCGAGGTCAACTTCTTCAAAGCTTCCGCCGTTATCTTGTAGTAAATCTGAGAGATCAATGTCTTCACCGCCGCCTTTTAATTCGTCTTGAACTACGAAGCCTATTTGTGGTCCTAGATTAACCTTGAACCCATCGTTATTTCCATTTGCACCAGGAAACCAATTTACTTTTAAAGGAAAGTTGACTTGTTTCATTCTCGTATCAACCTCGCCCGAATTTGCGCCGTAGGCGCCGTATTGTAATTCGGGTTGAAATGAAAACGATGTGCCAAGTGGCACTTTCACAAAGGCAGCAATTGCCGGTCCGAAAGCATACTCAAAGTCATCAGAGCTATCGCCATCTATGCTTGCTTGATGGAAACCTAATTTTGCGCCAAACTCTGCCTCTTGGGCTTGTAATTGCATACTAAATGCTAAGAGAAAAAGAACGAGGATTAATGTTTTCATGAGTTGTATTTCTTGGTTTTAAGAAGAAGAATGTTATCACTAATAGATGTGGTAATACAACTATTTGTTACAAAGCTAGAAGCAAACCTAGTTGCCCGGTGAAAAGGCAATACCTAAATAAACACCTGCAAAAGTTGCACCATCTACACTAAGGCCTTCGTAACCAATTGTGCCCTCAGCACCACCAAAATCATATCCTATAAATGGGTTGTAATAAAAACCACCATCACTACCAGTTGTGTTTGTTAAAAAGCCGTATCCAAAGTCACCACCGGCAATAAAAGACTCATCACCTTGTGTATAAACTCCCGTTAATGCAATGGGAACTAACCCAAAGTCCTCAACTTCTAATTCAATAGTACCGCTGGTAATCGTTTTTCCGAAGAAGTTAGAATAGCCCGTTGTAGGCCCAACATAGAAAGATTCTGCAACAGAAAATAGATAAGAGCCATCTATGCCTGCAAAGAAGTTTGAGACCTCGTCGGTATCTGATACTGGTATTCCTGCATGAAACCCAAGTTTTAAACCCTCTTGGGCTTGTAGGGTGAATGTGGTTGTTAATAATGCGAATAAGAAAATTAATTGTTTCATCTATATGTATTTGACACTAAAATAAGAAACTTGCACCAACAATGTGCGAATTACTTCGCGTAGGTTACACTATCTACTGCTTCAATCACACTCTTTACATTAGGCATAAAGGCATCAACCAAGTTGGCAGCATAGCTCACAGGCACATCTTTACCTGTAACACGTTTAATTGGTGCATCTAAATAATCAAATGCAAGATGTTGCATACGATAGCAAATTTCACTACTAATGCTAGCGAAAGGCCATGCTTCTTCTACAACCACCATGCGGTTTGTTTTCTTTAGCGATTTTACAAGAGTATCTTGATCTAATGGACGGATGCTTCTAAGATCAATGACTTCAGCATCAATACCGTTTTTAGCAAGTTCTTCGGCGGCTTTATCGATCACGTGCACCATTTTGTTGTATGAAACAATGGTCACATCACTGCCTTCTCTTCTAATTTTCGCTTTGCCAAGTGGAATAAGATATTCTTCTTCAGGCACTTCGCCTTTGTCTCCATACATCACCTCACTTTCCATGAATAACACAGGGTCATCATCACGAATAGCTGTTTTCAGTAAGCCTTTCGCATCGTACGGGTTACTCACCGAAACCACTTTTAGGCCGGGACAGTTTGCCAACCAAGCTTCAAATGTTTGTGAGTGCGTAGCTGCCAATTGGCCGGCAACACCAGTACCACCACGAAACACAATAGGAATACCCCATTGTCCGCCAGTCATATTGAGCATTTTCGCCGCATTGTTAATAATCTGATCCCAAGCGAGAATAGAGAAGTTCCAAGTCATAAATTCTACAATTGGGCGTAGACCATTCATGGCAGCACCAACACCAATACCTGTAAAGCCTAGTTCGGCAATTGGTGTATCAATAATACGCTCTGGGCCAAACTCATCTAGCATGCCCTGACTTACCTTGTAGGCGCCATTGTATTCTGCAACTTCTTCGCCCATAAGAAAAACACGCTCATCGCGGCGCATTTCTTCGTTCATTGCTTCTCGTAATGCTTCTCTAAACTGAATGACTCTTGCCATGAATAACTTCGTTTTTAATCGGGTACAAAAATAGGGTAGTTGATTTTAAAATGTGTGTTTAGTCTTTCGATGTTTTTAGGTTATAACCACGCAAAAAATCTGCGATGCTCATTTTTCGCTTGCCTTCTAACTGTACAACATCGCAGGCAATAAAGCCATCTTGTGTCGCAAACTTTAATAACGTCTTATCATCCGTCTCAATTTCACCTACGGCTAACTTGTGTGCAGAAATCTCTTTTCGAGCTTGGTAAATTTTGAAGTTTAGATCATTCAATGTTGTCCATGCTGCTGGATATGGGCTTAATCCCCGAATAAAATTGTAAACGGTTTGTGTATCTTGATTCCAATTAATTTCACAATCTTCTCTGAAAATTTTCGGTGCAGCAATTAATTCCTTTTTATTTGTTTGTTGCGCTTGCACATGTGGTTCGCCAGCTTCAATGAGTTGGCAAGTGTTAACGACAAGTTCTGCGCCCGTTTTCATGAGTTTATCGTGCAAGCTGCCTGCAGTTTCATCGCCGTCTATCTTCACTTTTTTTTGTAAAATGATGTCGCCGGTATCAATCTTTGACTTTAAAAAGAAAGTGGTTACACCGGTCGCCTTTTCTCCCTTCATAATGGCCCAGTTAATTGGTGCCGCACCACGATATTGCGGTAATAAGGAGGCGTGCAAATTGAAACAACCAAACTCAGGCTGTTCAAAAACAACTTTAGGTAACATTCTAAAGGCGACAACAACTTGCAAATTGCTGTTTAGCGCCTTCAAGTCGTTTATAAATGAGCTCGATTTTAAATTCGTTGGTTGCAGAACTGGTAAATCATGGTCAATGGCGAATTTCTTCACAGCAGACATTCGTATTTTTTGCCCTCTACCTGCAGGTTTATCAGGTGCGGTAATTACACCCACAACATTTAGGTTATTCTCTAACAAGGCTTGCAGACTGCCCACAGCGAACTCGGGTGTGCCCATAAAAACAATGCGCAGGTTTCTACTCATATTGCAAAAGTACAGGGAGAATAGCGGTTACCTTTTTACAACCTTGCTCGGATTTTGCTTAATAAATTCATTCCAATTTTTGGCCGATGAGCCTGCCGTTGTTGGTTTATTAAGTTGATAGAAATGACAAATGGCGGCTGCTAACCCATCAGTGGCATCTAAAGGAATTTTTTCTTTGAGGCTTTTATCTTTTAAAATATGGCAAAGCATACCGGCAACTTGTTCTTTGCTTGCATTACCGTTTCCGGTCACGGCTACTTTTATTTTTTTTGGCGAGTATTCTGTTACTAATACGCCCGCACTCATGGCTGCAGCAATTGCTGTTCCTTGGGCTCTGCCTAATTTTAGCATACTCTGTACGTTTTTACCGTAAAATGGAGCTTCAATGGCGCAGGCTGTTGGCTTGTATTCTCGAATTATTCTCTGTGTGGTTTCAAAAATTTGCTGCAATTTTTGATGGTGATTATCAAATTTTCTCAATCGTAGAACGCCAAGCTGAATTAGCTCTGGCTTGGGTTTCGCTAAAATTAACCCGTAGCCCATTACACTTGTTCCAGGATCAATTCCTAATATGATTTCAGTAGTTTTCGACACAATTTTTACTCAATGTCACGAACTTACGGCTTGTTTTACTTTTGCACCAACCAAACTAGTTGGAAGTTGCACACACTCTACTTGCGGATAAAGGATCACCAAGATCAAATTTTTACGCTTCTAAAATGGGCGTCTATTCCGTTGGTGTTTGCTGCGCTTGGTTATCAGGTTTTCGTTCAACAAAGTTTTTCAGAATCGCTCTTGTTGTTTAAGAACAACTTAACCTGGGCCACTTTGCCCTTCTTTATTTTAGTTATTCTGTTAATGCCAATCAATTTAGGCACAGAGGCCTATAAGTGGAAGGTGTTGCTTTTAAAAACACATAATTTGAGTTTTTTTGAAAGCCTGCGAGGCGTGTTTGCAGGAATTTCTTTCTCAATCTTTACACCCAAAAGAATTGGCGAATATGCCGGGCGGCTGCTCTTAGTCGGAAAAAAGAAAATGAGCGCTGCCGGAAGCCTTTTTGTCGGCAATTTCGCACAAACCATCGCTAATCTGATGATTGGATTAATTGCCACGCTGTTATTTTTTAAAAAGTTTACTGTTCAACTTGATGAGGCCACTTGGTTGATTCCGCTCTCTATTTTCTTGATAATGCTTCTATTTGTTGCCTATTTTTCTATTGAAAAGATTCACAGGTTTTTTAGCCGTGTTTCAAGAATAGAGCACATTGTATCGAAGGTAAATGTTATTTCTACATACCCAAAACAAACTTTATTCTCGCTTTTTTCGTTATCTATTCTAAAATACACAGTATATATAATACAGTTTGTTCTTTTGCTTTTTGCGTTTGGTATTGAGTTGCGCTTTTTTGATGCATTGCTAGCCGCAGCCTGTGTTTTCTTTGTTAAAACCATGTTGCCTTTGCCTGCATCTGTAGAATTGGCAGCTAGAGGAAGTATCGCCATCTTTTTCTTCGGATATCTCACACAAAACCATATTGGCATACTGGTTGCATCTATAGTGTTATGGGTGGTGAACTTAGGGCTCCCGGCAGTACTCGGTTCATACTTTATTACGAAAAAAAGAATATGAATATGAAATATTTACTATACGGTTTGGTTTCATTCTTTGTGTTTACCTCATTTGCGGTAAATCATGAAAGTGAAGAGGCAGGTATTTGCAACACAACAAATACTACATTTAATGGCAATGAGCAGCTTCGGTATGATGTTTATTATAACTGGAACTTTGTGTGGGTGCGTGCGGGCTATGTGAATTTTTCTGCATCAGAAACAACATACGCTGGCAAGCCTAGCTATCACTTTAAAGCTACGGGAAGAACCTTGAGCAGTTATGATAACGTTTACAAGGTACGTGATTACTATCAAAGTTATGTAGATAAATCTACCATGAAGCCGCTTAAGTATGTGCGCGATATTGATGAGGGTGGATATACAAAATATGAGGAACTTCGATTTGACTATGGTGCAAATAAAATTGCGAGCAAGGTCGGCAAAACAAAAGATAAATTAGAGTCTAAAACTTACTCTCTTGATGGGTGCACCTTTGATGTGGTTTCTATTATGTACCATTTAAGAACAATGGATCTTGATGGATACAATGTAGGAGACAAGATTCCGATCAAGGTGTTTTTTAATGAAGACAAGTACGATCTCTATGTGAAGTATTTGGGAACCGACACCGTGAAAGTGAAGAAGCAAGGTAAATTCAAATGCCACAAAGTAAGTCCGCTGCTTATTGAAGGTGATATTTTTACCGAAACAGATAAGATGGTGATTTGGGTAACTGCCGATGAAAACAAGCTGCCTGTTATGATTGAAAGTCCAATTAAAGTTGGATCAATCAAAGCAGTGATTGGCAATGCGGAAAATTTAAAATATCCGGTGGACGCCAAGTTGTAAGAAGTCAACATAAAATTTTAGAAGGTCAGGCTATCAATGTCTGACCTTTTTTTGTTTCTACTATCTTCACAGTATGAACTCCCGAACCCTCATTGGTCCATTCACTCAAATTCTACCTATGACGGATTTGCCAATGAAAGGCCCAATCACTGACCGTGAATTAACAGTTGTTGAACAAGCAGGCATTTTGATAAAAGATGATTTCATCATTGAGGTGGGTGCATGGAATGCTTTAAAGGAGAAATATTTCTATGAAGATGTGAACCTAGAGGAGATTGAATCACCAGCCGTCTGTTTACCCGGGTTTATAGACTCACACACGCATATATGCTTTGCTGGTAATCGAGCAAATGACTTCGCCATGCGGAACGCTGGAAAATCTTATTTAGACATTGCAGCGGAGGGAGGTGGCATTTGGTCAACGGTAACGCAAACCAGAGCGGCTACGGAGAATGAATTAGTTGCCAATGCTATGCATAGAGTTAGCCAACTCGCTGCACAAGGCATTACAACGGTTGAAGTGAAAAGTGGCTATGGGTTGAGTGTAAAAGAAGAGTTGAAGATGTTACGTGCAATCAATACGGTAAAGCGCCTAAGTGGTTTACAGATTGTGACCACATGCTTGGCTGCGCATAGTGTTCCTAAAGATGCTTCAGTTGAGCAATATTTGGCGGAGGTAAATGAAAATTTATTACCTGTGATTAACAAAGAAGGTTTAAGTAACAGGGTTGATGCATTTATAGAACAAGGCGCATTTTCACCAGCACAAATACAACCGTATTTTCAAAAAGCAAAAGAGCTTGGGTTTGATATTACAGTGCATGCAGATCAATTTTCTGTTGGCGGTAGCGAAATAGCCGTTGCCTATGATGCAGTAAGTGCAGACCATTTAGAGGTGAGTGGTAATAATGAGATTAAGTTATTGGCGCAGAGTAATACGGTAGCTACGGCGCTGCCTGGTGCAAGTATCGGCTTGGGAGTTGCCTTTACGCCGGCGAGGAAATTACTCGATGCTGGCGCTTGTGTGGCCATTGCAACAGATTGGAACCCAGGGAGTGCGCCTCAAGGAAACCTACTCGCCCAGGCGGCTATCTTGGCCACTTATGAAAAATTGACGACGGCAGAAGTGCTCGCTGCAATCACAGTGCGGGCGGCACATGCGCTGCGCCTAACCAATGTTGGTAAAATACAAAAAGATTATCGGGCCGATCTTGCCATTTTCTCTACAGATCATTATGAGAATATTTTGTATCATCAGGGTCAGCTACAACCATCTAAAACTGTTTTGGGCGGAAAGCTTACAAATTAGGCATAAAAAAAGCGACAATCTGGTTGATTGTCGCTCTATTTTAGGTAAAGCCGGTTATTCCATTTCTGTTTCCGCTTGTTCTTTCTTTTTTACTTTCACAATATCCCAAATGCCGCCTTCTTTTTCTTTTTCGGTGGTTGGTTCTTCACGCTCTTGCTCTTCTTGTTTCTCCTCTTTGGTTTTGATGATATCCCAAATGCCACCTTCTTTCTTTTCTTCTTCCTCTACTTCTGGCTCGTCTTCATCCGTCTCGTTTTCTTTCTTTTTCACAATATCCCAGATTCCACCTTCCTTTTCATCCTCATCATCTTTTTTCGTTCTTCTTTCGTTCTCGTCATCATCATGGTGGTCGCGGTCGCCGTCACACTTATAGTGACCATATTTATTTCCATTTCCATTATGTGATGGGTGATTTGCTGGGTGTTTGGTGCAAACACAATCATGATCGGCTTTATGTTTGTTGTGTTTAGACTTTTTATTCTTTTTACCTCGATAGGCTTCCTCATAGTCGCGGTCATTTGAATCAGATTTATCAGCTCGCTTTTCAATCTTGTTTTTATTCTTTTTTTCCATCTTTCTGCCTTGTGCTTCAGCTTGAAATATGCCTAACCCAAATAAAAAGAGTACCGTAAATAAAACTTCCTTTTTCATGATGGTGTGTTTTTGTTACTTACTGTATTTCAAAGCCTATGCCAAACCCTGAAATATCGATGGTTATTGTGTTGTATACGCTATCTAATCGGCTTTTTTAAGTCTTTATTCTTCACTTACTTTTGCAAAGAATGAAATATGAAGCATTCATTTTTGATCTTGATGGCACCTTGGTTGACAATATGATGGTTCACCATAGAATTTGGCAGCAATTTTTGGAAAACCTTGGTATTTCTATGACAATAGATGAGGTGTTACAAACAATTCATGGTGTAAATGTGGAGATTATAGAGCGATTATTTCCTAATCAATATACGTTTGCCGAGAAAAATGAGCTTGGAAATCAGAAAGAGGCTTTGTATCGAGAGCAGTTTAAAGATGAGGTAGAACTCATACCCGGCGCGAGAGATTTTTTGCAGACTTTGCATGATAGTGGTGTGGCAACGGGCATTGGAACGGCAGCCCCAAAGGAGAATATGGATTTTGTGATCGATTCTCTGCAATTGCATGATTACTTTCAAGCGTTTGTGCATTCAGGCATGGTGTCTAAGGGCAAACCTGATCCGGAAGTGTTTTTGCAGGTGGCTGATCAATTAGGTGTTACGTTGCAAAACTGCATTGTGTTTGAAGATAGCCCCACGGGCGCGGCCGCCGGCTCAAATGGTGGTGCAGATGTGGTCGTGATTACAACCACGCATACGCCAAATGAATTTCAAGGCATCGACAAGGTGATTGGTTTCATTAACGACTACACAGACGTTGACCGGTTTTTTGAGGGGTGATTACAAATCAGTAACAACATCAAAACCTTTAAAGCTACCTACAATGGCTAACCCCGTAATTTTCTGAGCAATGTTTTGATACTTTATTTTGCCGGCAACCTCATTCAGTGTGGTGCCAGAACCAACAGCATCATCAATTAGAAGAACATGTTTATATGCTGTTGCAGCATTTACTTTAAAAGAACTTTTGGCATTTTGTACGCGCTCTTCTAGTTTGTTTAGAGATTTTTGAGGAATTGGTATTCGATTATCAAGTTTTTTGATATCAATTTTTGGCAAGAGGATATTTAGCCTTTTTTCTAAGAAAAACATGATTTGATTTTTTCGTTTTATTGTTGGTGCAATGAAGCCTACGGCATTAAACTTATTTTCTTTGAGTAAGAGTTTGATTCTTGGTTGTATCTCTTCAAACAATAGTGCCATTAAATATTCGCTTTGCGTCTGCTTTGCGAAATGTATTAAGGTTCCTAATTTTGTTTTTCCGAAACGTTCAATCGCATAAAAATCAAGGTAAAGCAGCTCATCTAACCATATTTCTCCAATGTCTTTAGTAGATTCTAATTTTCTCATACCATCTATAAGATGTTCGGTATTAAAGAAGGAATCATATTTTTTTTTGGTTTTAATAAAACTATGTACTGTTTGTTTGAATCGCAAATTCCGTTGATCGCACCAATACAAAAACGCTTCTTGTCCCTTAAGGTGTTCGCCCAGGGCAGTGATCACTATGAAGTGTTCTTGTAAGAAACTCTGTTCTTGTTGAGTAAGTTGTGTAAACAGGTTTGTTTGTTTCTTTTTGTTGCTTGCTACGTTTTGATACACGGTTTTTGGTGGTTTCCCTACCTTTCTCAACTCGCCTGCAGCAACAAGTTGGTTCATGACTCTATGAATCATTTGTTTAGAAACCTGGGTTAATTCATGTAATTCTTCAATAGAATATTCATTCTTCTTAGTGAATAGAGCTTGTATTTTTTCCTTTGAAGACATGATACAAATATACTGTTTATAGTTTATAGTAAACTGTAAACTATAAACTCTCGCTTAACATCACTTCGGCCGTGCTCACGCTAAAGCTTTAGCGTCACGCGTGAAACTTAGAGACAGCTGTGTTTTTAATAGATCAGCTCAGAAACAATATTCGCCTTCTTCTACCAATTTGTCTGAAAGCGCTCTACGAAATGCGACTGTATTCAACGCATCAATTTTTGTGAAGCGTTTTAAACCAAGTAACATCATTCTCAGCTCATCGCCTTCAGCAAAAGCAGCCAAGGCGTTTTTGCCGTTGGTGTGAATACGGTGCATAGCATCATAGGTATAGATTTTCGCCATTGCAATTTCATGTTCACTAGCTGCATCACCAAGCGTATTAATTTGCTTTTGGGTAGTGAGCAAAGTAGATTCAACTGTGAATGCATCAATCAACATATCAGCTAAAAACATAATTAACTGTTGTTGCTTGTCTAAGTCTTTCATGAAATGTTGAGCTGCTGCACCTGCCACCATTAAGCCCGCTTTTTTTGCATTCTCCAACGCTTTAAATTCAGCCGTGAGAGGTGAGGAACCTTCTTCGCCCGTACCAAAATCTGGCACGCTCATGAGCTCTTTTTGTATGGCCATGGCCGGCCCCATTAAATCAATTTCACCTTTAAGCCCTTTCTTGAGCATCATACTCACCGAAAGCAAGCGATTAATTTCGTTCGTGCCCTCGAAAATTCGGTTAATTCGCGCGACTGGGCTCGGCAAATAGGCAGGACTGAATTGCAAATCTGCCGATAGCCGTAACTATATGATTCCTAAGCAAATTCGCAAAATCGGACC
>ENA-ORXM01004393-ORXM01004393.1-marine-metagenome-genome-assembly--contig:-NODE-4393-length-12425-cov-13.752511_pt1 | contig 12425 bp, 11 predicted proteins | sample MGYA00237867_ERZ511480 | MGnify/ENA primary metagenome ERZ511480 (study PRJEB26309, sample SAMN06266103) | marine metagenome | isolation source: Algal blade | place: United Kingdom:Sidmouth, United... | reverse complement strand
CGCTATTAATTTTTGTAAATGCTATTGTATTTGCTCTCGCACATTTATTCTTTGGAAGTGTTTTAGTACTTTTTTTAACTTTTTTTGGTGGTTTATTATTTGCTTACACCTACAAAAACACGCAATCTACACTATTGGTTTATATAGAACATGTTATTTATGGTTGTTGGTTGCTTACTGTTGGTATGGGAGCCATGCTTGGTTTTCCAGTTTAGTTTTATCGATGAATTTTATTTTAAGATATATAATCTTACGATAGTAAATTCTTTTTACTATTTTTAAGCAGCTATTATTAACCAAAAACCAAAGTAGAAGAATGAAAAAATTAGGACCAATTATTTTAGGAATTATTGTTGGAGCAGTATTAACGTATTATTTCTGCCCAAGACCAGAAATTCATCAAAAAGATATAGTAAAACCAAAAGGTGTTATTTCAGTTAAAGAAGCCATCGCATTAAATGATAATTGGACCAAGTATAGAACTCCCGAATTAAACTCTATTACTCAAAAACAAGTTGGTAAAAATGATAACCGTTGGGCTGGTTGGACTTTAGAAGATATAGAAAACTATATTGCATTTGCAAAAAATGAAGCTAAAAAAAACAAACAAAGTGTTACTGGATTTCGTGTCTATTTTGGTGTTTATGGAGAAAAAGCACAAAATGATAAAGCTTTTTTAAGTACTTTGTTTTTAGCGCCACAAGTAAAAGAAGGTTTCTCTAAGGCAGGTTTTTTAAATTTTTCTTCATTAAAAGATTCAGATATTCCACCTTTGAATAACGGTAGTGGTGGTGATGGTGGCTACCCAGATTGATTGTTATACTTAAAATGATAAATTAATTAATTTTATTTATTTTAGCTTAAATCAAAATATAACAATTTATGTAAAATTTGTATGTATGTATGTATGTATGTAGCTATTTTTAGTTGCTCAAACAATGAAAGTAATATTGAAACAACTACCAGCTTTTATAAACCTTCTGGAGTTATTTCTCAAGAAAAAGCGGTAAATCTAAGTGAAGCGTGGCAAACAAAAACACTTTTAAAAAAATCTGGAGTAAAAACGGAAGGTAATCAAGAGATTCAATCTAATTGGTGGTCTTTAGAAGATATTCGTAATTATTTAGATTATACTGAGCATGAAGCTCAAGAAAAAGGATTTAATATGACGGGTGTAAGAGTTTATTTTGGAGCGTACTCTGAAAAAGGGAATCAAAACACCATGTTTTTTGCGCCAACAGGAAACAAAAACATATCACAAGCTAATATGCTAAACATGAGCTTTTTTCGAGTAGAAGATAAAGATTTACCTGTAGATCCCTTGAATGGAGGAGATGGAGGATACCCAGATTGATTAAATGAATGCGTTTTTATTAGAATATAAATATATAATTACATCTAGTATAGAATTATTGGCAGCTGTAACAGGTTTATTACTTTACAAAAAGTATAAATTTACAGCAGCCAAATTTTTTATATGGTTTTTGGTGTATTTAACACTTTGTGACTTCATTGGCAGTTATGTCAAATACATCAACAATGATGGTGTATTAGGTTTTTTAGCAGGTACGGTATTCAAACGAAATTTTTGGTGGTCAACATTATTTTGGAAATTAGGTGCTCCTCTGTTTTTTTCATCTTATTACTATAAAATTTTAAATAATAAGTTTTTTAGAACTATTGTGAAATTTAGTGGTTATAGTTTTTTGTTTTTTTCTGTAACTTATATAATAACACATTGGGAAGATTATTTTATTCGTTTTTTTCCTATAATTGATATTTTTGGAGCTATTATAGTATTACTATGTACTGTGTTTTATTTTATGGAAACTTTGCAAAGTGATAAAATTTTAACCTTTTACAAGTCATTAAATTTTTATATTAGCGCCGCTATTTTTATTTGGTGGCTTATTATTACGCCTTTAGTGTTTTATGATATTTATAACTCTCATTATGATTGGGATTTTATTTTCTTGAAATGGCAAATCTATTTATTTGCTAATATTGTTATGTATTCAACTTTTACCTTTGCTTTAATATGGTGCAGACCGGAGGACAAATAGTCAGTACAGCTTCAGAACGCTATTTATTGGTGTATATGATATTAGTTTTAATTATCATAACATCCTTGGTTATTGTGTTTTTTGTGGTGTTTCAAAAACGAAAAAACAAGTTGCTTCAAGAGCGCATTAAACAGCAACAAGCTTTTGAAGCAGAAATTATACAAGCACAAACCGAAGCTCAAGAGCAAACCTTAAAAAATATAGGTTGGGAATTACATGATAACGTGGGGCAATTATTATCATTCGCCAGTATGCAATTAAGCATTTTAAAAATGCAAGTTACAGATGATGTTAAGGACAAATTTAAAGATACTACAGAAGCTCTGAGTAATAGTTTAAAAGAAGTACGCTCCTTGTCTAAAACCTTAAATAACGATGTGATTTTAAATATTGGTTTTGAAAAATCGATAACCAACGAGTTAGATAGAATGAAAAAGATGAAGTTCACCACAGCTGAACTTAAAATTATTGGTAAAAAAGTCGATTTTAGTGATCGAAAACATGAGATTATTATTTTCAGAATTCTTCAAGAGTTTTTATCTAATTCTGTTAAATATTCTGAAGCAAAAAACATAGGTATTACGTTAGATTATAAACCTGAGAACTTAATTATTATAGCAACTGATGATGGTAAAGGTTTTAATATGAATGAAATTGAACAAGGTTCTGGCTTAATTAATATGAAAAGTAGAGCTGTATTGATTGGTGCGGATTTAGAATTAAGTCCTAAACCAGGAGAAGGCGTAAAACTTGTGGTATATTATCCTTTAGTTTAGTAATTTTTGTTTTGACTTGTACAAACCTAATAATTTAAAAATCTGTGAGGTCTTTATAATTATCCAAAATACTTAAACACTTTTCGTATTAATTCTACTTTATCATTATAAGGAGCATACCTAAATGATGGATCAAACCAAGTACCACGTTTAACTATCGACTTAGCATGGGAAAACGCATCAAAACCTGTTTTGCCGTGGTAAGCACCCATACCGCTAGAACCCACACCTCCAAAAGGTAATTTTTGGTTTCCAAAATGGATGAGAGCATCATTCACCACACCACCTCCAAAACTGAATTTATTTATGGTTTTGTTAACGAATTTCTTGTTTTTCGAAAAGATATAAAGTGATAATGGTTTATCTAGTCCCCAAATAATAGTTTCTAAATCTTCATTTGTATTATAAGTTAAAATAGGTAGAATAGGTCCGAAAATTTCTTCAGACATGATCTCGCTTTTTAACGATGGTTCATCGACTAAAGTAGGAGCGAGGTAACAGGAGCTTTCATCAATATCACCACCGAAAATGATATTAGTATCCTTAAGTAAGCCTTTCAATCTTAAAAGATGTTTTTCATTTATAATTCTTGGAAAATCATGCGATGCTTTTGGGTTATCACCATAAGCATTTGTGATTTCAGCTTTTAATAAATGAATGAATTTCGTTTTTATATTGGATTTAACGATAACGTAATCGGGAGCAATACAAGTTTGTCCGCCATTAAAAAGTTTGCCCCAAACCAAGCGTTTAGCAGCTAATTTTAAATCGATTGTTTCGTCAATAATACATGGCGATTTACCTCCTAGTTCTAGCGTTACAGGTGTTAGGTTTTCTGCGGCTGCTTTGGCAACAATTTTACCAACTTTGGTGCTTCCGGTAAAAAATATATAATCCCATTTTTGAGCGAGTAACTCGGTAGAAACGTCCACACCACCTTCAATGGAAACAAGTACAGTTTCAGGACATGTATTTTTGATGATTTCTGTTAAAAGTTTTGCTGTATTTTCAGTTAATTCACTAGGTTTTAAAACCACCGTGTTTCCTGCTGCAATCGCCATAATTATTGGAGCCATAGCCAATATAAAAGGGTAATTCCATGGCGATATGATTAAAACGGTTCCGTAAGGTTCTTGGTAAATATAATCTGAAGACGGAAAGGATAATATAGACGCTTTTACACGGTTTGGTTTATTCCATTTTTTTAAGTTCTTGATGGCTAAATTTAATTCTGAGAGCGTTAGAGCATATTCACTTATATATGTTTCAAATTCAGATTTTTTGAAATCTTTATGTAAAGCTTCGTAAATAGCTTGTTCTTTAGAAATAATCTCTTTTTTTAAATCTTTTAAAAGCGATAATCGATATTCAACAGCCTTTGTTTTTTGAGATTTAAAAAAGGCTTTCTGGGAGTTAATTAATTCTGGAATATTTTTCAATTTTTTCTTTTAAAGATATAAAAAATTTAAAGACAAGCATTCCAAATTGCATCATCTGGTAATGACGCTTCTACAGAAACAGGTTCGTTTTTTACAGGATGTATAAATTCAATATGCTTGGCATGTAAACTGATGCTGGCATCTTTATTACTTCTATCAAATCCGTATTTTAAATCGCCTTTAATCGGCGAGCCAATAGTCGATAATTGTACACGTATTTGGTGGTGTCTTCCAGTTTCTAGATTAACTTCTAGTAAATGATAATAATCTAAACTCTTAATTAATTTATAATGAAGAATGGCTTTTTTACTTTCGGGAATTTCCTTTGTATGCGCTTTGGATTTATTATTCTTAGGATTTTTCTTTAGCCAATGATTGAGTGTGTCTTCATGTTTTTCAGGTGCATTTTTTACGATTGCCCAATAGGTTTTACTAATATCTTTTGAGACGAATAATTTATTTAATCTAGAAAGTGCTTTACTTGTTTTTGCAAAAATAACAAGGCCTGTGGTCGGTCTGTCTAATCTGTGAACGGTTCCCAAATAAACGTTCCCTGGTTTATTGTATTTGTCTTTAATATATTCCTTAACAACGTCGCTAAGCGGTTTATCGCCCGTTTTATCACCTTGCACAATATCGCCAGCACGTTTATTTATGATGATGATGTGGTTGTCTTCAAAAAGAACCTGAAGATTGGATTTATTTGATATTACTTTTGACACGGGTTTCTTTAGTGTTACTATTTTATTTTTTTGCGTAAATACGCTAGGCCTTACAGATTTAAAGCGCATGAGTCATAATGAATCTGCTAATTTGTCTCTTTTGGTAAATGTCCAGAGGCCAATAGGGCTTTAGTATTGTTCACTCTCGTTAGGAAAATCCTTTGATTTAACATCGCCTACATATCGCGAGATTGCAGACGTCATGTCATCATACATATTAAGGTATCGTCTTAAAAACCTTGGATTGAATTCGTGGGTCATGCCCAGCATATCGTGAAGTACTAAAACCTGTCCATCCACATCAGGCCCTGCTCCAATCCCTATAATAGGAATACTGACACTTTCGGCTACTTGTTTCGCTAATTTAGCTGGAATCTTTTCTAATACAATTGCAAAACACCCTAATTTTTCAAGTAATTTGGCGTCCTCTATTAAATCGTCGGCTTCTTGTTCCTCTTTGGCACGAACGGTATATGTTCCAAATTTATATATGGATTGTGGTGTTAGTCCTAAATGCCCCATAACTGGAATACCTGCATTTAAAATACGTTTAATGGATTCTTTAATTTCTCTTCCGCCTTCAAGCTTAACAGAGTGCGCACCACTTTCTTTCATAATTCTAATGGCTGAACGTAAAGCTTCTTTAGGGTCGCTTTGGTAGCTTCCAAAAGGTAAGTCAACAACAACCAAGCATCTATCAATAGCACGAATTACAGACGATGCATGATAAATCATCTGGTCCAATGTAATGGGCAAAGTGGTTTCATGTCCAGCCATGACATTACTTGCAGAATCGCCTACAAGAATAACATCAATACCAGCACCATCTACTATTTTTGCCATAGTATAGTCGTATGCGGTAAGCATAGATATTTTTTCGCCATTAGCTTTCATATCTACTAATGTTTTTACAGTAACGCGCTTATATTCTTTTTTTGCTACAGACATTTATTTTCAATTAAAATAGATTGTAAAAATACTAAAATTAGAACAGACCAAAATATTTTCTGTCACACAAAAAAACAATATTTAGTTTAACAAAAATTTAAAATAAAAATGTGCAGCGAACTAAAAGTTTGTTGTTGTTTTTAAGAAAATATAAAAAATTTAAAGCTGAAGAAAAAAATATTTTAAATTCTTTATGATATAATATAAACAGTTTTATTTTTTATGGAGGATGAAAAATTACAAAAGCATGGAAAATATTGAGAAGCTAGTGTTTAATTTTTTTGTTCTTAATAAAATATTTTATTAAAACCAAAATCAAAGATGCCTTTGTAGCTTAATAAAACTAAGGGAATATGTAAAAAAAAAGCGATTAAAATTTAATTTAATCGCTTTTTCAGTTAATAATAGCATTTAATTATCAAAAATTAAAAAAAGGAAATGATGGGTAAAGCACCCTTAAAGCCGATTTATCAAAAACATTTAATCTTCCATTGGTTGTATCAGTATTGAAACAAGCATTCATTATTGAATTAGATTGGTATAAAAATGTTGTAGGTGTTCCATTAATATAATTTGCATCTTCCTCACGAGTTTGGTTTGGTTCAATACCATTATCCACACAAGATCTTCTTGTATCCCAATCTGTGTGTCTAAAACCAATAGTATGACCCAGTTCGTGGGTAATTAAGTGTCTTATAGCAGTTTTATTATTCTGAGCAAGTTGATTTGCTCCTGAACTAATAACAGCAAAATTACCTGGAGAGTTATCAGCTAATGGAAATTGAGCGAAGCCAGAAACGCTATTTGCTCCTAAAGTCTGGTCAACAAAAAGAATAGTTTCGAAAACGTCAAAATCGAAATTAGGGTCATCAGAAACAGTTAAAACAAGATGTATTCCAGTTGCTGGAACACTATTCCAATTATTAATAGCCTCTTTAGCTGCATCAACAGCCGCAGGGCTTAAACCAAAACCAGCAGGTGTAGACCCTACAAATGCTAAAACATTAATTTCTGTGTAAACATCAGTATCGACTTTAAACTCTGTGCCGTATTGTTTTGCATCAACACCATCATCATTTTTATATAGATTTAGAAAATCTTTTTTGTAATAGGCGGTATCATTAAAAAATACGAGTTGCATGACATCTCCGTTAGGCGATACAACTTCTTTGTATTCAAAATTTGATGGGTTATGCCCTTTTTCTAAAATAGCATTTAAAACATCTTTAGGAAGTTTTAGTGTAGTTGGTTCTTGATTAAAATCTTCTTTTAGATCATCTTTCGAATCATCTGAACAGGAAAACGTCAGGGATAGCATCAATAAAAAGAAAAAACATAATTTAATTACTTTCATAGTATTCTATTTTAGATTATTACTCAAATTTAAATGATTTTACAGTGTGTGTAAGATTAATTTTATAGCGGTAATTTTTAATAAAAAGACTTCTATTTTTACTTTTTAAATTATAATCCATTGTCTGTTAATGTTTTAGTGTATTTAATTTTTAAGCTATATTTATATTTTTTAAGAAAATTTATAGTAAATCTTAATACAATCTATTTTAAAATATTACTTTCACTTAAAGTATCTCATCCATTTAATATATTTAAGCAACTATGATTAAACCTGAAGAGAACGACTTGTACATACTTATTGAGTCCTTAAAAAGTTCAGACTACAATTCTTATAGACGCTCGCTTCAAAAATCCAAAAAAACAGATAGTAATCTAAAATTAAAACTTCTAAACCATATTAGGAAAAAGGGTAATCTGTATAAAGCGCATTTTATTAGCTCAAGTTCAATTTCTGATTTAAAGTACAGTACTCTTAAATATGAGGTCTTTCAGAATATTATAACATTTTTAAAATCTAATTATGATACAAATACAGATATAGGCTTGCAAAATCAAATCATAGAGTTTGAGATTTTATTGAATAGAGGTTTATATATTAAAGCCAATCGTAAACTTAAAAAAATTAAAACAATAGCATTTGAAAAGTGTGATTTTAATATCTGTTGCGTTGTCCAAAGAAAGGCTATTGAGCATCGATTATTTAAATATACAAATCCACCTAGTAATTTGGCTACGGAGTCTTCTCTTTTAATGGAATATCAAGCGTTATCCAATAATTTAAATATCTATACTTTATTGTCTGATGAAATTTTAAACCTGCATTATGAGTTTTTAGATCGTAGATTAGAAAGAAGCCATTTGATACTAGATTATTTAAAAAATCCAAATCTTCAAAATGTAAATCAAGCACAATCTGTATTAGCTTGTTATAATTATTACAGAATAAAATCTTTAATATATTTAGGCAATAATAATTATAGTGAAGCAAAAGCGTATTCTTTAAAAGCGTATAATTATATTAAAAATCATGCTTCTATATATAGGAATGACTACAAACGACTTATAATTTGCCTTAATAATTATTTAACTGCTAGTTTAGATTTAGAAGAGCAGGAGCCTTTTAAAATTGTATTTCCTCAAATGTTAGACATTGCAAATACTGCTGCTAACAATAGTGATACTTATTCTAGTGCTACAACATTTCAAGTTTTAAGTAGCCTTAAGCTAAACTATTTTTGGATTACTAAAGACATAGATGAATTTGAAACGGAAAAGGATTTTTTTGAATCGTCATTTTTAAAATATGAATCCATGATGAGACCCAATTTTAAATTAGAGATAATGTTAGGTATCGCTAAGATGTTTTTTATTTCAGGAAACTTGTCTAAAGCCAATGCGTATTGTAAAAAAATAAGTGACGAAAAATCCAATCCTACCTCATTATTTATTACATGTGCTAATTTACTTCGTATTATGGTAAACTATGATTTAAAAAATTTTCAATTAATACCTCATCTTGTCAGTACTAGTAAATATAGTTTAAAAAAAAGAAGTCGATTGTTTGATTTAGAAAACATCTTTTTTAAAGGGATAAAGGCAATAAAACCTTATCAATCACAAAGAGAGCAAAAGCGGTTATTTGGTAATTTGTACAAGGAATTAAATGTGCTGGTTGAATCTTCAGAAGATATTATAGTTGAGAAAAAAGTACATGTTTTAGAATGGTTAAAAACAAAATTAAAATGATTTCAATACTATAAATCGTAACATAAGTTTTTTAACAGTCAGACATATTCACTCCAACAGCCAAACCACCTGTAGAGGTTTCTTTATATTTAGAGTGCATATCTTTTGCGGTTTCCCACATGGTTGAAACCACTTTATCCAACGGTACTTTTACATTTTCCGGGTTTGTGTCTAAAGCTAATTCGGAAGCGTTAATAGCTTTTATGGCTCCCATAGCGTTGCGTTCTATACATGGTATTTGTACAAGGCCACCAATAGGATCACAGGTTAAACCCAAGTGGTGTTCCATGGCTATTTCTGCAGCTACCAAAACCTGTTGTGGAGTACCACCTAAAAGTTCGCATAATGCTCCAGCTGCCATGGCAGATGACACACCAATTTCTGCTTGACACCCGCCCATGGCTGCACTTATGGTTGCTCCTTTTTTAAATATACTCCCAATTTCTCCAGCGGTTAATAAAAAGCGTTTTATGTCTTCAAAATTACCGTCGTGATTTTCAATGACTAAATAATACATTAAAACAGCAGGGATTACACCCGCACTACCGTTGGTAGGTGCGGTTACGACACGGCCCAAGGCTGCATTCACTTCGTTTACAGCCAGAGCGAAACAACTAACCCATTTAAGGATTTGGCGAAACTTCACTTCAGTATCTCGGATGCTGTAAATCCATTCTACAGAATTATTGTAAGGTGTTTTTCCTTTTAAATTCTGATGCATATCATAAGCACGACGACGCACATTCAATCCTCCAGGAAGGTTACCTTCTGTATGGCAGCCAGTATACATAGAATCGAGCATGGTATCCCAAATGCGCTTTAATTCTTTATCAATTTCAGTATCTGTGCGAATTGATTTTTCGTTTTCTAAAACAACTTCGGATATCGATTTATTTGTTATTTCACAATATTTAAGTAATTCCACGCCTTTATCCACAGGATAAGGAAATGCACATTTTATTTCTACATTTCTTTTATGATTTTTACGGGCTTCCTTAACCACAAAACCACCACCAATAGAGTAGAAGGTAGAGGTGACTTTTTCCCCGTTACAAACTGCTGAAAATTTTAATCCGTTGGCATGAAATGGCAAAAATTTTTTATTGAATATAATATCTGTTTTTGGATTAAAATTTATAGGGTGTTCGTTATTGAAAATTATTAGTTCTTTATTTTTTATCGTATCTATTATCGTATGGAGTATTTCTGTGGGAATGGTTTCTGGATTTGCTCCGGAAAGTCCAAGCATAATTGCAAAATCTGTGGCGTGTCCTTTTCCAGTTAGGGATAGGGAGCCATAAAGATCAATTCTTATTTTTTCAACAGAATTAAATTTATTGGCATTTTTTAATTCTGTAATCCAACGTTCGGCTGCTCGCCATGGCCCTAATGTGTGTGAACTTGAAGGACCAATACCAATTTTTAACATGTCAAATACTGAAATACATTCCATAATTACGCAAACGTTATAGTTCGACAAATATAGATAGATTGTTTTTAATATATTATTATCTTAATACAGATTTTATAAACACATTATTATTTGTGGGTTACTTAATAAATGTTTTAAGCAAAGAGATTAATGTTAAAACTATTAAAAAAAGAAAAGACTGTTATTATTACTGATTCTGCCGATAGACGCGTGAAGAGATTATATCTAAAAGCTTACGTCTATTATGGAAACGGCCAAATATTTAAAATATTTAGATTATACTTTTAGTTTATTGTAATTTTGCGAGTAAGTAAATCGCCTTATCGCTTTTGTGTTGATTAGTTTCAACGCTTGGGAGGAAAGTCCGAACACCGTAGTGCAACATAGTGGCTAATAACCACCAGCCGTAAGGTTAGGAAAAGTGCAACAGAAAGTATGTACAGGTCATGCTGTAGTGAAACCGTGTAAACTCTATGTGGTGCAATGTCATGTAAACCAATATCCTGATGAGTATCGGGAGCGAGCGGCACGTTTGTTTGTTGGAGGGTAGGCAGCTAAAGTGTATTGGTAACAGTACATGTAGATAAATGATAAGGGCTTTTTCTTTTTTTAGGAATTGATAAAGTACAGAATTCGGCTTATAGATTTACTTTAAAATAAACAAACCCTTCTTGAGTTTCAAGAGGGGTTTGTGGTTAAAAACTGGTTGGTCACTGATTGGTTGGTTTTTTTTAAATTTTAGTTTTTACAAACATTTAAGTTGTTTCTTTATAATAAGATAAAGAGGGGAAAAGTGTAATTAGTAATGGTTGTTTTATTTCGAAAAATAGTATTATTGTTTTCAAATATGTCTACTTTAAAATAATAATATTTTCAATTGGAGTCCTAAAATAATTAAAAAAAACGAGTTATACCAATTTAGTTTTTTACTAAAACCAAATGCTTTATTATAAAACTAAATGGTGTTAGTAAAATAAAAAAAAATTACTTGTTTTCAAAAAAACTAAAAACATTACCACCATAACTTTTTAAATATGCAAAATTTTCAAAGTTTGATAAATCGGTATGTTTGGAATGCTCTACAATTAGTAATCCATCTGCAAGCAAAAGGTTATTTTTAAATATAAGTTCTGGTATTTTAAAAAACTGATCTATTGAAAAATTATAAGGGGGATCTGCAAAAATAATATTGGCTTGAAGCGTACTTTTTTCTAAGAATTTAAATACATCACTTTTGATGGTTTGTATGGGCATTTTAAACGTTTCGGCAGTTTTGTTTATGAATTTAATACAACCAAAATCTTGATCAACACAGGTAATTTGTTCTGTACCTCTCGATGCGAATTCATAACTTATGTTTCCTGTACCTGCAAATAAATCTAATACTGAAACGTCATCAAAATAAAAATGATTATTTAAAATATTAAATAAAGACTCTTTTGCCATATCTGTAGTTGGGCGAACCGGTAGGTTTTTTGGAGCTAGAATTTTTCTGCTTTTGTATAATCCTGAAATAATGCGCATTAAAAGCTTTTTATTAGAGTGAAATTGGAATAATTTGATTTCGGTAACGTGTTGTATTTATGGCTATCGTCCCTACCGCCAAATTTAATATTTCTTATGTATTTATAGGCTATATCATATAAATCATCACGTTCTGAAATAGCACCAATAAAAACCAAGTTGAGTGTTTCTGGATTAAGGTTCAATTGCTCAGCAGTAAATAAGATGTAATAAATAAAATCTTCTTTTGAATGATATGCAAACGTATTAAAAAGTATTAATTTGCTTTTTTCGATAACTATTATTTCAAAATGATCAAAGCTAACATTAATATAAACTTTAGTATTATAAGATTTATCTGATATGTTTAACAGGGATTCAATTAAAATACTTGACACGTGCTTAAAAGTAAATGCTCCAAACTTGTCATAAATAAAATT
>ENA-ORXM01004390-ORXM01004390.1-marine-metagenome-genome-assembly--contig:-NODE-4390-length-12437-cov-4.892071_pt1 | contig 12437 bp, 12 predicted proteins | sample MGYA00237867_ERZ511480 | MGnify/ENA primary metagenome ERZ511480 (study PRJEB26309, sample SAMN06266103) | marine metagenome | isolation source: Algal blade | place: United Kingdom:Sidmouth, United... | reverse complement strand
AACAACGTTGATACCTTGCTTTGCGAAACGCGCAGGAAGCTTGAATTGAAGGGTGTCTTCACCACCAACGAAGTTTTTAGCACCAGTCATGACGCAAAACTTATTGCCACCAAGTTGTTTTAGGATTGTTTGAGCTACTTGAGTCATTTGATTTTCCAATCTTTTGATTTAATCTCTTTCCGAGACATGTTTAATATAAGCATTGAAAAGTCTTTGTCAACACAAAAGGAAAAAAATGTCAGATAAAAAAGAATCTGGTGAGAACGACTTGAAACCGAGTTATCACACCAAACTTCTAGGGTTGAAGAGTGAAGATTTAATGAAAATCGCACCTTTAGCTACACATCAGCACTATAAGGGTGGTTTGTATCGAAAGCATGGTGGTACAATAAATTCCAAAGAAGTTGGTGAGCCTTCTATCGTGATTATGGAGCATATTCATCCGTACCAACGCCGCAGGTTTTATATTTCATACGATGAATTTTCCGAAAAGGTAAACGATTCAACCGAACCAAGATACAAAAACCTAAAATTTAACCCACATGAGGAAAAGTAATGACTAAAAATAGTGACAAAATATACGGAATTGATAAAAGCACTTACCAAAAAGCTTTGGATATGAATAAGGACTGTCCCAATAATTTTTTCAATATGGGTCTGGGTAATGTTTTAATCGCCAATGGTACAATGAGTACGGAAGATGGGACCGCTTATTTGATTTTCTTGAAAACTTCAAAAACCGTTGAAGAGATTTTAAATCCACCTTCAAGAGAAGATTTTACTTCTTCCATAAAACTTTCAACGGTTGCCTGAACATCACCTTTTTCAATTCCCAGTTTTTCTGAGATTTTCGATACAATTTCTGCTTTCGTCATTTTTCGTGTTAAATTTTCAGTATTTGGAACTTATCCCTGTTTTTTAGGCTTGCAAATATATAAATTAAATTGAATCTTTTTTGCTAACGAACTAATTTTAAGTCATTCACCTTCACTTTTTGTTTTATTAGGCTTCCGCTCAATCGGAACGCTAAATAAACCATTATTTTTACATTTCAGTAACGCAATCGATGACTTTTTCGCAGGAAATACTAAAATGGTATAGTCAAAACAAGCGCAATATGCCTTGGAGGCAAACGACCGACCCTTATAAAATATGGCTTTCCGAAATTATGCTGCAACAGACCCGAGTTGCTCAAGGCACTCCATATTACCTCAAATTTATAAAGAATTTTCCTACTATTTTTGATCTAGCGAATGCATCCGAAGAAAAAGTTTTAAAACTATGGCAGGGTCTAGGCTATTATTCCCGTGCCAGAAACCTGCACGCCACCGCCAAAACAGTAGCGAACGAATTCGAAGGTAATTTTCCCGATACGTACAATGAACTGCTAAAATTAAAAGGAATCGGCGACTATACTGCTAGTGCCATTGCATCGATTTGTTTTAACAAGCCCGAACCGGTTGTCGATGGTAATGTATATCGCGTTCTTTCGCGCTATTTTGGTATAGACAAGCCAATAAATAGCACCGATGGGGTCAAGTATTTCAAGAAAATGGCCAAAAGGGTCATGGATGGAAAGAACATTCGTGATTATAATCAGGGCATTATGGAATTCGGGGCTATTCAATGTGCGCCCAAAACACCATATTGCCTTCATTGCCCCCTGAATATCGATTGTGTGGCCTTCCAGACCAATCAAATTCATAATTTACCCGTAAAACTGAGTAAAACTAAGGTTAGAAACCGATATTTTAATTATTTAGTGCCCGTTACATCGAATGGCCGTACAATCTTAAAGCAACGTCTGGGAAAGGGAATTTGGCAAAACCTATGGGAGTTTCCACTTTTGGAATCCCCCATGCCAATTGATAAAGATGAAGTTGAAGGCAGTTTAAAAGATTTCCCATCACTTAAAGACGCTATTCAAGTAAGTCGTCATAATGAGGTGCCGATTATACATAAATTATCGCACCAACATTTACATACCGTCTTTTGGATTATTAAGCTAAACTCTGATTTAAAGAAGAGTATTTCAATTGTGGAACTCGAAAAATATCCCGTTCCGGTTTTGATTGCCAATTTCTTAAAAACGTCTAAAAATTCGTACTTTTGAAAATTAAACGAGACAATGGTTATGAGTGGTACATTGAACAAGGTGATGTTGATAGGGCATTTGGGCGATGAGGTGAAAATGCACTATTTTGAGGGCGGTGGTTGCATTGGCAGGTTTCCGATAGCTACGAATGAAAGCTACACCAATAAACAAACCGGTGAGCGCGTGACGAATACCGATTGGCACAACATAGTAATTCGCAACAAAGCCGCTGAAATATGCGAAAAGTACCTTAGCAAAGGTGATAAGGTCTATGTTGAGGGCCGCTTGAAAAACCGACAATGGCAAGGCGAAGATGGCAATACCCGATACACGACCGAGGTACATGTGCAGGATTTTACTTTTCTTACTACAAAAAAAGAGAGTATGGCCAATGCGCAAGGTGGAGCCCAGCCCCAAAAACAGCACACCGATCCGGTAGAACCGAATGCGGGTAAACAGGTTTCCCCCCTCAGTCAGGCCCAAAAGGATGACTTGCCTTTCTAAAATAAACTGCCGACCTTGGATCCCGATCCCCTTAGTATAGTATCGAATTTTATGGCTTTCGGAGGTGCCCTTGCACTAAATAGTATTATTCTCGTTTTACTCCTATTATGTTCGGCTCTTATTTCTGGAGCGGAGGTCGCTTTCTTTGGCCTTTCGGCAACTGATGTCAATGAAATCGATGAGAAAAAAACGACCAGGAGCAACATTATTGTTGATTTACTAGATCGCCCTAAAAAACTTTTGGCCACCATACTTATTGCAAATAATGCCATTAATATTGGCGTTGTACTGCTTTTCAGTGTAATCGGAGATACCTTATTCGCAAGTATTGAACTTGATTGGGTACGATTTATATTGGAAGTTGTTGTGGCCACTTTTCTGATACTGATGTTCGGCGAAATACTACCAAAAGTCTACGCCAATCGAAACCGTATTGCATTCGCACATTTTATGGCCTACCCGCTTAAAACTTTGGATTTTTTGTTTTCCCCCTTAAGTCTGCCGATGCGTTCGGGCACCCTTTTTCTCTATAATAAATTGGGGAAACAAAAATCGAATTTAAGTGTCGACCATCTTTCACAGGCATTGGAGTTGACCGATGAGGGGGATACGACTAAAGAAGAACAGAAAATTTTACAAGGTATCGTTTCGTTCGGTAACACCGACACCAAGCAGGTCATGCGACCTCGCATCGATATTTTCGCCCTTAGTGAAGACATGAAGTTTCCCGAAGTTTTGGCCGAGATTAAAAAGAACGGTTATTCTCGAATTCCTGTGTTTTCGGAAAACATGGACAATGTTCTGGGCGTACTATACGTTAAGGATCTGTTGCCTTACATCGACAGAAAGACCTTTAATTGGATGACCTTAATCCGTGAGCCCTATTTCGTTCCCGAGAACAAGAAATTAGATGATTTGTTGTTGGAATTTCAGGAAAAGAAAAACCATTTGGCCGTCGTTGTCGATGAGTATGGCGGTACATCGGGTATCGTGACCCTAGAGGATATTATCGAGGAAATCGTGGGTGATATCAGTGATGAATTCGATGATGAGGATTTGGTTTTTTCGAAGTTGGATGATTTTAATTTTGTATTTGAAGGAAAGACCACATTGAAGGATTTCTATCGGGTCGTCAAACTGGAAAACGAAGAAGAATTTGAGTCCAACAAGGGCGAATCAGAAACTATTGCGGGTTTTGTACTCGAAATAGCCGGAAGCTTCCCCAAACGGGGAGAGAAAGTAGCGTTCAACGATTATCGATTTGTAGTCGAAAGCCTCGATAAGAAGCGGTTAAAACAAATAAAAGTAACCTTGCCGAACAATGTATAAATTTTCCTTTTTATTTGTAGTAGGTATTATGCTCGTTACGGGGTGTAAAGAAGATGTGCTTCCCAAACCTCGGGCCGCGTTACGTTTGGAGTATCCCAAACCAGAACTGGCCGAACTCGAAACCGCTTACTTCAACTTCGAATATAATGATAGGGCCAAGTTAACGCATGGTAAAAACAGTTCTTTGACCTTAAAGTATCCCGAGATGAAAGGTGAGATTTTCATCAACTATAAAAGGGTTGAAGGTAATATCGAAAAGTTGCTTTCTGATGCACAAAAATTCAGCTACGAGCATTCGGTAAAGGCAGATGGTATTTCAGAGCAGCCTTTTATCAACGCGCCAGAGCAAGTATATGGTATGTTTTACGAAGTCAGTGGAAACGCCGCTTCCCAAGCCCAATTCTATGTGACCGATAGTACCGAACATTTCGTTACGGGGTCGCTCTATTTCTTTATAAAGCCGAATTACGATTCAATATATCCCGCGGCGGCCTACCTCAGGAACGATATTCGTGGTATCATGGAAACTTTGCAATGGACGGAGTAAAATATTAAACCAATTTTTTACTGAAACTAAACACTACCAACTGTAACTGCGAACTGGCAATTGTTAAATAATCTTACGGCTCGATAAGTTCCTGGGCCTGAGCGATACTCAATTCGATTTCTTCCTTAAGAGCTGTTACTTTTGACTCCTCTTCGAGTAACCATTTTTGCTTTTGCTCGCTCAATGCCTTGCCTTTCAACATTTCATCGGCCTCGAACCGCTTTCCGAAACCGGTCATCCAAGTCATCATCGATTTGTTTGCCGATTTTAGATCTCGAATGGCATTCTCGTATGTTTTCTTGTCGTACGAAGCATTCGCCTTGGTCTGTAGTTTATTGATAAGTTTCGAAAGTTTGGGCATTTCGTCCATCACTTCATCATGTGAGGCCATCACCTGCTCCATTTTGGTGAGTTTTTTATCTGCATCTTGGGCAGTCGAAAAATTAATAAATGCTGCAATTACTAAAAATGGGATTATTTTTTTCATCTGTTTATATTGAATCAATTAGACCCGTTCGCATATAGGTTAGTTTAATTCCTACTTGCTGGTAGACGCTAAAGTCAATCTTCGTAAAATTAAGGCGAACTATCTATTTCTCGTTAGATTGTCTTTTATCGTTTCTTTTTTTCGTTGTGCTGCCAGACCTGCAAGGTATCCCCGACCAAAGGTCGGGTTCCTTGTAGGTCTAACTTGGGAACACGCATTTCACCCAGACCTACGGGGAGGTCCGCCAGAGGCGGACAACACCTCGCAGGTCTTGATTAATCGTCTTTGACCAGCAATTTCTCCGCTTGTGCGATACTTGAGTTGATTTGTTTACGTAACGCTTTTACTTTTTCTTCCTCCTCGTCGAGCCATTGCTTTTTTTGCTCGGATAGTTCCTTGCCGTTTAGAATTTCATCGGGGGTAAAACGGTTGCCAAAGTCTTGCATCCAATCCATCATCGATTTATGAGCTGCTTGCAGGTCTTTTCTGGCTTGTCGGTACTCTAGGCCCAATTCGGTACTATCGTTTTCTTTGCTGTTGAGCTCGCCTACCAAACTACCCAGATTACTCATTTTTGGCATGACTTCATCATGTATGGCCATTACCTCTTTCATTTGCGTGTTATTTTTTTTCTCAGCACAGGAATAAATAATTGCTGTAAGTGCAATAGAGACCAATAGAACTAATCTTTTCATTTTACTGTTTTTTTTTGTAAATATTGGACATTCCCTAAGTGTCGAGCTACTGTGAATTGGAACGGCCTGTTGTGGTTTAAATAGGATATTGTGCCCTAGTATTACAATTTCTCACTAATTTAAGATTCGGGTATAACGGATAACCGAATTCATAGCTGATTATTATATCATAGAATTTTAAACAAAGTTAGTACTGATTTCCATCGAGTGGCCATAATATTAAAAAAAAGCTCCATTTTTGCGCGAAAATACCTGTGCATTGAACGACTATACCAAAAAGTGGCTGTATCTGTTAGTATTGTCACTTGTTTGGGGCTCTTCTTTCATTCTAATCAAAAAGGCATTAATAGGGTTGACGCCCTTACAATTGGGAGGGCTACGTATTGTTCTAGCGTCGCTCTTTCTGTTTCTTTTTGGATTTCGCAGTTTGAAAACCATAACACTGAAAGACTGGAAATGGATAACCATTGCGGGCTTGCTCAGTTCGTTCTTTCCCCCTTTTCTATTCGCCTTGGCTCAGACCGAAATCGATAGTGGAGTAACTTCCATTTTTAATTCGGTAGTACCTCTTTTGACTACAGGTGTCGGCATAGCACTTTTTGGTACACTAGTAACCCGGCGACAGATCTTAGGGGTAGTTATCGGTCTTTTCGGAACCATTGCGCTTATTCTAGCCGGAATCGAATTTAATCCCGACCAAAATTATTGGTATGCTACCTTCATCTTACTTTCGGCTCTAGGCTACGCTTTCAATATCAATATTATAAAAAGACATTTGGGGCATTTAAGCCCCTTGGCCATCACGACCGCGAGCTTTGCCGTGGCTTTTCTACCTGCACTGATTTTAGTTTTCTTCTCTGGATTTTTCACAGAATTCGGTGGCAACGATGAAATGTATACCGCGTTGTGGTACCTTTTGGCCTTAGCGGTGTTAGGAACAGCCTTGGCGAACATCTTTTTTAATGAATTGATTCATTTGTCAAGCCCGGTCTTTGCCGCTTCGGTTACTTATATCATTCCGATTGTGGCGGTTCTTTGGGCATTTTGGGATGGGGAAACGATTAATGCCTACCAGTTGATTGGCGGCGGAATCATTTTATTTGGCGTATGGTTAGTGAATAAAAAGAAGACCGGTGGCTAACCACTAAGTTCTAACCAAGTGCTAAAACTTTGATTCGTAAAAAAAGTGCTTGCTGTTTTTCAAAACAACATCTTTTATGGAGCCCGCACCTTCAAAATGAACAGCTATGCCCTTAATTTTCAGCTTCTCTTCCGGTACGTCCATTGAATAGACTTGTTCGTCGTCGATAAAAATGGTAAGCTTTCCATCTTTCGAAAGACATTTTAATCTGACAAAATCTTTGAAGTTCACACCAAAGCCGGAGAGGTCGTTCTTTTTTCCGTCTATGAATTTACCGAAGGCCATGACATTCAAATTCGATGAACAGCCCAGTTTTGCTAGGGGAATGCCGATAATGCTACCATCATAAAGTAGTACGACCTGTGTTTCTTGGCATGCGCTCATACCTTCTTCGAAATTGTTTTTAAGGGCCATGGTCATTTCAAAGTCGTCGATGTACAGCTCTCCAAAATCCTTTACCTGATACAAGCTTGCGGTAACCCTTGAGGTTTTTGGGTCTAAATTTTGGGAGGCTATCAATTCAGGACTGATTTCTAGACGGTTCTCATTAAAAATAGTCGATTCCTCAAGATATATAGGAAGGGTCTCACGTTGAATAATCCCCATCCATTCTTGTGTAGTAATGAAAACATCGTTCCGTTTGACAATCGTATCGTCAACGACCAGTTTTGCTTTAAAGAAACCGGGACGGTAATAGATACAGGTAGCTATACTATCGTTTTTGTCGACTACAATACGCTTACTATCGTCCCAACTTTGTTGAATCTCGACCACCGAGCTATCATGCACGTCCGAAGCGTCGTATTCGAACACGACCGAATTGGGAATCTCGTCGCTTACCGGTCTACTCTTAAATTTAAAATCTTCAGAGCTGTAGGTTTTGCGAACAGTAGTGTCAGTCGAAGAGGTTTTGAAAAAGAAACTTAGAAGTAGTCCGGCTATACCTAAGGCCAAAACAACTACTCCGACTTTCATCATTTTTCTGTTTTTGGAAACCGGCCGTTCTCGGCGAACTGTTTTGTTTTTCCGAACGAATTCCCTCCAATCGTCATAGCCTGAAAACTCCGAAAGTATATCCAAAGTAGCCATGCTTGGGTTAGCTACCCATTCAGCCCTGCCCCAGATTCTTTTGAGGGTAGTGACGCTAAGTCGTTTACCGGTCTTTTTGAAAATACGCTCGCTTAACTCTTCAAAGTCTTTGTTGGCCCATGTACTGCCCTCACCCCAGCCTAACAGCGTCTCAATATGGGCAACCAAATGGTCTTTCATGAATAAGGTCGATTTGTCCATAAATGTAAAAAGGGTTTAGGGTCTACGTCGTCTTGAACAGAATTAAACAGGATCGAACAAGATAATTATGGGCCCGACCAAACAATGAAGGCTAATTTTATTGCAATTCAAATTTAGCCTTTAAAGCAATTGAAACAAAAATAGAAATCTTCAAAAATCAAAAACTGAACACATGAAAAAAACAATCATTTTTTTAAGTATGGTACTAGTATTGGGTACGGCTTATGGACAAAAAAAAGGAAAAAAGAATAGTAAAGAAATTCGTATTCCAATGACCGCCGAGCATTGGTCGCCGATGTCGGATAACGTCGAATTTACCACCTATAAATCCGTTTCGGCCGTTCGTAGCAGCGATGAAAACGGATTCGGACTGATGTTGAAAGATATTGTTTTTACGGATGGTACCATCGAGTTTGATGTAGAACTCAAAGGAAGCGGCTTTCCGGGGATAGACTTTAGAGTCGGGCCGGATACCCTAAATGCCGAGCGGTTTTATATCCGCTATTTTGGTACTCCCGATAACCTGAAAAGAACAACTTTGCAATATGCTTCCATTATTGACGGTGTGAACTTATGGGACATTACCGATGACTATCAGGCGGCTGCAAAAATACATGAGGGCGAGTGGAACCATGTCAAACTTGTGGTCTCAGGTAAACAAATGCGGGTTTATGTCAATGATCTGGAAAAAGCTGCTTTACACGTTCCGGCTTTGGAGGGAAATACAAATTCTGGAGCTATTTCTTTATCTGGAAACGTAGTTTTTGCAAATCTAGTGATACGGCCCGAAGTCACGGAGAACATTCCTTCCACTGCGGGATACGACCCGACCTACAATGATTCACGTTACTTGCGCGATTGGTCGGTTGCAGAACCTATAGCATTTCCTCCTAGACGCGATGTAGTAGACATCATACCAAGAAGCCCCGGAATACTGGTAGATTCGACTTTGTTGAACAGTGCTACGGCCTGGAAAACTATACGAGCAGAGCGTCGAGGTCTGGTAAATCTAACACGCCCATTTGGAGCAACGGAACAAGGAGAAAGACGATTGACTTGGCTAAAAACAACGATAACCTCTAAAGAAGCACAAGAGAAACGCCTTGATTTCGGTTTCAGCGATGAGGTTTGGGTATTCATAAATGAACGGATTCTATATGTAGATAAAAACTACTATGGTTCGCCGGGTATGAAGGAGCCTCGTGGGCGATGTACCATTGAGAATACAAGTTTTGACCTACCACTACAAAAAGGGGAAAACGAAATATTGATCGGAGTAACGAATTATTTCTTTGGCTGGGGAATAATCGCTCGGCTCGAAAATACCGAGGGTCTGCAATTCAATTGAAATCGATCGAAGTATTTTCTAGTTACTTTAAACGATGCTAAAAATGTAAAAATAGTTTACACTTACTGTAAACTATTTTTACATTGACCCTGATATGATTTAGTTTTTTAATGCATAGTAATTTGATTTTCAATTTATTAGATATGTGGCATGGTCTAAGCAAATAATTTTTGAACAGGAAAACTGTAACAAATACAGTTTGGCCCCGTCATTAAAATAGAAATCTAAAAAATAAACCAATGAAAAAATTATTTCTCTTGGGTAGCTTATTCATCTTAGGAATCTGCTCCGTACTCAAAGTATCTGCACAGGCTCAGCCCATTTCCGTATCTCATTTTGAGAAGATTATCGTTAGCCCACATATCGAGGTAAACTTGGTCGAGGGCAATGAAGAATCCGTTTTAATTGAAAATGCAAGGGTTTCCGAAGACAAAATTAACGTTGAGGTCGAGGGTAGAACCTTGCGTGTATATTTAGATGGGGCCAAAATGGTCACTAAATCTGAAAAATACGACAACGGTGAGTGGGAAGGTAGGCGTTCTATCTACAACGGTACTATGGCAACGGCAACCATAACTTACAAGACCTTGAATGTACTCTCCGTTCGCGGTGAAGAAGTCATCAATTGTGAGAGTGCAATCGATCAAAAGGATTTTAAGCTTCGAATCTACGGAGAATCAAAGGTATATTTCGATTCTATTTCCGCGGAAAAACTTACGGTTTCTATTTACGGCGAAAGCTATTTAGAAATCAAGGATGGTGATGTTAAGCGTCAAGTATACCGCGCCTATGGCGAAAGTGAGGTCAACACCTTGGAAATGGGAAATACTTCAACAAAAATAACCGCTTACGGAGAAAGTAACTTTAGGGTCAACGTTTCCGAAGATCTAAAAGTTACATGTTATGGTGAAGCGGAAATCTATTATAAAGGCGATGCGACCGTAGATAATGGTATCGTTATCGGTGAGGCCTCTGTTCGTAAAATCGGGTAGGCGTCATTGCGAGCTACGCTTTCGAAGAAAGCCGAAGCGTGGCAATACGCCGCGAAGGGACAACGATTAAATGTAGGTGTCTCTTCGCGGCGGATTGCTTCGTCACCATTGATGAAATCAATGGCTTCTCGCAATGACTATTCAAAATCGGTATCCGAAACGCCTTCGTTTACTTTTACTTCCGATACAATGAATTCAAAACTCTGTGGACCGACGGTCTGTGCTACGACAAAAGGGAATTGAATACCGGCGACTTCTTTGTATTCTTTAAAATTAGTAGTACTCGTAATTTGTTGTCCACCCATTTCGGCATTGGTTACCTCTTGCACTTTTAGACCTGTTTCCATATCATAGAAAGCCGATTTCTCTTCAGATATTTTCAACTTATAGGCTTTATTGCCATCGACTTCTTCAACGCCCTCAAGGGTAATGTCGCTATTGAGATAGTTCAGTTCAGGAAAGGGGGCCGATTCTTCTTTGACCTTTGCAAGTTCTGCTTCTCCCATATCTTTTCGTTGGCCTTGCATGACCATATAGCCTTTATCGCCATTAAATACCTGTTTGCTCATCGAATTACCACCCACTTTGACGTCTTGCATGAACTGATCTTTTGAAGTCTTCTTCATTTCAAGATTCAATTTCATACCCTGCATTTCGGCCTCTGCCAACATCGAATAAGATGCTACGCCCATTAGTTTGTCTTTTCCACCAATAGCTTCTAGGTATTTGTTCAATACTTTGTCAGCACTCATGTCTTCGGGAACGCCGGCATCGTAATCGGGTTTTTCGACTTCATTGGCATATTTATCGTAGTACTTTAAGGGAAGGATTTTTCCGTTAAACGAAACTTTATCTAGATTTTCCAGAACATCACTCCCTTTTCCCGTAATCACAATTCTTGCCTTGTCTAGACTTATATACTTCTGTGCGGCCTGTTGCAATTGTTCGGGCGTAACTGCATTTATCTTTTCAAGATATGTGGTGTAATAATCTTCTGGGAGATTTTCGGTAAGGATGTTCAACGTATACCGGGCAATGGTTTCGGGCCGTTCCAACGCCATTACAAATCCACCAACATATTCAGCTTTGGCGATTTCGAGTTCCTCTGTATCGACTTTTTCGTTTCTGATACGTTTTAATTGATCCAAAAAAACGACCACGGCACTATCGGTAACCGCATTCCTGACACTGGCACTTGCCTGAAAACGCGATGCATATTTATCGGCTCCTATACTCGAACCGGCACCGTAGGTGTAGCCTTTATCCTCGCGTAAACTTGAATTGAGGTAACTTCTAAAACTTCCTCCTAATACCTTATTTGCGAGCAAAGCTGGAAAATAATCGGGGTCTCCCATTTTCAGGTCGACGATATTTTCTATGGTAATCTCAGATTGAACCGCATTGGGCATATCAACAAAGTTGATTTGTGGGTAAAGTGCATTTGCCGGCCTAGAATATTCAAAGCTCAAAGGCGCGGCCTTCGTCCACGGCGTGAAATAATTCTCAACGGATTCTTTGAGTTTCTCGAAATCGATGTCACCTACAACCGCCAGATAGGCATTTTTGGGTACAAAATAGTTTCTATAGTTGGCCTTTACGTCTGCAAGGGTCACATTTTTTACGGTTTCCGAAGATCTAAACTCCCCATACGGATGTTTTACACCATACGCTAGGGCACTCCCGACCCGATTCGCCACGGTCGAAACACTCTTTTCATTCGACTTTAGATTATCTAATAAAATATTTCTTTCCTTCTCCAATTCCTCTTCCGTAAAATTTGGATTTATGGCCGCATCGGCTAAAAGTTCTAAAATACGATCTGAATACTTTGCAAGGCCTCTCGCAAAAGCCCCCGAGGAACTAAAATTTACCGTAGCTCCCATATAATCGACCTCTTCGTTGTAATCATCCTTATTGATACTCATCGAACCCTTACCCAAAAGACTTCCCATGAGTTGGCTTACCCCGGCTTTTTCACCTTCGGTGTAAGGAGGGTTGTCTAAAACTAG
>ENA-ORXM01004389-ORXM01004389.1-marine-metagenome-genome-assembly--contig:-NODE-4389-length-12439-cov-3.347436_pt1 | contig 12439 bp, 9 predicted proteins | sample MGYA00237867_ERZ511480 | MGnify/ENA primary metagenome ERZ511480 (study PRJEB26309, sample SAMN06266103) | marine metagenome | isolation source: Algal blade | place: United Kingdom:Sidmouth, United... | reverse complement strand
TATGCTTTTTTATAATTATCCATTTATGTTCTATTTATAGTATTGATTTGTTTTCTAAGATTACTTTTTTTAAAAAGTGCACTACTTTTTTCTCTGGCATTTCACATGGTTTTAGCAAGTCCTTTTCCTTTGTGATATAATAATTCAGACTTATGAAATCAGTACCTCCAAGCTCTTCGCCATAGACTTTGAAGGAATTGCCATTATTGAAACTAGTTTTTGTAATTCCGTATTTTCTGTTGTTATAACTTCCTTCGGAATAGCCTTCCGGTATTTTTTTGATACTAGTTAAAATCGGATTTTTCATCGCTGTGTCCTTCTCATATTAATTTTTCACGAGCTACAGGATAACATGGAACAGCCCACTTTATGCCGCGCCCAATCGGGACGCCTAGCAAACCACTTCTCGTTTTCAGGTTGTTCGTCGTAGGGCTTTTTTAGCAAGTTGAACAATTCATCTAAGAGCGCATAATCTCCTTTATCGGCATCATCGATGGCCAATTGCGCCATATAATTGCGCAACACATATTTCGGATTTACCGAATTCATCTGAACAGCACGTTCTGCACCACTTTTAGTTTCCTTTTTTAAACGTTCGCCATATTTTGAAAACCAAGCTTCCCATTTCTCCCTTATCGCTTTTTTGATTTCATCAGGTTTGTAAAAGGCATCCGACACAACTTTTAACCCTTCCGTAGAACTAACACCCTGTAAGTTTGCTAGCTTTCGAAAGAAAATGGTCATATCGGTTTCGGAAACTTGTAAAACGTTCTCTAATTCATCGAACAATAAATTATCGCCAGCATCCTCTTCAAATAGGCCTAGTTTCGATTTCATCATTTCTAGATGGGCAACCTTGACTTCCTCTTGATATTCGGTCAAGATGTTTTGCAAAGGCTCGGCCTCTTCAATAAGCGGATAAAGGGCATTCGCTAATTTCAAAAGATTCCAAAGTACAATTTGCGGTTGTGTACCGAAGCGATAACGTTTTTTGGCTCTGTCGGTGGTATTAGGCGTCCAACCTGGGTCATAATCTTCCAACCATCCGTAGGGACCAAAATCTATGGTCAATCCTAAAATGGACATATTATCCGTATTCATGACGCCGTGAACGAAGCCCACGCGCTGCCAATGGATTACCATCTCCATACTTCTGACGGCCACTTCCTTAAAAAATTGCGCATACACCTTTTTTGAAGGTTTCCCCAAGTGATTAAAATGATGTTTGATGGTATAATCTACAAGGGTTTTCAAAGTTTTTACATCCTGTCGTGCGGCCAGTATTTCAAAGTTCCCAAAACGTATGAACGAAGGTGCGGCTCGGCAAACAATCGCTCCTTTTTCGTATTCCGGATTACCGTCATACAGCACATCACGTAAGACTTTATCACCGCTCAGCATCAAGGATAACGCCCGAGTCGTTGGAACGCCCAAATGGAACATGGCCTCACTACACATATATTCACGAATAGACGAACGCAAAACGGCCAACCCATCTGCTGTTCTGGAATAGGGAGTTTCACCGGCACCCTTAAGCTGCAATGCCCAATGCTTCCCTTCGTGCTCTACTTCGGTTAGGTTAATGGCACGGCCATCGCCCAATTGTCCCGCCCAATTGCCAAATTGGTGCCCGCCATAACACATGGCATACGGACTAGTGTCCGGCAATAATTTAGTGCCCGAAAAAACTTCTAGAAAATCTTGCGATTCCGTTGACGCTTTCAAACCGATGGCAGCTACCATTTCGGGGGCCGCATGGATTAAAGAAGGACTCGCCGGGCGTTTTGGTTTTACGTAGGAAAAACAAGCATTCTCGACCTGTCGCCTCGAATTCTCAAGAATCGGGTCGGCAGGTAGTTGCTCGTTGAATTTGTCTTTTATATTTAGTTCTAAGCTCAAAATCTGTTCCTTTCTGTTCTGTAAGTTCGTTGTGGAGTATGTCGCTTATTTTATGATTTCCTTCCAATAATCACTTCTACTTTTGATGGCCTATATAAGAGGCTGTTTTGAGTATACCCTTCCTTGATAAGGACACGAACCTGCGTGTCGTCAGATACGGCGTATTCATATCTTTTTCTGGCTCCTTACCCAGAAAGGGGAAGGTGGGTCGGAGCCTGCCCGCCGGCAGGCAGGCGCAGCGAACGGCTCGGAAGGGGTGATAGCCCAAGCCATCGAAGCCAAGTACCAAATCCAACTCATCACATCCGGCACCTTGTTCTTGTCCATTTTATTCGATCAACAGGAATTACTTCACCCCTCAGACCCCTTCCGACCTTTCCAAGACAACTTGCAGTTGCCATGGAAAGCCCACCTTCCCCTACTTAGGAGAAGGAGCTGAAGGCAATATTTATATGACATAACCCCACCTTCGGCCTATGGATTTTTGGGTACACAGTAACTACCAAAAGGCAGGTTCCACGGATTTTCATTAATTCTATTTTAAAAGAATGTGCTCGTAGTGTTCGAGGTTACTTGAGTTTTAAAATCTCCATAACTTAGAATGCTAACTTCTGAAATTTAAAATATCCTAGTTATCATCGGCAACCTTTTCCAATTGCATCGATTCTGAATTAATGCAATAACGCAATCCACTTGGCTCTGGCCCATCAGGAAATACATGGCCCAAATGACCATCACAAGTATTGCACATTACCTCTACGCGTACCATACCGAACATAGTGTCTTTTTCATATTTGATGGCGTTCTCTTTTATGGGTTGGGTAAAACTTGGCCATCCGGTACCAGATTCAAACTTTATCGTTGAATCGAATAAAGGCGTATCACAGCATACGCAATTGTATTTTCCCGCTTCGTGAATACTGCATAGTGCCCCGGAATGGGCTGCTTCGGTTCCTTTTTCACGGGTAATTCTAAATTGTTCGGGCGTTAGTAACTCACGCCATTCTGACTCCGTCTTCTCGACCCTGCGGTCTGGTTTCGGATTTCCAGCAACACTAAAATTGATTACATTTTTCCAAGTTAACATAGCTTTGCTTTTTTATTTGTAGAATACAAAGTTACCCATCAAATACATAAAATCGCATATGTATTTACCCTCCGGGTATATATATTTTCCTTGTACTCCATGCTTTTACTCAGGGGTTAGCACTTTGTTTTGACCTATTTAATACTATTAGCTGATATTTCTTAATTTTAGGTAGATCGATGGAATACTCTCAAAGGAACATCCAGTTAATCATTATACTACCTATTACAGGTGCACACTATATTGCAAATGGAGCGTTTAGCAGCACTATAGTAATTTATGTTAAAATTTTATAAATCCCCTAAACTTGTCTAACCTTAAGCTATATTCGTTAGACAAAAATAACACTTTACTTACTAGACATGAAATCTATCCTTCTTAAATTCAGTTTTATCGCGTTTATATTATTGTTTTCGTTTAAGCCAGATACCCAAGAATTTCAAGGTCAAGCTTTTTATTTTTCTAAATCTAAAATGGAGCTTGGCAATTGGGGCGCAAGAATGAGTGAAGCCCAGAAGAAAGACGTACAAGCGCGCCTAAAGAACAGGTTGGAAAAGACCTATGTATTAAATTTTAACAAAGAGGAATCCGTATTTGATGAAGAAGACAAGTTGGATGCGATTTCGGGTGCAACAGATTCATGGGGGAATAATTTCTCTCGTGGCGAACAGTATAAGAATGTTAAAGAAAATACTCTGGTTCAGACTCAGGAGTTCTACGGCAAGAAATTTTTGGTCAAGGATAAGTTGCAGGACATTAATTGGAAGGTGGGCAAAGAATCAAAGCAAATAGGCCAATATATGTGTTTTAAGGCAACAGCTTCAGTACCAACGGCCGAATTGACTTGGTACGACTTTTCTTGGGGTGATTTAAGGTCTGCTGCTGCCGAGAAGAAAAAAGATTCTACCAATGTCATCCCGGCAGAACCTGAGATAAAAATGACCGAAGTGGAAGCATGGTATACGCCCCAAATACCGGTTAGTCACGGGCCAGGAGAATATGATGGCCTTCCAGGTCTTATTTTAGAAGTAAGTGCAGGCAATACGACCATGTTGTGTGCTAAAATTGTGATTAACCCTAAGGAGAAAATTAAGATCGAAGCTCCCGATAAAGGCAAGGAAATCACAAAAAGTGAATATCAAAAAACTATTCAGGGTAAAATGCTCGAAATGAGAAATAACCGGGGAAGAAGTCGAAGAAGTCGATAGTAGCCGAATCAAAAACTAAGGGCAAACCAGCAATTACCGTACACTAATGAGAAAACTATTTTGTATTGCACTACTTTTTGTAGTTAGTGTCTCCTATGCCCAAATTAAATTGGAAGGCGTAGTCAAAGATAGTTTGAACAGCCCTTTTGATCTGGCGAACGTGATAGCGATAAATCAAGAAACAAAGGGTTTGGAGTCTTACGGCATTACGGACGAGCAAGGCAAGTATAAGCTTGCGCTAGGCAAGAACGGCACATACCAGATACAGATTAGCTATGTGGGTATGAAGACTTTTTCCACAATTCTTTCGACGAAAGAAAGTGATATGACAAAAGACTTCATTCTTCAACCGGAAAATGCCTTAGATGAGGTGGAAGTTATCTATGAAATGCCGGTTAATGTAAAAGGGGATACTTTGGTTTATAATGCGGACTCCTTTAATACGGGCACCGAACGCAAGTTGGAAGATGTACTTGAAAATTTGCCGGGGGTAGAAATCAATGAAGATGGGCAGGTAGAAGTGGAAGGCAAAGTGGTCAATAAGCTAATGGTCAATGGCAAGGATTTTTTTGATGGGGATACCAAGTTGGCGACTAAGAACATTCCGTCTAAAGCGGTCGACAAGGTTCAGGTGTTACGTAATTATTCTGAAGTGGGTCAAATGAGCGGGGTACGAAATAATCAAGACAATGTGGCCTTGAATATCAAACTTAAAGAAGGAAAAGAGAATTTTTGGTTCGGCAATGTGACGGTTGGAGGGGGAGCTTCACCAGATAATGAGCTCTATGTTTTGCAGCCGAAGCTGTTTTATTATAGTCCGAAATACAGTCTCAATTTTATAGGAGATTTGAATAATACGGGCGAAGCTGCGTTGTCACGACGTGATATTAGAGGTTTTGGTGGCGGTTTCAGGGCGCCCAGTACAAGTAGCGGAACCGATATTAACCTTGGGGACAACAGCCTGAATTTCTTGACCACTCAAAACAATGCCTTGGAAATCGAGAACAAACTGGCTACGGGTAATTTCAGTTATTCTCCGAATCAGGCGCTTGATTTGAGCGGATTCCTTATCTACAACAGTAGTCGTATTCTCTCTATGGAAACGAGTTCCGTACAGTATACGAATCCGGATTTGGGTATTCCCGATGAGGCAACGGAGCAATCGAGTAGGGAACGCTCCAATCAAGTCTTGGTGAAACTCAGTGCATCGTATCAACCCGACGTCAACAATCAACTGGATTATGACATCTTGGGCCGCATATCGAACGATTCACAAAATCAAAATAATTCTTCTTCGGTTATCGGAAATACCACCCAGTTAGAAGAGGTCAGGCCCTACAGCATCAATCAAAACATAAATTACTACTATACACTTAATGAAAAGAATATTTTCGCCTTTGAAGCACAACATTTACTAAAAGACGAAGATCCGTTTTACAATGCGCTTTTGGTCAATGATCCAAATGGTGAAGATGCCTTTGATACAACTGCGGAGGCTTTGGGGCTCAACACCTCCTTAACGAATTATGATTTAGGTCAAAACCGACGCATCAAATCTAACCAAGTTGATGCTAAATTGGATTATTACAACCTGCTCAATCAGAAAAGTAACATTAACCTAACGCTCGGTACGATTTTCAGTCGCCAAGAATTCAATTCCAATATTTTTCAGTTCTTAAACGATGGGTCTCAGTTGAATCCGACCCCAACGATTAATGAGGGCAGGGCCACCAACGATACCGAGTATAATTTCAGCGATGTGTATTTGGGTGTACATTATCGATTGAAAACAGGAAAATTTACTATCACGCCTGGATTTTCAATACATGCCTATGGAAACAAGAATACCCAATCGGGGGAAACCTTCGAAGATAATTTCTTCAGGTTTTTACCGGATTTCGAAACCCGTATCCAATTCAAAAAGAGCGAAGCCTTAACCTTGCGCTATGATATGCGCAATCAGTTTACCGATGTTACCCGATTGGCAGAAGGCTTGGTATTGAACAGTTTTAACAGCATCCAGTTCGGGGAGTCTGAACTACAGAACGCCTTATCGCATAACTTGAGTCTGTTCTATAGCAGTTTCAATCTCTTTAACTACACCAATGTTTTTGCCAGAGCGGCATATTCCAGCAATATCGATCAGGTACGAGGTTTGACTAATTTCGAGAACGTGATAAGAACAAGTACGTTTTTCAACTCCAGTTTTGCGGATGAAAATGTCAGCGTCTTTGGGCGTATACAGCGCACCTTTGGTAAGATAAGGGCGGGCTTGAACGTCAATTTTAATTATAGTAAAATCAATCAGTTCATTCAAGGCCAGCAATCGCTAAATGAAGGATACACTCAAACGTATACACCGAGCATCCGTACTAATTTTAAGGTGGCCCCGAACATCAACCTGCAGTATCGATATAGTGTTACAGATAATAATCAAGGTAGTCGTGAAACCAAGTTCGTAACAAATGCACCATCGGTAGAGTTCGATGCCTATATATGGAAGTCGGTAACCTTCCGCACGGAGTATACCTATACCAACCAAGACTTGGGCAATGGCAGTTCGCAGTCTTTTCAAAATTGGGATGCCTCGCTGGCCTATAGAAAAGATAGGGATGCGAAATGGGAATACGAACTCAAGGCTACGAATCTGATAGACATTGATTCGCAAGTACGGAACAGCGCGAATAATGTGTCGGTGTTCACGTCTGAGACGTTTATTCAGCCGCGATTTGTTACTTTTAGGGTTGTCTATACATTATGAAACGGTATTTTACGTAGTTAACTCAAAATCAATTCGGCTCTTGTGAGCAGAACTTTAGCCAAACCCTATTCCCTATTTTTTCACACCTTTAATCCGTATCCCTTTCACCAATAGGCTTAAGATGTCTTTCGTCAAAGCCCTCAAAGTAATAAGGGTAGTCGTCCCATGGAGATAATCCTTACATTCTGGGGTCTTTAGTCTCTTTGAGGTATGTAAATAGCTCCGTTTTCAATGCATTGGATACCTCGCGGTATTCACCATCCGATGCTAGATTATGCAATTGATAAGGGTCGTCTTTGATATTGTACAGTTCTACTTTTGGGTGTTTCGCAAACGATAAGTCGAAGTAGGGTTTCACAAGAGGTTCCTCTTTGTTGGCAATTAAAAATTCGCGTGTCGGCCCGGTGTCTACATCACCGTAAAACCCCTGATGGGGAGAATCAAAATCAGGATTACCGGCGGGCCATCGATCCGGTTCAAAATTGACCATATACAACCAATCGCCCTTTCGAAGGGTACGGATAGGGTAGGGCATACCGTCGGGGCGACAATAGGTATGGCGTTCCAATGCCGTAAAGACCCGATTTCTGTTCGCATCGACCTGATCGCTTTTATTGGCCAGCATAATATCGAGAAAACTTTTCCCTGTCATATCATCGGGAATAGCAATGCCCGCTGCTGCCAATAATGTGGGGGCGAAATCAATAAGCTTATAAAATCATCGATTTTGGCACCCGCCTTGACCTTGTTTCCCCAGCAGATCGCCAACGGCATATGCGTACCGAAATCGTAGCTAGTGGTCTTCGCACGCGGAAAAGGCATACCATTATCGGCCGTTACAATGATGATGGTATTGTCAAGTTCTCCCGCATCTTCGAGAGTTTTGATCATACGTCCCAAAAGGGTATCGAACCACTCTATTTCAAAATAATAATCGGCAATGTCATTACGGACCACTTCATTGTCAGGCAAGAATTCAGGGACTTGGATTTTCGAAATGTCTTTGCCCGACTCAGCGCCGATTCCCGCTTTATAAGCGCGGTGGGGTTCTTTGGCACCATACCAAAAAAAGAATGGTTTTTCTTTATCTCGTTGAACAAAGAAAGCATCAAAATTACTCGCATAATCGGTGTTGGCAATACCCTCGGGAGCATTTAGAACAATGTCGTTAAAAGCATCGGCGATAGGTTCGTTGTGGTACGGTTCATCTTTTACATTGGCCGGGCCATAACCTTTTCCCGTAAGGCCGGTAACATACCCATGCTGCCGTAGCAGGTGTGAAAATGAAACATATTTTTTGGGCAGACCGCCAAACAAAAGACCTCCCTCTTCCAGTTCCCAAATGTTTTTACCGGTAATGATAGCGGCTCTTGAAGGTGCACAAGACGAAGCGTTGCAATATGCATTGTTAAATAAGATTCCACCATTGGCGACCCTATCGAAATTAGGGGTATGGAGCTCTTTTGTGCCTTGAATAGAAGTATGCAGATACGACTGGTCGTCTGAAATACAAAAGAGAATATTCGGTCGTTTCTCGACTTTCTCTGCGATTTTGGTTTGGCAGCCTGCAAATAACAACAGCAGCGCTATTAGTAGAAAGGTCGGGCCATATTTCATGCTTATGAATTTAGGCAAAGATTTGTATTCAGCTATCTCTTTTATCCTTTTCATAGCACTCAAATAAAATTTTCAGCCCTGAGATATATTATGGGTGTTAGGTAGATTATTTAAGATTTGATTTGCGCAACAGCATCCATACATACTTTTTCACCTTTTGAATACATCTTTTTGAAAGTTTAAATCCCTTCATTATAAAAACTACTTGCTGATTTATTTCACATGAATTAGTTGTCCGTCCAATAATCCAAAACCAAAACATCGTCTATAATCGGACCAGCTTTGCTGACCATATCTAAATGCGCTTTATGGAATAAGTAAATTTCCCTCGCGTGCTCGTCTTGAAAGGTCAAGTTAAAACAATGGGTCAAGCCATTACTATGGCCCTCGGCACTATCATTTAGCCCCCATTCCAAATCCGCAATTTCGGGGATTTCATTTTTAAGATTTGCAAAAGCTTTTACGGCTTCCTCAATCTGTGTTTCGGTGGCCTCATCTTTATATTTAAGATTGACCAGATGTCTTAAGACTTTTCCGTCCCTGTTAATTTTGGGAGCCACTTTATATGTGACCAACTTTTTTAAATCAAACCGAAAAGAACCGGCGATCAAGAAATTTTCATCTGCTATTTTATGGGATTTTAATCCGTAATAAATTGAAAAACCAGTCTCTAAATAGTTAATGGGACTAAGAACTCCGGCTACATTTAATTTCAGTAGCTGAATGCTCGCATCATCTCTGGTGCCGACGGCTAAAACAGCTTCGTTGTTATCCGATGAGACAATTTCTATTCGTGTTTGTCCTTGTAGTTTTGTGGTTTCGTCATCCTTCAGGACGGAGTGCGGTACCAAAGCTCCTTTCCTATTTACCTTAAAAACACTCACGCCGTCGCCATGATACACAAAATCGGTGTTTTTAATAAATCCGTTTCTTTCGTAGTACTTATGGTGTCGATGGCCTACAACTACATACTTATTCTCGCCTAAAGTTACTCCGGTTACTGGGTATGTTCCCGTTAGATATCTATCTTTTGTGTTGTCGCCTATATTGTTGATGTTTTTAAAGGTTCCGTTTTCGTAAACTCGAAAACTGCTGACACCATTATCTTGAAATCCTCCCGTATACAAAAATGTCTTGCCCTTAATTTTGTGGATGAACATGCCTATGATACCGTCAGTGAAAATAGTTGAATCATCTTTCATCGATTGTATATGGGTCAACTTTCCATCATTCTGTATTTTGAAGCAACTTAGTCCCGGCGTTTCTTCCAATCCTCCAATGAAGAGATAAGACGCTTTTTTCATGTGCACCACCTGCAAGGTAATTGCAACCCCGAGGTGGGTTTCATCCGTATCCTCGACCAACGAAACGCGCTCAAGAGCACCTGTATCCAGAATTTTGAAGGTTTCAATAACGTTACCATGCTTATTGGCGACAAACAGAAAGTCCGTTCCATTGATATTATCTGCTACCATGCCTCTTGCGGGTCCATGACCCTTATGCAATTCATGGTTACTTATCGGGGTCAATATGCCTTCTTCATTTAAGCTGTACACATCTACATTGCCTATGCCCCCGGCAAATACAAAATGGGAACCGTCTTTTTTATAACTGGTCACGGAAACCGTATTGTCACCTGAAATGTTTTTGAAGTCTTTTCTGTACAGCATTAACTCATCGGAAACTTGAGCAGTCCCGATTTGCCATACAAACAAGAGGACAAATAGAAGGTAATTTTTAGTCATAGTCATAAGCTGTTTTTTTATCTAAAGTTATTTGTGCTCCGGTTATGGCAATATCATGGCTATGTCTAAAGTAGTATCAAGATAAAGGATTTAAGCGTACTTTAGAGTCGGACTATTTTAAATACAAAAACGAATGACTAAACTATATTTCGAAAAATACGTTCTACTGCTGATTGTGCTCTTTACAATTGGATTAATTTCCTGCAAGGAGAAAAAGGTTGAAAAACCAGTTGTAGAAGCGGTTACTACGGTAGACAATTTAAAAGAGGCACTTACGTTTTATGCATCTTTTGACAAAGGCGTCAATGGCGATTTTGCTCTAGGCGATCCGCTACTATACACTGTGCCCAACAGAAAAGCCCGTGATTCTGCAAGAGCTGGCCTACACAAACCCGATATCAGTCGACAAGCGGGAAAGGGCAAATATGGCCATGCGCTACAATTTACCGAACGCAGCAAAGGAAATATCTATTATCGCAGTGCCGGAAACATGGATTACGATTCCAAAAATTGGAACGGGGCCATTTCGTTTTGGCTAAGTCTGGATCCTGCTACCGATCTCGAACAGGGTTTCTGTGACCCCATTCAAATTACGGATGTTAGCTATAACGATGCCGCTATTTGGGTGGATTTTACCGAGGATAATCCTAGGGATTTTAGATTGGGGGTCATCGGAGATCGAAATATCTGGAACCCCGAGGGATTGAAAGACGAAGATGATCTTTTTCTTCCCCAGCTTGTACCGGTTAGTGACGCACCTTTTGCTTCGGGAGAGTGGACACATGTTCTTATTAATTACTCAAGGCTGAATACCGAAAATGGCGAAGCCTCCCTTTATCTGGATGGCGAATTAAAAGGTACACGTTCAAACATTAGCGATTCCTTTACCTGGGAAATAGAGGAGTCGAACATTTATCTCGGGCTAAGTTATATCGGATTGATAGACGAGTTATCTATCTACAATAGAAGTCTGACCCAGAAAGAAATCAAAGCCCTTGTAGCTTTGGAAAATGGGGTTCAGACGATTTTAGAATGAGCAACGGTCTTTTATAAACTTCGTGACTAGCTCTTGCCGGCCATGAGCGTTTCATGTGTTGCTAGTTAGCGTATTTAGAGGTTTTCTTTCCATCTAAGAGGTTGGCCAATGCTGCACCATAGTCTATAAATGACATCGTTTCATCTGTCCTTGCCAATTTTATTTTGTCGAAAATTATCAGTGCCTCGCCATTACTTTCTAAATGATAAATCTGATGATTTTCGAAAAATCGAATGACTTCATCTGTAAAAAATGACCGAATTTCAGACTCCTTATTTCCCATGATCAGAAATTTTCTGGAAAAATCGGGGTACATCTCAAAATCAATATCCTTATAGCCCGTGTAGGCCATCACTCGGTCGAATATTCTTTCGAACACCCCTTCTTTTTCCATGGTGAAAATGGGTATTTTTTTATTCAATTTTATGACCATGAGCGTTGTATTGAACGTTTCGGCCGTAAAAGCTGCACCTTCACTGAACGTGACATCCGCAATTTCCCAAGACACATCAGAACCTTTGAATGTTCCTTTAAGACAATTCGATTTACGTTCGATAGGTCGAATCTCAAAAAAGTGAAAATCCTTAAGGTATTTCGTATCCCAATCTACTTGATTCGCGTATTGATACTCATTTTCATTCGCCAAATTTTGTAATCGGATTTGTCTGGGCGATAATTTCGCACCAGAATTGTTTAAAGAAATTTTTAAGGCTCTGTTATGACTAGAGGACGAGACATGCGAATCCAATCCTGTTATGATGACATTACCACCCGTGTCTTTCTGTATTTTTAAGTAATCCACGATATAATCCATATAGGTCATACCGACCAATCTTGTTTCCGATAGATCAATATTCACATCTGCTCCAGAGGGAATTTGAGCCACCAATTTGTCGATTTTTAAAATGCCCAAAAAATTCGCGATTCCCTTAATCTTCAAATCATAACTCCCATCCGGTTTTGCGATCAAATTTGATCCCGACCTGTACACCATTTTAAAAAATTGGGGAATGGATACCCTAGCCAAGAGCATATGACTGACCATGGCCAACAATAATCCACCAAGTAAGCCGATCAATAGATTCG
>ENA-ORXM01004388-ORXM01004388.1-marine-metagenome-genome-assembly--contig:-NODE-4388-length-12440-cov-3.944269_pt1 | contig 12440 bp, 10 predicted proteins | sample MGYA00237867_ERZ511480 | MGnify/ENA primary metagenome ERZ511480 (study PRJEB26309, sample SAMN06266103) | marine metagenome | isolation source: Algal blade | place: United Kingdom:Sidmouth, United... | reverse complement strand
GGGGGGGGGGGGGGGGGGGGGGGGGGGGGGGGGGGGGGGGGGGGGGGGGGGGGGGGGGGGGGGGGGGGGGGGGGGCCGCGCGGGGGGTGGCTGGGGGGGGGGGCGGGGGAGGGAGCACCGAGCCGGCGGTGCTTGCCGTCGGTTGTGGCGGCGGCGGCGACCGTGCGGCACGTTGCGACGGGGAGCGTCGGCGAGTCGGGCTACAAGAGCCGACGCACGCACTCGTCGGCGACCCGCTCGACACGGATCGGCGGGCGGGCGGGTGTGCGCGGGCAAGGCGCGGCGGGGCAGTTGCGTGCAAAACGGTTAGCAGCGACACCAACTCAAAGAGGGCCAGCCCTCCTGAGTGCGGGACGCGCACACACCAAGCGGCGTCCGTCCCCAACCAACTTGACCCACCCGCCGGATACGAGACGCGTCGTGGCTCGGTGGAGACGAGGCGACGGCGTTGTCGAAACTCATAAACGGGGCGTGCACGAGGGGGTGGCCGTCCCCGTCCTTTGCGCTTGACAGGCACGCGGCTCTGAACCCTGCCCCGCGGCTCCCTTCTTCCATGAGGCAACGTCGGCCCTTCTGGACGTGAGTGGGATGGCGAGGGTGTGGCCTGATGGAGCTGCGGGGCCACGCGCGGGTGTGGCTTGTCGGCGCGCACGGTGCAGCACCGCCGCTGCAGCGCGCTCGGTCGGGGGGTGCGGGCCGCCGCGACGGCCTCTCCAGGGGGGGTGCGGTGCGTGCAACGCTGGCGGGGGCAGGGCCCGCGAGAGCCCTCGGTGATGGAGGCAACCACGCACCCACACGCATCATGCGTGTGGGTGATCGGGCAGGGGGCCTCGTCGGCCAAAGAGCTGCCACAGGCTGCATACATCTCTGTAGGCCGCTCATGGATTTTTGGTGCGGTGGCAGGGGGTTCCCCGCACCGCGTGTCCGAGGCCCCTCCCAGCCACCCGATTCAACCATTGGGCGGGCCCGAGAGAGAGGCTGGCCCGTCGCGCACCGCCACGCCTCGGATTGGCCCACTGCCGCGCGGGTGCCGACCAATCCGCAAGCGGTCGCCTCGTCGGGCGTGCAGCGCGGGACCCTCCATCGAGCGGGGCGTCAAAGTGTCCTCTGCGACAAAGCCGAGGCGGTGCACCACAGACTGTGGCGGGGCGTGCGTGACCGTGTGAGCGGTGCGTCGCACCGGCAACAACAGGCCACAGAGGCGTGGAAAACGGCACATGGGAGGTGGAACAGCACACAGCTGCTCCCTCGCTCGACAGCGGACCTCATCTCTGCACGAGTGCAAACGGGCAGAGACAGGCGACCACCAATCCTGTCCAATGGGCCTGCGTACGTTGCCGTCCGAGCGACAGGGGGACCACCTCGAAATCGAGCACGTACCCGCCATGCAGGAACGCAACGCCGAGGAGCTGCGAGGCACGCGCCAGAACAAAGCCGCGCGCGCGGGGTGCAATAATCCAGCAATGGCGAGGCTGTCAAATGGGTGGGACGTCGCAGATTGCAGCTCGTTCGTGCGCCTCTCAAGCGCCAGATTCGCGGACACTGTCAGCGCAGGCCCGCCCCGTCATTCATGCCCACCCATCAGGGGATGATCATGGAACGATTTTCACTCGTGTTAGGGACGGGCGACTAAAGAAGTGATGAAGCGGGCTATCGTCCACCTTTGTGTTTTCTGCATCGAAAGCCGATCGTTCTCGCCCGATGCGCATCAACGCATCGGATACCGATTTCGATGCAGTCACCGATGCGCATCGAAGGTTCGATCCTGGCCATCGTTCCGATGCATGATGACAGGCGACCGCCGATGCGGGAGACAGGGGCCCCGCCTGAACGCAGGGGGTTTAGGGGGGCTAGAGGTCTTCGGAGGACCTTCTCAGAGGGGTGAGGTGAAACCCACTCCGACCCCGGATTTCTACTGACCAATTCGCTGGCCAGCCGTCACTCCGTGAGACTGGCGCTCACGTCGTGTGGCACTGACGGCTCAGCGCCGCGGCACCTGTGCGTCGGGCCTGCCGCCCGCGGCCTGGGCTGCCTCGGGTGGGGGCCCGCCTGGGACTTGGCCGTGAAAACGCCGCAGGTCCGTCCCGTGGTGCACCGGCCGCAACGGCGCCGTTGCCGGCTGCCACGAGCGCCCTTCTCGCCAACAGCGGCGCGCTGGCCGGCCGCCGCACCGCCCACCGCCCCGCCACGCCAAGAGCGAGGCGCTTGCCGGCCGCCCCGCCGCCTGTCCCCCCGTCACCTGCAGCGGAGCCCCGGCGGGGAGCGACGCGCGCCCCCCGACGCCAAGAGCGGGGCGTTAGCCGGCCGCGGCGCCACCCGCCCCCGCACGCCAAGAGCGGCGCGCTGGCCGGCCGCGCCGCCGCTCGCCCCCCCACGCCATGAGCCGGGCGCTGGCCGTCTGCGGCGCCGCCCGCCCCCACACCCCACGAGCGGGGTGCTGGCCGTCTGCGGCGCCGCCCGCCCCCGCACGCCTAGAGCGGGGCGCTGGCCGTCTGCGGCGCCGCCCGCCCCCGCACGCCAAGAGCGGGGCGCTGGCCGTCCGTGGCGCCGCCCGCCCCCCAACGCCAAGAGCGACGCAACTGGCGGCCGCCGCGCCGCCCGCCCCCGCACGCCAAGAGTGGGGCGCTGGCGGTCTGCGGCGCCGCCCGCCCCCCCACGCCAAGAGCGGGGCGGTGCCCGTCTGCGGCGCCGCCAACCCCCCCACGCCAAGAGCGACGCAACTGGCGGCCGCCGCGCCGCCCGCCCCCGCACGCCAAGAGCGAGGCGCTGGCCGTCTGCGACGCCGCCCGCCCCTCCACGCCAAGAGCGGGGCGCTGGCCGTCTGCGGCGCCGCTCGCCCACCCACGCCAAGAGCGGGGCGCCGCCCGCCCCCCCACGCCAAGAGCGGGGCGCTGGCCGTCTGCGGCGCCGCCCGCCCCCCCACGCCAAGAGCAACGCAACGGGCGGCCGCGGCGCCGCCCTCCATCGCACGCCAGGAGCACCGCTCTGGCCGGCCGCGGCGCTGCCGCTCGTCGACGCCCGAGTCCGACCTCCCCCCCGTCACCAGCGGCGGAGCGCCCGCGGGGAGGGGCGCCGCCCACCTCCCCACGCCAAGAGCGCGGCGCTGGCAGACTGCGGCGCCGCCCGCACCGCACCACCCGCCAGGCCAACAGCTCCGCGCAGGCCGGCCGCGGCGCCGCCGCTCGTTCGCGCCCGCTGCTGACCTCCACCTGCTCACCAGCAGCGGCGCGCTGGCCGGCCGCGTCCGTGAGTTATGGCGGGGTGGCGGGACTTTGTTTGGGCGGGGAGCATGCATAGTCGGTGGTATGACATTAAAGCTAACGCGAAGCGCATTCTGATGCGAAGAAGGTGGTAAAGACGAGAGAGTTTATGGCCAAGGGAAAAAGACATTGACATGGAAACGTGCCGAGCGGCGGTTTGCCGCATTGTCCCGTATGGTACGCGGTGTTGCAGCGACACCGTGAGACTGCGTGACCTGGTCAAAGTCCCGCACAATGTGCTCTAGGCGCAGTACAGACGAAAAGGGAACAGAGCGCAGAGAAGGCCAGTCCGCCCCCGGCTCCATAGACCAGCACAAGCGAGTACAGCCAGCTCCCACGAGCGGGCACCCTGGCGTTGACTCGCAAATGCGCATCTCAGACACAACCACCTCCTCCCGCACCTTCCCCCCCACCGCGCGGATAATGGCTCGTGCCATGCCGTACCGCACCACCGCAGAGCCGTCGTCGGACAGCCTAAAGGCCACCCCGTCGTACCAGGGCAACCCCCGGTACATGGGGGTCGCCCGCAGGTGTTGCAACGGATGGCCCCCCGCGCAGCACGACATGCGGGGGGCAAAGGTCAAGGAGTTGGAAACGTGCACGAGCGTGCCGCCCGACGGCACGCCGAGCGCGTCGGCGACGCTGACGAGGCCACGCCGCTCCGCTAGTTGATCGACCGCGACGGCGGCAGCTCGACGAGGAATGGCGGGCCGTTGCGCATTGCCCAAAGCAGAGCCAACCGCACAACGCACCCCCGCGAGAGGCGGGTTACTGCATCCGTCAGGCGCCGCATCGCCCCCGACGAGCGCGCCGTCGCCCGCGTCACGAGTGCCCGCATCCTCAAACCAGTCGTCAAACTGGGCCGCCTCCTTGGCGAGACGCGCCCGAATCTCCAGGGAGCCCTGTCCCACCCGCAGCATCTGCGTCCTGAACGCGTCATCATTGCCGCTGGTTCTGTTGTACCGCCGCTTGTCCTGCCCGTGCAGCGCCTCGTTGCTGCCCGTGTCCCCATTGGTGAGCGCACCGTGCTCCTTGATGGCCTCGACAACATGCGCCAGCAGCTTGTGCACCTTGGTGCTGAACCACTTGCCCAGGATGGGCACCATGTAGCCCAGCACGAACTCTTTGGCCAGCGCACCGACCTCCTCCGCCCCCGCCACTGTCATGGGCGCCCGGCAGTGATGGTGCCTCGTCAGGCGCGCCAGCAGCTGCGCGTACTTGACGAAGAGGGTCGTGACAGCCACGTGGTAGGGCATGTCGCCAAACGCGGCCTTGTAGGAGGCCTCGTCAAAGTCGAGCACCTGCTTGGCGCGCTTGCCCCTTGCGGCCTGCCCCCCGAGCGTGGGGGCGGCAGCGGCAGCACGAGTGGCACTTGTGTCGCTGTCGCCGCTGGAGTCGCTCGCACAGCTGGCGCCGCTCGCCTCGCTTGCAGCGCTGCCCGTGTCGGAGACGTTGGTCCAGGACTCGGCGGCGGTACCCTCGTCCGCCACGTCAATTTCCGCCATCAGGGAGGCCAGGACGTCATCCAGCTCGGCGTCGGCGTCCGCGGCGCTGCTGTCGGCGTCCGCGACGGTGTCCGCCGCGTTGGTGCTTTGGGCAGGCTGCACGGGCGGCGGCGCGGGCGCCACCGCCGCGGGCTTGCGCAGCCGCTGGGCCTTGGCCATCGATGTTGACCTGGAGGCGTTGTTGCCCTTGGCCTTCTTCTTCGGCGGCGGCCGCCGGGTACTTCCCGGGGAGAAGAGCCCCAACACGATGAACATCATAAACCACACGCCACCTCGCTGCTGCTCGCCTGTGAAGGTGGCCTGCTTTTCGTCAGGGGCTACCAGGTACCTGCGGTTGCCTTCAACTGGCGGCCAATAGAAAAAGATGAAGGAGCAATGAAGAGCCAGTCGTTCAGTTAGTCCCTGCGCCAGAGCCCATGGACGATGAGCAGAATTGCCGAGAGGAGCAGAAGGGCAACCACAGCAAGCGCACCACACCTGCATCAGAGAAAAAGACACAAGCCAGAACATACCCAGGCGGGACAAAGGATGCCAGACTGCGACGACCGAGGAGGTCGATGCGCATGTTACCGGCACGAAGGGTTGCGCTCTCGTCCCGGTACTTCGGGTAGAACTTGGCGCACACGCGGGGAAAAAGGAGGACAAGGCGATGGCACAGCATGCGAGTTACGCCAAGGTCAAGGATCTGCGTGAGGTTGGGGGGGCCAGTGTCACATGCAAACGGAGCTGCAGTACCAGCGCGCAGAGAGCAAACGTGTCAGCTCACTGAGGCAATGAGGCACTCAATGGCGACCACCCGACCAAAATAACAGACAGATTGGAGACGGAGAACGTACGTGGAGTGGGTCAAAAGCAATCATCTTGTAGAGATAGTGGGGCGCGGTGGTCAGCCCACCCAAACAGGCCAATGCCGGGATGAAGGCGTTGATGCTGCGTTGCGACTCGAGGTAGATGCGTCGCGGGCGCTTTTTGTTGATCAGCCTCAGCATGTTGGCCTCGGTTTGGTCCTCGAGAGAATCGATGACGACGCGGGGCACCCCCTCGCACCCCTTGACCGTGCACGCATCTTTTGCGAGCACGTCACAGTTGGAGCACGGGTGGCCACAGTTGCCCGCCTTCAGGCACAGCACCGACCGCTCCTCCGGGCGGTCACACGCGTAAAGCAGGATTCGGAAGAACGCCATGCACATGCCGCCGATGTTCTCGTCCAGCTTCACGCCCTGGTGGCTCGACTTGATGGCGTCGCGGAACGCCAGATACAGCGTCCTCTGCAACACACCCCAGCGGCGGCCTTTGGCCTTCTCCTGTGCTCCCGGCTCCTTGCGGTTGTGCACGTACGGTACGTACGCAATCGTATGCCACTGCACCACCCCCGTGACGTCGTTGACCACGCGAATTCGCACAGGGTACAGGTAGTGGGCTGCCAAAGTGGGATGAATACAGACAACAAGAAAGTGCCCAACAGGGAACAGGAGTCGTCAGTGTCCGCAGTCTCGATGGGACCTAGAAGCTTAGCACGACGAGTCAGAGCACCCGTGAAAGCACGAGGCCAAGGTGCACACACAGGCATAGAACGGAAAGAGAACCAAGCAAACACGTACAGGCCAGGCACGACCGAAAAATATGAGCATCAGAAACGTACCACCCGACCACGAAAGCAGCGTCGCGTCGCTGTAGACGTAGATGCCGAGCACGAAACCAATTCCTGGGGCGATGCAGTCGATAGCGTCTTGGTGGGATTTGAAGGCTTCGCCATCGATGGGATGTTCACGCCTGTCCCCCACCTCCGCGGCGTTGCGGCGTAGCTGCACCTTGCCCGCGTCACGAAGCACTCCCAGCGCGACGTCCATCGCCGAGCGGAAGAATGCCACGTACTTGACCCCCCCCTGCGTCAAGATGCACCTCTTCCAGCCGGCCTTCAGCACAGCATCGTCAAGGTCGTCCCTCAACGCATTCTTCAACGCGTTGGCAGTCTTGAAGGCACGCGTGATGAACGGGAGCTCCGGCAACTTGCCCGTCGCCTTTGTTGTTCTGGCCTTCAAGCCGCGCGCGCCCAACGCCGGCGCGGCGGCGTCGGCGACGGAGCTGCCCATTGGCGGCGACTGTGTGGGCGACAAGCCACCTCCCGTCGCGGACGCTGCGTCCACAGTCGCCCTGTCCGCCGCGAGAGACGCGTTGGTGCTCATACTCCCCCCACCCGCCGACTCAACGTCGGTCGACCCGCCCACCGCCGACGACGCATTGGCGCTTGAGCCCCCCACCCTTGCCGACGCGGTGGCACTGGAGCCGCCCACCGCCGCCGTCGCGTTGGCGGTTGAGTTGCCCGGACTTGCCGACGCGGTGGCTGTGGAGCGGCCCACCGCCGCCGTCGCGTTGGCGATTGAGTTCCCCGGACTTGCCGACGCTGCGGCGGTCAACCCGCCCACGGCCGCCGACGCGTCGGCGCTCGAGCTACCCGCCGTTGGCAACACGGCGGCAGTCGAGCCGCCCGCGGCCGCCGACGCGTTGGCGCTCGAGCTGCCCGCATTTGCCGACGCGTTGGCAGTGGAGCCGCCCACGGCCGTGGATGCGTTGGCACTCGACCCCGCCGCGCGTGCCGATGCGGCGGCGGTCGACGCGCCCACCACCGCCGACCCGTTGGCGCTCGGGCTGCCTGCCCTTGCCGACACGGTCGCGGTGGAGCCGCCCACCGCCGCCGTCGCGTTAGCCGTCGACTCCACCGCATATGCCGACGCCGCGGCGGTCGACCCGTCCACCGGCGCCGACGCGTTGGCGCCCAAGCTGCCCGACGAGTCACCCCCCGACCCGCCCGCCGCCGTCCGTGAGGTAGCGGCCGCCTCGTACGCGGTGACGATAGCCTTGTCATACCTCTCAAAAAATTGGAATAGCTTGGTTTGATCGGCCAAAGACGCGCCCGATCCCCCAATCTCCTGCATGAGGATCTGGAAGTCTTTCAGGATGGGGGTGTCGAACTGGCCGGGCTTGGCGTTGGGTCTTCTTGAGACTGCGGGCTCGCAGCTGCGGGCATCTCCAACGCGCTCGTACGTTGCCTGCGCCTCTGTGGCCACAGAAGAGCGGCCGAGTGCATCGGGCTCCAGCACAGGCTCCCTCCCCGCTGCACCCCGCGGTGGCCTCGCGGCAGAGTTGCCCGTCCGAGCCGCCAAGGCCGCCGCCTGCGCGGCCTGCTTGGCTTGTGCTGCCGCATACTCCGCCAGTACGAGTGCCCGAGATGGGTCGTCCGCGGCGGCACGAAGCGAGCCGAAGAGGCTTCCGCCTGCTTCCTCGCCGGCCGGAGGGGGGGAGGCTGCCGCAGGGACCGCGTCGGGTATGGGCGGCACAAGAGGCGGAATCGGTGGGATGGGCTGCACAGCCGGGTCGGGCCCCACCTGCCGCGGGGGCAGCCGTCGGTTGACGTTGCGCGGCAGGTGGGGGTGCTTCTTCATGACGTGCCACCGCATGCCGATGGCCGACTTCACGACGCCGCAAATCGAGCACGAGGTGGGTGCATAAAAAGGCCTCATGCCGCCGGCAGTCGGCGCGCGGCGGCGCCACGTCAGCTGCAGGCCCCGCGTCAGCGCGAAGATGCCGCGCGCTCGGACCGCGGAGACGGTGCCCGTCGCCGTTGCCGCGTCCTTAACAAATAGGGAGCGCTGCACGACAGCGGACGACCCGTCAGCGGTCGTCGGCGTGGTAGACAGCCGGAGAGAGCACCACGCGACGGGGCACGACGCTGCGGCGGTCGACGGCGAGGCGGAGCACCGCTAGACGGCGCACGACGCTACGGCGGTCGACAGCGTGGCTGGCGGCGGCGGGAAGCACCCCGAGACCGCGGGCGACGCGGCGGCGGTCGTCGGCGTGGTGGACAGCTAGGGGGAGCACCGCCAGTCGGCGAACGACGCGGTGGCGGTCGTCGGCGTGGCGCGCGGCGAGGAGAGGCGCCGTAGGGCGGCTGACGACGCGGCGGCTGTTGTCCGTGAGGCCAACAGCGAGGGGCAGAGCCGTAAAACGGCAGACGTCGCGTCGGCGGTCGTCGGCGTAGCCAGTGGCGGCGGGGAGCACCCCGCGACGGGGGAAGACGCGACAGTGGTCGCTTGCGTGGCCGACGGCGGCGGGGAGCACCCCCCAACGGCGGACGACGCCGCGGCGGTCGTTGACGTGGCCGAAGGCGAGGGGGAGCGACGTCCCACGGCGCGCGACGCGGCGGCGATTGTCTCAAGCCAAATCAGCCCCACGAGGGGCGCGTCTGGCCCACTCTAGGGGAGCCGCTGTCTGGACACGAGAGAGAGTGAATGGCCACAGAGCAGGCAGTGTCGGGACCCACAAGAAAACAGACCGCGCATGACCACACGAACAAAGAAGGCAAACACCGCAGCCGTCAGCCGTCTGCTCGGGTCCGGGTGCATCGCCAAGGAGAGATGAGAAACCGGCGGACAACAGCACACGTCAGGCCAGACTTCCAGAAGCCGAATCCCCACGTACAACCCTGTCAGACACAAGACGGCCGATTGGCGTCGATGCGTGGCCGAGCGGTAGAGACACAGAGGACTGGTGTCCTGCGAGAACGTACTTGACTGCGGCTGCCACGTCAAGACGGCGTGGGGGGGCGACGAACCGTAGGAGCACGGACACCAAAGAGGCGAGGACTGCAACCAGGAAAACGACGCAGCCGCACCTCAGTGAGTGGTGGACGGCGGCCGCCGAGGGCGGCCGATGGCGGCCGATGGCGGACGATGGGCGACCGATACCCAAAAATACGGAGGCAGAACAGGCGGCACTGGCAGGGACGCTCTAACCGCCGTGGCCAGGACGTGGCGGGGTAGCCGCGCGTCGCGCAAGCTTAGAAGAGGGGGACGACGTGTCGACCAGCGCACCTAGCACACGGCGGAAGGTCGGACCTCACCCAGAGACGACTGACCCATCAAATCCCACGACCAGGGCACTTGCACTGTGCAAGCACAACGCAAGTCATTGCCGACCACTCGTTTCCTCGTGGCAGTTGTCAGCAAACAAGTGGGACAATGGTTGACATAGGATCTCTGCAGCCAACCAACAGTCGATTCTTGTTGCTTCAATGGTTGACAGCTACTCTTCAAGTGCGTGGATGTGTAAGCAGTTTGAGTTCTTTGTACGATTATCTTTCAGTGTGGAGTTAAGATGTACAATTCGGTTACTTGGCATTTCAACTCCCCTGGTTGCGAGCGACGCAGCTCAAGGCACCGCTCGTTGTCTTGGCAACGACCGTCGGCCGCTGCTCGGTGCTGCTTTGCCACCGCTGTGTCCCGTGCGACGCCGACGGCGCTGCGCCGTTGATTGTCGAGGACGGGGCTCGGACGGGAGCACTCTCCGACCGTGCACCGTCGCTGACACTCCCGCACAGGGGCCCGTTGCGGCCGATGCGGTGAGAGAAGTTCCCGACCGTTGCTCTTCATCGGCTCACGGTAACGGTCGGTACGCTTTGTGTCGCATATATGCCGATCACGGGGTCGCCCAATGCACTACCGCAGGGTGGTGGCTGACGCTGCTTTCAGTGATCGACGAGGTACGGGGGGGGGGGATCAGGGGTGGAGGGGGGGGATGGGGGAGGGGCTCTGTGTGCGCGCCATTAGCTGCGGATCTGGCGCGTCGTCGTGAGTCGCCCGTTGTACGGACCGTCCTTGACGAGCCCATCAGTGTATGTTTTTCCCCGGCCTTCTGGGTTTTAGTCTTGTGTGCACCACCCTTCCGTGCGGCCGCCGACTTGTCGGGCTGCCCGTGGACGTTGCGGCGTTCTACGGTCTGTGAGCCTGCGTCCAGCGAGCTCATGATCATGTTTTGGGCAAGGTACGTTTGCGTTGGAGTTGTCGAGGGGGAGCAAGGGGGGGTTGGCGTGCGTCCGGTGCTCTGCCGTGTCCGTTTTTGGCGTCATCTCGGGGGCAGGGTGCGTGGCTTTGTCGTTGTCGTGCGGCGGTGGGCGCCGTCGCCGGCGGATGCCAACGAATGCTGCGGCGGCAGCCCTATAAAGGAGCGGGCGGCCCGCCCATTCTCACGCACGACCTGGTGCTCACTCATCCGACCAACGCCCTTCCACGTGCTGCCGCCTGCCTCCCTCCCCCCCCCACATCAACACCGCACACCCGCCCATCCCTGTCTTGACTGGTTCCTCAAAAAATGGACCCCCCCACGCCCGCAGATCGGGCGCAGAAGCTGGAGCTGCGCCGGGCGGCTCTGGCCGCCCGCAACAAGACTGTGGACGACGACATTGAGACATCTCCGATAGACGCGCGAGCGACGGCGCGCGAGGCCGCCGCGACGCTGGCGTCGTTGGGGGGCGGTGCGGGTGAGTCCGACAACGAGTCGTACGCACCGCTCTCTCCGACGTGCGCGACGCCGCCGGCGACGGTGGACAAGGGCAAGCGGCCGGCTGCGGCTGGGCTGCCGTCGTCAAGCGCCGCCAAGGTCGGGCGCTGGACGCCCGTGGCGACGGCCGCATTCATGGCCAGCTCGGCAGCAGCCGCCGGCTCGGCCGCAGGCGCGACTGGGGCCGCGACGATCGCCCCGCGACCAGCTGTCTGGTCGGGCCCTTCCCGTCTTGTGGGTCCGCCAGCTCTCGGCGCTCCCGCCGGCCCGTCAGGCGAGTCGTCGCCGGCTGCCGTGACGCGCGCCGCCCGTCGCCCCGCAACTCCGTCGGCGTCCGCCCCCCGCCGCCCCACCGCGCTGTCGGCTCGGACCCTGCGCTCCCAAGTGGCCAGCGGTCCGGAGCGCCCCGTGGTGCTGGGCGTGCGGCGCCGCGCGCACCAGGTGCCGATGCACCGCGCCACAGCGCTGATGACGGGACCGGACACGGCCGCTGCGCGCCGCACGGCCGTGCTCGGCGCCCCTGCTACGCCCTCGGGCCCCACCGCAAGCACGGGGCCAGCGACGTTGCCGTCGGCCTCTGCTCGTGGCGGATTGGCGCAGCTTCCGACGCCTTCGCCGCCGCCGACACCTACTGCCTGTGCAGGTGGGTCGGCGGGGGCTGCTCTGTCGTCTGCTGCTCACGGTGGCGGGTCCGCGTCTGCTCCGTGTGCGCGTGCTGGTGGGTCGCCGGCGGCGGCACCGTCGGCTGCTGCTCGACGTGACGAGTCGGCGACGGTGCCGCCTTGTGCGGGGACTGGACGCGCAGCGGGCTCTGCCGCCACGGCGGCAGTCAACTGTGATGACGCCCACCGCCCGGCACCACGCCCGACGGCTGGTACCACTCACAGCGTCGCCATGCAGCCGCCCGTCTTTCGCATGATGGGGAGCACGGCGGGGAGGCCTGCAGCGGCCCCGACGGCTGGTGCGGCCGCCACCGTCGCTTCCACCCGTACCGCTGCCCCCGTGTTTCCGGACCCCGACGGCGACGACGTTCAATACCCGATGAACGCCGCCGCTCAGGCGACGGTTAACCCACTGGCCGCGGCTTTGGGGCCGGGAGCGCGCGGGGAGCGGCGCGCGCTCATCCTCGAGCGCGCGATCTTCGCCGCGACGAGCTCGGTGAGGATTGACGTTTCGGCGATGGAGGCCGCAATCTCGGTCATGAAGGACACGCTGGTCGCCCTCAAGGCAAAGCTGGACTCCAACATCCAGCTGTCGCAGCAGACGATGGGGCGGCTCGCGGCCGTTTAGAAGACGGTCCTCGACGGTATCAAGAGCGCCGTCGCGCTCGGAAAGCTGG
>ENA-ORXM01004387-ORXM01004387.1-marine-metagenome-genome-assembly--contig:-NODE-4387-length-12441-cov-3.774183_pt1 | contig 12441 bp, 8 predicted proteins | sample MGYA00237867_ERZ511480 | MGnify/ENA primary metagenome ERZ511480 (study PRJEB26309, sample SAMN06266103) | marine metagenome | isolation source: Algal blade | place: United Kingdom:Sidmouth, United... | reverse complement strand
CTCTTTCCTATGGTTACACGACTGCTCAAGAAGGTAGAGCAATGCAAAATCATGAACTTCTAGCAAAAATGGCAGAATCTAATAAGTTGAAAATTGACGTGGTAAGCTATATCGATTATTTATTTATCGATAAATATATTGATTCAAAATACGGTTCAAAAAATTATTCTAATCGTTATCGCATTGGCGGAATGAAAGTCACTTTAGACGGCTCACCGCAAGGACGCACAGCTTGGAAAACTCATCCCTATTTAATTCCACCAGATGGTGCTGATGAAAATTATTTGGACGTTGCTGGTTATAAAATAGCAGTAGGTAGAAATGTCACGGCTTTAGAGTCTGAGGCAGGAAGAAATATTGTTATTATTGGTGCTTCTATAGCCGAAAAGCTATTTAGTAATTATACGAATCTTAATATCTTAGGTAAGACTATTTCGATCCGGAATATACAATTCACAGTGATTGGTGTAATGGAAGAAAAAGGTTCTAGTATGACCTTTAGTGGTGATAAAATGGTAATTGTACCCTTGCAAACTCTACGTAAATACTTTGGTTCTCAAACCAACTCCTATAATTTATCTGTAATGGTAACCGATGCGCTCAACATTGATCCTGCTATGGCAGAAGCAGAGGGCGTTTTTCGACGGGTTCGAAAAACAAAAATAGGAGAGGAATCTGACTTTGAATTAGAAAAAAGCGATGGTTTGATTTCCTTAATTGTCGAAAATACAGCAACGCTACAAATGGCAGCTATTTTTATTGGACTAATTACTCTATTGGGCGCTGCTATTGGACTGATGAATATTATGTTGGTTTCTGTAACAGAGCGAACACGGGAGATTGGAATTTGTAAATCTTTAGGCGCTACTCGACGGACTATTTTAGTGCAATTCTTAGTCGAAGCTATTGTGATTTGCCAAATTGGAGGTTTAGTAGGTATTGTCTTTGGTATCCTTGCAGGGAACGCTGTTACCTTCATGGTTGGTGGTGCATTTGTTATTCCTTGGGCTTGGATTGCGCTTGGTTTTTCTCTCTGTTTTATTGTCGGAATTGTCTCTGGTTTGTACCCTGCAGTAAAAGCTTCTAAGTTAGATCCAATTGAGGCGCTGCGTTATGAGTAGGAATCTCCCTAATTTAAGAATGAGCAAATACTCTAAATGATATCTCTTTTTCAGCAGAGCTGTGAAAGAAGCACGTAGTAATCTTGCTTTCTTCATCTTGAAATTAGCAGAAAAATCAATTATTGGATACCTGTTTTTATAAAAAAATGAGGACAGTTTTTACAATGAATGTGCGTGATTCTCAAATCTTACGCTGATTTTAATTTATCTTTTTTGAACACAAACGCCCTGTTTTACTAGAACAAACCAAACAAAACGTTAAAAAAACAATAATAAGAATTAAAAAAAAGAGAAAACACAACATTCTAAAATGTGTGTGCGTACAATATATATGTAATATACTGTTTTAATATTTTGTTAAACATTAATTACATTTTCCTGTTCTAGGTTTTGCAAGGCTGTAAATTTATACTTTGTCAAAATAAAAAATAGTTTTCATTTTTTATTGAAAGTTATGAAACAAAAAGGCTAAATTGCAGTATTAAAAGAATAGAACAAAACAAAAGAACCCCCTATATAACCTTAATTTAATATCGCTTGCTTATGGAAAATGGTTTATCAAAACAACCATATAAGGACAGAGATTTAACAGCGTCCTCTCGAAAACAAGATCATATACAACTGGCTTTCAAGTCTCAAGTTGAAAGCACTAACTTGGATCATCGATTTTATTACGAACCTTTATTGTCTGGTCATCCAACGACCAAAGATGAAACAACGTTTACTTTTTTAGGTAAAACGATGGAAACACCTCTTTGGGTTTCTAGTATGACAGGAGGAACAGAATATGCGAATGTAATCAACCATAACTTAGCACGAGTAGCACGGGATTTTGGCTTTGGGATGGGCTTAGGTTCTTGCCGAGGATTATTAACGAGCGATCAATATTTGCAAGACTTTGATGTTCGAGGAATTATCGGAGACAATTTGCCTTTGTACGCTAATTTGGGAATTGCTCAATTAGAAGAGTTATTTGATGCTCAGAAAATGGTCTTGATTAGTGATTTGGTAGATAAATTAAGCGCAGATGGTTTAATTATACATGTCAACCCTTTTCAAGAATGGTTACAACCAGAAGGAGATCACTTCAAATATCCACCTATCGAAACGATAAAGCGAGTAATAGATGCTTTTCCTAATTTAAAAATTATTGTCAAAGAAGTAGGGCAAGGAATGGGATACAAAAGTTTGGAAGCATTGTTTCAATTACCGATTATGGCAGTAGATTTTGCAGCTAATGGCGGGACTAATTTTGCTAAATTAGAGTTGTTGCGTTCAGATGCTCAAAAACATGAAATCTATTCTAAATTAGCGAATGTAGGACATAGTGCAGAAGAGATGGTTTTGATGACAAATCAGATTGTGAGAGACTTAGGAGATAAAGCACTTTGTAAAGAAGTTATTGTTTCTGGAGGAATTAAGGACTTCTTGGATGGGTATTATCTAATAAATAAATTATCTTCGCCAGCAATTTATGGTCAAGCTTCTACGTTTTTGAAGTATGCACGAGGCGATTATAAAGAATTATATGACTACGTTTCTACCCAAGTAGAAGGATTGAAACTAGCAAAAAAATATTTAACAGTAAAGTAGTGGGTTAGGCATTCTTATTGTTCTAATAAAAAATAAGAATCTCTAATTCAAGGTTTTAAAAATTGAAACCAATATGAAAAAGCCAACAATAGTATCAGGATTTTCAAAGCTATCCAAACGAGGAAAAATTCGTTGGCTGGTAGAAAACTTCTTTACCAATCCAGAAGAAGTTGCTCGTGAATTAAAAAGTTTTTGGTATGGTGATCCTCAAAAACAAAAGATTTTTGATGACTTTAGCGAAAATACAGTAAGTAATTTTTACTTGCCTTATGGAGTGGTTCCTAACTTAGAAATTAATGGAGAACTCTATTGTGTACCCATGGTTATTGAAGAATCCTCTGTAGTAGCAGCAGCTTCTGCAGCGGCTAAATTCTGGCTTAAAAGAGGTGGTTTCAAAGCTGAAATTATTGCAACCCACAAAATTGGTCAAGTACATTTTGATTGGAAAGGAGATTATACCAAGTTGTATAATTTATTTTCTGAATTGAAAGAACGCATTTTAGAAGATACGGCACACATTACCTCTAATATGAGAGAACGTGGTGGCGGAATTTCGGATATTGAGTTGGTCAATATGACTCATCTAGAGGCAAATTATTATCAGCTGAAGATGACTTTTGAGACTTGTGATTCTATGGGAGCGAATTTTATCAACTCTTGTTTGGAAGAGACTTCTCGTTCTTTGCGTGCTTTTATTAGTGAGCAGGATAGTTTTGTACCAGCCAATAGAGATGTAACTATTATCATGGCAATTTTGTCAAACTATACGCCAGAGTGCTTGGTTCGTACTTGGGTAGAATGCCCTGTAGAGGATTTAGGGACATTTGATAGTGGCAATATGGATGCGGCTACATTTGCTTATAAATTTGATAAGGCGCTCAAAATTGCACACATTGATGTGCATAGAGCAACAACACATAATAAAGGTATTTTTAACGGAATAGATGCAGTTGCTTTGGCAACAGGTAATGACTTCCGTGCAATTGAATCTTGTGGACATACTTATGCAGCACGAGATGGAAGTTACAAGAGTTTGTCATCCGCCAAAATAGAAAATGGAATGTTTAAGTTTTGGTTGGATATTCCTCTAGCGATTGGAACTGTAGGGGGCTTAACTTCTTTGCATCCTTTGGCAAAGCGTTCTTTGGAAATGTTGGGCAATCCTTCGGCAGAAGAATTGATGATGGTTATTGCTGCGACAGGCTTGGCACAAAATTTTGCAGCTGTTCGTTCTTTGGTAACCACAGGAATTCAGCAAGGACACATGAAAATGCACCTAATGAACATCTTAAACCATCTAGAGGCTACAGAAAAAGAAGCAATTCTAGTCTTGTCGCATTTCAAAGACAAACTAGTTTCATTTACGGCTGTACGTGATTTTCTTAATTTGCTGAGAACAAATCCTACAACAGAATTAAAAATGAAATAACTCTTCTAAAATCAAGCATCCGTTTTTTATTAAAAAACTAAAAAATACGCAGTTCTATGAAACCCAATATAACTTGTTGCAAATCCCCAACAAAGCTTGGGAGGGGTTAGCAGTGTAGCTAACTTAAGGGCAGTACTCATAAGCGAAGCGAACTAATTAATGGATTATTATTAAGTATAGAATCGCTTTTTCTAGACTAGCTATATTAGAAAAGAAAAATAATTATCTTATATTTGAAGACATAAAACAAGCAAAACGTTTGTTTTATGTCTTTTTAGTTTTAACCTTCTCTTTAGAAGACTAGAGGATAAAACCACTCTACAGATCGAATAAAAATGGCAAAGAAACCAACTAAATTAGAACTATTCTTAGAAGATATTCCAGCACCAGTACGCAACAAATTTATTGTTGTTACTGCCTTATTTGTGGCTTGGATGTTCTTTTTTGATAATAATAGTATTATTTCTCAGTATCGTTTGCAAGCAACTTTGCAAGAGCTACAATCTAAGAAAGATTATTACCAAGGAGAGATAAGTCAAGCGGAAAAAGACAATAAAGAACTTTTTACCGATGACAAAACACGAGAAAAATTTGCAAGAGAACATTATTACATGAAAAAGCAAGACGAGGAAGTTTTTGTTATTGAGTAATAATATTAAAGAAATAAAATAAATATATAAATGAATTTTGTACTTTTTTTGACTAGAATTAGCAAGATTATTTTTCTTGCTGGAATACTTATCTTTGGGTTTGTCTCTTGTGACAAGAACCCATTCTGCATTAATGGGGAAGGGGATTTGGTAACAAGGACATTAAGTTTGAGCACTTTTTCAAGTATTGATTTGGCCAACTCTGCAACTGTAATAATTACTCAAGGAAGTACTCAAGAAGTGATTGTTACAGGACAACAAAATATTATTGATAAATTAAAGAAGACAATTACAGGGACGCATTGGGTAATTGATTTTGAAGATAATGCTTGTTATAATTATGATGAATTAACGATTCTCATCACAATCCCAACTCTTGATGCTGCTGATCTATCAGGATCTGGAAAGATTACGATAAATACATTTACTAATCAGAATGATTTTTCGACGAATATTAGTGGTTCAGGAGATTTGACGATGACTAGCTTTTCACATCAAGGTAATTTGGATGTAGGAATTAGTGGTTCAGGCAGTATTGAGTTAGGTCCGCTAGTTGGGACACAAGATGTAATAATTGGAGTTTCTGGTTCTGGAAATATCAGAGCCAATAGTGATATCACTGATGTAAACTCTGCTAAAATTAAAATATCTGGTAGTGGTAGTGTAAAATGTTTCCCCATTTTGGCAGATGCTGCAATCGTTGATATCTCTGGTAGCGGGACTTGCGAAATTTTTGCAGCTAATAGTCTGAATGTTTCAATATCAGGCTCTGGAAATGTATATTATAAAGGAATACCAACAGTCGTCCAATCTATATCTGGTAGTGGTTCTGCAATTAATAGTAATTAATGTATGTTATTTTATGTGAGCAATCGCTAGAAATATACGAATTCAAGGTGTATTGAACCTAAAGAAAAAGTTCAAAAAAATAGCAATAATTTTGTTCTACACTATAGTAATTTGTAAATTTGACGAACTATACAATTCAATTAATAATCTTATAAATAAAGAAAAAAAATGTCTGTACTAGTCAACAAAGATTCTAAAATCATTGTACAAGGTTTTACAGGAAAAGAAGGAACTTTTCATGCAAGCCAAATGATTGAATATGGCACTAATGTAGTAGGTGGTGTTACTCCAGGTAAAAGTGGTCAAACACACTTGGATCGTCCTGTTTTTGGAACTGTAGCTGATGCTGTTGCCAAAACTGGTGCAGATACTTCTATTATTTTTGTTCCACCTCGTTTTGCAGCAGATGCTGTACTAGAAGCAGCAGATGCTGGTATTAAAGTAATCATCTGTATTACAGAAGGTATTCCAGTTCAAGATATGGTAAAAGTGAAAGCTTTTGTTGAGGACAAAGATGTTCGCTTGATTGGACCAAACTGTCCTGGTGTTATGACTGCTGGTGAAGCAAAAGTAGGAATTATGCCTGGGTTTATCTTCAAAAAAGGTAAAATTGGTATTGTCTCTAAATCAGGTACTTTAACCTATGAAGCTGCTGACCAAATTGTGAAAGCTGGTCTAGGAGTAACAACTGCTATCGGAATTGGTGGTGATCCAATTATTGGAACAACAACTAAAGAAGCAGTTGAAATGCTAATGGCTGATCCTGAGACAGAAGGTATCGTTATGATTGGTGAAATTGGAGGTAACTTGGAAGCGGAAGCTGCTCGTTGGATCAAGGAGCATGGCACAAAACCTGTTGTTGGTTTTATCGCTGGTGAAACTGCTCCTGTTGGTCGTACAATGGGACATGCTGGTGCTATCGTTGGTGGTGATGACGATACTGCTGCTGCAAAGAAACGCATCTTGCGTGAGTGTGGTGTTTTGGTCGTAGATTCTCCGGCTAATATTGGAGCTACTATGGTAAAAGCATTGGAATCTGTAAAAGCATAAGCTTATATAGCCTTAATATAAAAGAAAGCCACTTTGGAGTATCCAAAGTGGCTTTTGTCGTTTATTGCATTGTTACTGTTTAATCAACTTAATAGTTTGAATCTGATTGTCAATCTGAATTATCCCATAATAAATTCCTTTTGGAAGATCTTTAGTAATAGCGATTGTATGATTTCCATTTATAGTTTTTTTCAAGATTGGTTGCCCTAAATTATTGTATAAATTGAATTGAATTGAAATTTGATTTGTAAATGGATTTGGAAATAGTTTAGTTGGGAGAGTTTGACTTAGTTGTTGAACCGAGGTAATGTATACTGGTTCGTCATAACTTATATTTTCTTTCTTGTGAAGAGGCTAGATGATGAAATTTTAAAAATCAAGTCTTATAAAATTTTCTAAAGATTCAAAAGTAAAAATGTTTAATAGAAGTCATTCTATTGTTTAATAACCTTATAAGTGTTTTTAACTCCCTCTATATTTAAGATGTAAATCGCATTGGGTAATTCATCTATCGAAAATGTAGTCGATTTATTTTGGATTGAAATTACCTTAAGGACTTTGCCTGTCAAGTCCATTAATTCTGCTTGAACCATTGATGATGGCAGTTGATCTAATGTAACCGTTACCAATTCAGTTGTTGGATTGGGGAATAGCTGCACATCAATATTTTGACCAGATACAATTGAAATAGACAAGGGATTACCTTGTGCATCTGTCGTTACAAAATACCCATCATTGCCATTGTGACTAGTAGCACCAGTTAAGGCAAATTCTCCATTACTTTGTTCAATAATGCTATAGATATAAATAGAACCTGTAAGGTCTTGAAAATCTTGTGACCATAAGGTATTACCCATAGAATCTACCTTGATAAATAAACCGTTGTTGGTTAACTGGTCGTGACCGCCAAGAGCATAACCACCATCTGAAGTTTGTATTAAAGACCTAAAAACACTTCCTGGGAATACTTTTGTCCACAAACTATCTCCTGTTGAATTGGTTTTGATAATATCGTCAGATTCTAATAATAAAAAGCCACCATCAGTGGTGGGGGTACTTTCAAGGATTGATTCCCCGATGTATTCAAACCAGATAGGGTTCCCTATAGAGCCTTTTTTTCTGATAAACCCTCTTGTATCTCCACTTGCTAGATATATAGAACCACTTAAAACATAATCCCCATTGGTTAGGGTATGAACAGAGGAGTATCTATCTCCATTAGAAGTGGTAGAAGTTGAATTGGTATTTACGAGTCCTGAAGCATACAGATTTAGAGAATAGGCATTTTCTTGATTATTATTATAAAGATAACCTACTAAAAAATAGCCTCCATTACTTCTTTCTACTACATCAAAACATTTTAGGTTAACGTCTCTATGATCCCAAACAACATTACCCAAGCTATCTAATTTAGCATAATAACCATCTCCTGCAGCAATATAACCTCCATTAATAGGCGTTTGGCGTATAATGTCAAAATCTGCATAATTAGTTGGAACATACATAGTTTCCCAAATTATATGACCATTTGGACCTACTTTAACAATCCAAGCATCATCATCTTTACCTCCTGCCAGAATGAAATTACCATCATTAGTTTGTGAACTAGAGTAGAAGAAGTCTGAAAAACCAGTACCATAAGTTTTTCCATTGACAGGTTGAGCTGTAAGTAAATGACTAAACATTAAAAAGGTCAAAAAGCATAAAAAATCTTTCATTTGGAATAATTTAAAAAGGTGATATAAAAGTATACTAATTCTATTGTAGTAGATTAGTACTACTTAAGAATATGTGTTGTGTTGTTGAATTTGGCTGTAAGAAGCTGTGTCTAAAATCGCCCTATTAACTTAAATGGTTGGAAGAAGGGGGGGATTAGCTTCTATGATTGATTAAATACGAACTGAAACCTAAATGGGGTTAATAACTATGAAGGTCAAACGGAATAGTTGGATGTTGGGGAATGGACTGCTTGAGAAACAGTGATAAGGTAATTAGATAAATTTAGTGGGGCTTAAAAATAGTCATTCTTATTACAATGGAAATAAATATAATAAATAATAAGGAAATAACAGAGCTACCCTAGATGTTTCTAAAGTAGCTCTGTTCAAGTAAGATCGTTTTTGCTTAGTGCTTAATAATCAACAACAACACGGCTAAAGTATTTGTGTAAGCTATCAATAGGTAGGTTTTTTATATGGTTATTACCATGTGGATTGATGAGTTTTACAATACCATTATCAATACTATCTAATGCATAGGCATGACCAGCAACAATTCTTTCGTCACCGTCTTCTGGATACGTTTTTTTGATTAGTTCACCAGCATTTCCTTTTAACTGATTGCCAAATTCATCTACGGCAAAGTTGCCATCCATGTTGGGTGGTGTAGCAAGAGTGACTCCACTGCCACTTTCGTAAGCTTGTAATAGCTCTTGTTTAGCTCGATCCAAATCTCTAGAAAAATCAAAACTTCTTCTCGGAGTTCCTGTTAGTACTTCAAATGCTTCTTGTGAAAAACCAGAGTCAATTTCATCGTACCCTCCCATCAATTGCGCGTAGGCTTTTTCTAAAATGAGCGGCCATAATTCGCCAGCATCTTGAGAGGTTGCATAAATAGCTTTATCACCAGAGTCTGATAGTTTATCAACCCAAACTTTTGCTGAAACAACAACTTCTACGAGTTCTAAGCCAGTGGTTCGTTTAGTATTCTGTTTGATGGTTTTGCCAGTGTTTTCATCGTAAAAAGAATCAATGTGCGCTTCTTTTTGTGGACGATATAATTTGACCGTAAAGGTGCCATCATTATTATAACGAATCATTTCTTTGATACGTTTGATACCACCTTTCGTTTTTGTTAAAGCAGATAAAGAGCACATAAAATAGCAGTTTCCTAAACCTCCTTGTATAATATCATAAGGATCGATTCCAGAGTCGTCTACATCATCTGAACCTTTTACAAATAATTGTTCTGCGTTCACCTCTACTTCTTGATAACGTTTTCCATCTTCATTGGTAATAAAGCGATCAATTTTAGAATATTGCGCTCCAAGTCCAACTTCTTCACCAAGCCCTATTGTAGCAACGGTATTGTGGTTAACAATTGGTTTTGGCTCAATGAGTTGGTTACTGCCTTCTTCAGACATACGAGTACGTTTACTAATTGAGGTGATTTTTTGATATAAATCTTCTGGAGCCTTAGACCAATTATTGGTCAATTGGTGAAATTCTTCTAGAGCAGCTGAATTACTTTCTTCCAAAGACCACCTAAGATTTTTATAAGCAGTTAAAAAATAGTGTATTTGTTTGTAACTGCTCATAGGAATAACTACAAGTTCTTCAGAATCAGAAGGCATATGAACACTAGAAAATAGACTTTGAGCCGTGGTAAAAAGTGGCGCTATTTTATTTTTTGATTGAATTAATTTGTTAACAGCCAAAGAATTAGAGTTTGCCTCTGTTACAGTTATTGGGGTATTGGTAGTTTCTACAATAGGAGTATTGTTAAGGTCTACAGTATTCGTTTCTTCTACTTCTAGAGGAATGTTTGTATAATCTTCTTGTATAGGAATTGTTTCTACAATGGAAGTATCTACAACATCATTTGTGTTTTCTGGTTCATCTGAAAGAAGAATACCAATGTGGGGAATGATAGAGCGAAAAAATTGCTCGTGCCCTTTAACCTTCTTTGGGTAATTATTAGAGATTTTAGAAAAAACGTTTTGAGTTTTTTCATCAGTAGTAGTATACAAACCATCAAACCTATAGGTCTTATCTAAAAAGCCTTGGATGAGATCAAACTGTGCCGAACTCATAAAAATAGGTCTAGCTTTCAAATCCATTGTCTTTAAAAATGCATAGATTGATTTTCTGTGTATTTCTAAGTCTGTTTGGTAGGTTTCTAAGGCAGTAAAGTTACTCTCAAGACCACCATTTTCTTTAATCAAAACTCCTTTGATTGAATTAACGGTTTTGATACGAACTTTCTTTAGTTCAATAGCCTTACTTTTAACAGCTTCATCTTGTTCTAAGCTTTTTTTGTCTGCTTTATAAAAATTAAACCATTTGTCAATCAATTCAATAACTTCTTCTAATTCATTAAGCAAGGTACCCATAGCATAAATTATTTTGATTAGAAAGTGGCATAGCAATAATAAGATGAGGAGTATAGGGACTTATTATCAGAGGCACTTAAATAGAGATTTAAGCTAACAAGATACAAAAAAAAAATAAATTTTTAAATAGAAAAATAAACACTCTTTATAGCGTAATTTTTGGAGAAAGTGTCATTTTGTTATAGGTATAAAACGCAAAAGGAATCAATCCATATTATAGATTGATTCCTTTCTTATAGTTCAAGTACTTGTGTTCAATCAAGTACAAAATATCCTATTTAGTAAGTCGGTTACTCGTATAACAATCGGCTATTATAACACTATACAGGGAGCGAATTGTTACAGATATAACGTCTATTTATTCCTGTAATTCTTGGATGAATTTCGTAGAGTTAGGTGATAACCATAACGGGGAATAGAAATTCAGACGAGGGCAATGATTTTGGGTGTCTTTAAAGACTTAGAGGGAGGAGTTAATCTTGGACTTAATACTACTAATAAGTGCTGGAGAAACACTGCGACGATTAACTTTTTTGCGAAGAAATTCACGGAATGATTTCTCTTTTTGCAATTTAGCGAGTTGTTCAGGTGAATTTTTGACGTCTGTTAAAAATTCGCGTGATTCTTGGTTTGATAGGGCTCCATCAAGATACATAACTAATCTTCTTTGGAATTCCCCTGGATTGCCAGATGTTTTCATAATACTTAAATTTTAACTATAAATAGAACTAAATAGATTTTTCAATGACAGTTTCTACTTAAGATAATTGATTGTTAATTTCCCTTTTGTAAAATAATAAAGGAGTAGAACTGTAAGATTGTTTGTAATGAATAAAATATAAAAGCAACAAAAAATGCTGCGTTACTAGCTTATAAACCATTACTGTGCCAATAAGTAACATTTTCTGTCATAAATTGTTCAATTTTTACTTTTTTTGTCCACGTTTATCTTTATAACCCATGGAGTTTGCATAATCGGTCAAACGCTCTTTAAGCATGTTTCTAGCACGGTGAAGTCTAGAACGAACAGTTCCAATAGGAATATCAATTATTTTAGATATTTCCTCATAGGTGAATCCTTCGATGTCACAAAGTAAGATAACAGTTCTAAAGTCAATAGGCAATGCATTAATAGCATTAGTGACTTCGTCCCCCATCATACCTTGAAAAATTTCTTCTCTCAAATCAAAGAAATCTACATAACTGGCATCTTCACTATCGTGATAAGTAGCAATCTCTTCATAGTCTACTTGCGTAGGGCGTTTGCTCTTTTTTCGATACTGGTTAATAAAAGCGTTCTTCAATATCTTAAACAACCATGCCTTGGCATTAGTTCCTTGAATGTACTTATCTATAAATCTAAATGCCTTTAAATAAGTTTCTTGAACCAAGTCATTGGCATCATCTTCATTGTAACAAAGGTGAAAGGCAAAGTTATAAAGTGCATCAATTTGAGGCATCAATTCGCTGTTAAACACAGCCAACTGCTCTGGTGTAGCTGTTGGAACTTCTTCCTGTTGGTCAACTTCCTCTTCTAAGTATTCATTTTCGTTTTCCACGGTGATGTTGTATTTATTAAAATTTAAGTGTGTAAACAAATCAACCCCTATAGATTGAGTTGTGAATTTTTGTCTTTTT
>ENA-ORXM01004386-ORXM01004386.1-marine-metagenome-genome-assembly--contig:-NODE-4386-length-12442-cov-3.998949_pt1 | contig 12442 bp, 9 predicted proteins | sample MGYA00237867_ERZ511480 | MGnify/ENA primary metagenome ERZ511480 (study PRJEB26309, sample SAMN06266103) | marine metagenome | isolation source: Algal blade | place: United Kingdom:Sidmouth, United... | reverse complement strand
CGCGAACCATCCCCTCGAGAACGCCGAAGGAAATCACAGCCCCCCCCCCGGCGATACCCTTTGCCCACCTCGTGGGTGTTGCCATCCATCGTGATCGCGACCAGCCGCTTGCCACCCGCATGGGCGAACTTCACGCCAACCGCCTCACCGGCCAGAGACCCACCGAAATGCTCCTCTAACGCGCTATCAGTCAGCACGATCTGCGCGGAACAAAGGCCGTTGGTGTATCGCTTGATGCGCGCCTTGATGCCTGCCTGGCCGGACGCAGGCGCGGGTGGGGCATTTTGCCAGATGTCTTCACTCATAACGATCTCCATTGTCGTGGTTTTCAGTGGGCCACAGGCCATAATCACTCTCCCGCTCCAGCCGCAGGCGCGACCCGGACGGCACCCATGCGGGCGGCTTCGGCCTCTTGTACTTGTTCTTCTAAATGGAGACGCTGTGCTTCTAGCGTTTAGCAGAGACTCGAGCTTCTCGCCCTCGGGTCCCAAAATGTCTGAGGCACGCTCGAGTAAATCCGGCTGCAATCCGATGCGCTCAGCAATCGAGAGGGCGTAGCTTCGCCCTGGTTGTCCTACGGTAAGTTGATAGGTCGGTTGCAACTTCTCTACGTCAAAGCGCATGGCGGCGTTTTGAATGCCGGATGTTTCCGAGGCGAAAACTTTCAGCGGCGCTAAGTGCGTGGTGATGAGTCCGCGTGCGCCGCTGCTCAAAACTTGCTCGAGCATCGCCTGCGACAACGCCGCACCCTCGGCAGGGTCGGTGCCTGACCCGAGTTCATCAATCAGGACGAGCACGCTTTCATTGGATTCTTCGACAATGGCTTTTAAGTTTGTCAGGTGCCCCGCATAGGTTGACAGGCTTGCCTCAATCGATTGCTCATCACCGATGTCGGTCAGGAGCGCCGTTAGAAAAGGCAGTGTGGGCGGAATATCACCCGTCGTGGCGACGAACAATCCACTATGCGCCATGAGTGCCGCTAGCCCAAGGGATTTTATCAGCACCGTTTTACCCCCAGCGTTAGGACCGGTGATAACGAGCAGGCGGTTGTCGTCCTCGAGCGTCAAGGTATTAGGAACGCAGCCTTCAATAAGTGGGTGGCAGAGGTCGTCTAGAAGTACATCGCCATCACTGTTAAAAGATGGTTTTGCCAGGTTCCAATCTTCAGCAAGTCGCGCACTGGCTGAAACGAGGTCGAGTTCTGCTAAGGTCTCGAGGGTTTCAGCCAGCCCCTCTTCATAGGCCAAACGCTGACCGAGGGCAATGAGGATACGCCGCACCTCGTCGCGCTCTTCAAACTCGAGCAGGGCCAACTCGTTGTTCATAGGCACAACTGTCTGAGGTTCGATAAAAACTGTTGCCCCTGAATCGGAGGTGTCGAGGGCGATACCTGGCACACGACCCTGAAAATTTGCTTGAATCGGAATGACGTAGCGGTCACGCCGCAAGGTCACAATCGGGTCTTGCACCACGTCGGCATAAGTGCTCAAAAGCTGTTGCAGTTTTTCACGGATGCGGCCCCGCAGCGGGTTTAAACGGCGACGAATATCGCGCAGTTTCGGGGTGGCGTCGTCGCGTACCTTACCGTCGATATCGAGCTGTTCGCGCACCTGGCGCAACGCCCCGTCGAACGAGCGCAGCTTTAAAGCGAGTTCAGACAGCGCCGGACGCTCCGAGGCGAGGATAGCGCGTTTTATGGTGCCCGCAGCCTCCATCGTATAGGCAATTTGTAAGATGTCGGAGCCCTCCAACACCTGACCATCTTTGACATTTTCAACGAGAGGGCGAATATCGGTTACCCCGCCGAGTGAAAGGTCCGTACCCGAAATTGCCTCATCGGTGCGCTGCCAGGCGGTACTCAGCTCCGCCTGAGACAGTGTTGGGCTAACGTGCTTAGCAAGTTCAGCCCCAAACGACGATGACGCCCGCTCGGCGAGTGCCTGGCGAACCCGCCCGAAGTCGAGCTTGTTAAGCGTGGTGTCAGAAACCTTCACAAGCAGTTAGTATAAGCGCTCGAGTTGAGGCGGGTTGCGGGGAAGGCTACTTCGGGAGAGGGGAGCAGGGGAGAAAAGTCTCCCTTTCCCCTTTTCTCCCCTGCTCCTGCGCCCCCCTGCTCAGCCCATTGCGGTAAGCTAGCGCTCTATGCCATCCGAGTCCTCTGACGCCCAGTTAAGAAAGTCAGCTCGAGCTATCACTGCCACCCTGTTCGCGGCGCAGAGCCTTGGCTCGGCAGCGACGATTACGAGTGCGACCATCGCGTCTATTATCGGCGCAGAATTGAGCGGGCGCACCTCGCTTGCAGGTTTACCAGGCAGCGTAACGCAACTCGGTGGCGCGTTTTCGGCGCTTATCTGGAGCCTCATTTCAGAGCGCTTGGGGCGGCGTTTGGGGCTTGCATTCGGCGTTATGACGGGCGCGTTGGGCGGTTTCTTCGCGTCGCTCGCGGTTATGCAAGAGTCGTTTTACCTGCTGCTGATTAGTCTGGTCATCATGTCCTCAGCGCGCGCCTCACTCAATTTGGGTCGTTTCACCGCTGCCGAGGTCAATCCTCCGGTGAGCCGTGGTCGGGCGGTGGCATTTGTGGTACTGGGCGGAACGGCGGGCTCGGTGGTGGGGCCACTACTGGTGGATGTCTCGAGTGCCTCAGCTAGAGACCTGGGCATCAACGCATTGGCGGGACCTTACGCCGCGATTGCCATACTCTTTATCTTAGCTAGCTTGGCCCTCTTTTTCTTTTTAAGACCCGAACCGAAATTTTTGGCACTCGAGGTCGCCCAACGCTATCCTCAACCCAACCTCGACTTAACCGCAGCGCGCCCCTTAAGCACGCTGCTAAAGCAACCGGGCATCGTCGTCGCAGTTTGCGCTATGGTTCTCGGCTACGCAGTTATGGTTTTAATGATGGGCATTACGTCCTTGCACATGCTACAAAACGCCCATACACTGCGAGCTATTTCGTTTGTCTTTGCCGCGCACACGCTGGGCATGTACGCCTTTTCGATGGTGACGGGTTGGCTTATTGACCGTTGGGGGCGGCAGCCCGTCATTTTCTGGGGCACACTCATGCTTATAACGTCTTGTCTTATCGCCCCGCTGTCCTTAAAGTTTTGGCCCTTAGCCCTCGCCCTATTTTTGCTGGGACTAGGCTGGAACTTTTGCTATGTTGGCGGTTCGACCCTACTTTCGGACTACCTCTCCCCCGCTGAAAAAGCGCGCACGCAGGGTGTCAACGATATGACGATTGGGCTTGCTTCGGCGTCGGCAAGTGCGGTGAGCGGTCTCCTTTTAGCAACGATAGGTTACGACGGTATGGGGCTGGTGGGGGCCAGTATCGCCATTATCCTGTTGATGATTTTGCTGTGGCATCAATTGCGCCCACAGAAGCTCAGCCCCGTGAGTGTAGGTGACTAGTGGACATTCAAGAACGCATAAAGCGGCTCGAGGCAGGCGCATTTTGGCAGCTTCTTGGCATGAAAGTAGTGAGTGCTTCAGTAGGTGAGGCCATTGTAAATCTGTGCGTCAAGCCCGACTTATTGCAACTCTACGGCGTTGTTCACGGCGGGGTCTTGGCGACGCTTATCGACGGCGCCATCGGTGCAGCCGCACAAACAACCTTGAACGAGCATGAGGCGACCACCACAGTCGACTTGCAAGTTATGTACTCGAGGGCTGTTGAAAAGGGCACGCTAACAGCTAAAGCTACGATTGTCAGACGGGGCAAAACGATTATTTTTGGTGACTGCAAAGCCTATGACGATGCTGAGCGCTTGATTGTTCACGGCAGCGCGACTTATATGGTCCTCGAGCACGCACGCTGGTCGCGCAAAGGCTAGCACAACTTTTTCCGACGATTAACAAGTACTACTAAGCAAGCTGCTTTTCATCTTCTGCGATTTCGGCCTCATTATCGGCAGTAGCGGCTAGCGCCTCACCTTCATCGACTTGCTGAACGGCTGAGAGTAACTTTTTAGCGAGGTCTTCGGCACCTTCGCGCCACTGCTCTAAGTTTTTACGCTTTGCCTGGTAAGCTTCTTCAGCGGCAAGGTAGCTGCGCTGCTGTTCGCGAAACGTCTCGAACTCGCTCAGGGCTGCCTCTAGTGCTTCGTCGGCCTCTCGAGCACGCTCTTGCAAACGCTCAAACGTTTCTTGCAAAGTTTCGGCTTCGCCAATAAGTTGCTGTCTTAATTCTGCCACGGACGCCTCCTCGGCTAACAGTTGGGTCTGCGTCTTAAAAGCCACCGCTTGGCTTGTGGACGCGACATCTTGACTTTCTGAATGAGTGTGTTCATCTAACTGGATAGTAGCTTCTGTTTGAACGTCGCTCGAGTCGATCTCTTCTTGTAGTGACTCCGCTACGGCTGAAGCTAAACTTTCCTGCTCAAGCACAGCCTCAGCATCCTTACCCTGCCAGACAATTTGTACCTGGGGTAGCCTTGACGTTTCTAAGTTGGGATAAGCCGCTGCCAGCAGGGTATCTAACGGGGTTTTGACAAAACGCCCACGTGGTTTTTCGTCGTCACCGACGTTTGTCAATTCTATATTGGCGTCTGTCCAGCGTAAAAGTTCTGCCGTGGCCTGTTCACCTTCAAGTTGCTCGTCAAATATATAGGCGTCATACAACTCACCTGAGACAAAGTGCAGGCTGCCGCGCCGCCCATCTGCTTCGACAAGTAGCGAACAGCTGCGGCGCTCTGCGCTCAACATTTGTAGCAGCTCAGGTAGGGTGAGTCCCTTGGGGCTGTCACTGGGAGAGGTCTCGAGAGTCGCGCGCAATGTATCCACAAACACTTCCGGGGTCACGGGTTTTTGCAGAACCTTTAGGTCGCCATAGAGTTTTAGCCGCTCGAACACATCAGGACGTGTCAATCCCGTTAACACCACAGCAGGTATGTGGGGCAGGCTTTCACGCAAGTGACTGAGCAAAGCGAAGCCGTCCATAATCGGCATATTCAGGTCGGTAACGACAATATCTACAGAAGAATCTGTGAGGACATTGATAGCTTCGGCCCCATTTTCTGCCGAGGCAAAATCAAATTCGTCGCGGAACCCTGACAGACTTTCAGTCAGTTGCCGCAAATAAGACAAGTTGTCTTCTACAATCAAAACGGTTTTCATGGTTTTCACAGGTTTCACAGTGCTCACGCTTTTACAAGGGTACTAAAGAAGGAAGACGAGCAGGGCGCAAAATCTCACGTCCGGGAACGGGCTTATAGCGTTCACAAGCTAGCCAACGTAAAAGCCGCAACAACACGGTAAACTAACAAGCCATGTCGTCCCTTAACGAATCCGATTTAGACAGCCTGCTTATGTCTCTTCACGCAACACCGCACCGCATGACCATGAATTTTGCAGGCGCGGGGTCGGCGGCGCTTTATTGGTTGCACAGCGTCGGCGGCTCATCACGCACTGTATTAGAGGCAACAGACCGTTATACGCCTGCCTCGCTTATCGAGGCGACGGGCTTTACGCCGGAGCGCTTTACCTCTGGGCGCGTTGCTAAAGCGTTAGCCAAACACGCCTTAGGGCGCGCACGTTATTTAGATGATAGCTATCCCCTATTCGGCCTCGGCTGCACCGCAACCATTGCCACCGACCGCACCAAACGTGGTCAGCACCGCTGCGCAATTGCTGTGAAAGACGCCCTTGGCATGGCGCTATACACCCTCACACTGACCAAAGGCAAACGAACGCGTAAAGAAGAAGAGGAACTTGTGAGCCTCGTCATTTTAAAAGCTGCGGCAGAGGCTTGCGGCGTGCTGTACGTGCCAGACTTACCCCTAATAGGTGAGGAAGAGGTCGTTCATAAATATGAGGCCGCGACTAAGCTCGAGCAACTTTGGCAAGGTGACATTCCTTATTTGCTGGTCGGTACAGATGGCAAAGTGCAAAAAACGAACGACCTGAGCGGCGTCGCTATTTTGTCGGGGTCGTTCAACCCTTTACACGAAGGCCACCGTACACTTGCCAAGGTAGCGGCGGAGCGTCTTGGTAAGCCTGTTTATTTTGAGTTACCACTTATCAACGCTGACAAAGACCCCATTGACCTCGCCGAAGCGCGGCGGCGAGCCTTACAGTTTGCAGGCACCGCCCCTATCATTCTGAGCCGAGCCCCTCTATTTAGCGACAAAGCGGCATTTTTTCCTGATAGCACATTTGTATTGGGGGCCGATACTGCCGCGCGCCTCGTAGCACCACGCTTTTATGACAATGAGGATGTCGAGGCGGCCCTTGGGCAACTGAGCAAGCACGGCGCGCAGTTTTTAGTTGCAGGGCGCAGCAGTAAAGGTGAGTTTACAACCCTGAGTGATTTAGCGATTCCCGAAGGCTACCGGAACATGTTTGCCGAACTCCCCGAATCTGCCTTTCACATGGATATTTCCTCGACAGAGTTGCGTGAGAAACAGGGACAAACTTAGTTTATACCTAAGGATGCACCTTTCGCCTTTCTGGACATGGGAATGGCTTTGTACCCTCACAGACAAGGTGTTAGGTATTTCACATATAAGCGCAAAGTGAACTTTTTGTAAGTTTTTTGTAAGAGTTGTGTGGGTAAGCTGTTCACGTGGACATGAGGTAATCCTCCCAATACCTCCTCCCTTCTCTTCCCAAGGTTTCGTGCTCTCCCACACGAAACCACTTTTTTTTGCCATAAAACGAATACGCTAGGCATCCAGCTGCTTTTGTACTACTATGGTAGGCAAAATAGCTGTAGGAGGGTTCATGTTAAACCAAGCGCAACTTAGGCAGTTCGACCAAGAAGGTTATCTGGTTGTCAATGACATATTGAATGACCTCGAGCTTCAAAGCATTATCAGGGAATACACGGCGCTGTTAGATAAGCTGTGTGAAGACTGGCTCCGTGAGGGTTTAATTGAAGAAACCTACGCCGACTTGCCCTTTGAAGCGAGGCTTGTCGAACTCTTCCAAAAAGGTTGCGATTACGCTGCTCATATGGACATTTGCCTGCCCCTCGACGGCATTGAAGCTGATACACCTATTCACCTTGGCGAGGCTATTTTTGACCTGATTACCAACCCCAAACTACTTAGCTGCGTCGAATCCCTCATCGGTCCTGAGATTTACTCGAACCCTATACAGCATGTACGCATTAAACCCCCTGCAAAATATTTGCCCGAGCACAAAGTCAGTGCGACATTGCGGAAAACGAATTGGCACCAGGATCAGGCGGTTGCGCTACCTGAAGCAGACGAAACTAAGGTTATTACCGTCTGGCTGGCGATTTCTGATGCGACGGTTGAAAATGGATGCTTGGCGGTTATTCCCAAAAGCCACCGCGAAGACTTGACCTTGCACTGCACCGGCAAAGTCAATAGGGACGCGATTTATATTCCCGATGTACTTATTGATAAAGAGAACATTACACCTGTTCCGGTTCGTAGGGGCGGGGCGCTTTTCATGACCTCGAGAACGCAGCACAGCTCTCTAGAAAATAACAGTGAGCAGTTTCGCTGGAGTTTCGACCTGCGCTATAACCCTGTGGGTCAGGCAACTGGGCGCGACATGTTCCCTGGTTTTGTCGCTAAAAGTGCCGCGCAACCCGAACAAGTTTTACGCGACCCCGAAGTGTGGGCAGACTTGTGGCTCGAGACCAGAGAACGTTTGGCGCAGCAAGACGAGACAAGCTTCAACCGCTGGGGTGAGCTAGCCTCGGAACTCTGCGCTTAGACGCAGATTTAAGGCAAAGTGCGCGACAGGGTTCTGCCCTTTTCCAGGTCTCTACGGGCAAAAAGAAACCTCATGTCCAGATAGATGATATTCGAGTCGAAAGTCGGGCGCAGCAAGGAGAAAGTGAAAAGCGGAAAGCCTTTTTCCTTTTCACTTTCTCCTACGTCTTTTTCACTTCTTCTTAACATGCGTCAGAAAAAGAAAATCACCTCTATCTTTGTCAACAATCTACACTTGACACTTTAGGGTCAATTTAATAAACTTCGTTAAAGCTCGAGACAGCTACTTGAACATACTTTCAAAGGTCAGCTTGCTGCTGTTCTGCGGGCACGTAAATTATTTTTAGTAAGAAATTCTGGAGGTCTACGGTTAAGCTCAGGGAAGCAGTACACGAAACGACATATACTCCTATAAACTTATCTGCAAATTCAACCGAGAATTCAACCGAGGTGAAAAAGTGAAAGCAGCATTCTACGAAGGCGACAAAACAATTCGTGTGGGCGAGGGCGCTCCGCAAGCCCCCAAGGCGGGCGAAGTCCAAATTAAGGTGTCGCACGTCGGTATTTGTGGCACCGACTTACATATTTATCACGGGGCGATGGATGGGCGCGTCACCTTCCCACAAATTATGGGGCACGAAATGTCAGGCACCATCGCCAAGATTGGTGAGGGTGTAAAAAACGTTTCCGTGGGCGACCCGGTTACAGTTATGCCGCTCGACACAACGCTCTGTGACCCGAATGACCCCCTCAAACATATCGGCAAAGATATGAAATTTATGGGTATAGACACGCCGGGGGCGTTTCAGTCGCACTGGACCGTGCCTGCGTTTACCCTGCATAAACTGCCCACGTCGTTATCTTTAAAACACGGGGCGCTTCTCGAGCCTCTGGCCGTTGCCTGTCACGACGTTCGTTTAGCAGAGTTGCAAGCAGGTGAGGAAGCTGTTGTGCTAGGCGGCGGTCCTATCGGTATGCTTGTCGCCCTCGTCGCCAGGACAAAAGGTGCCAACGTGACCCTCTCAGAAATAAGTACCTACCGCACTGATTTCGCCCAGTCGCTTGGTTTGGACGCGGTCAATCCTAAGGAAACCGACCTGCTCGAGCATATTCAAGGCAAAACGGAAGGTCACGGCGCAGACGTCGTTTTCGAGGTTACGGGTAGCGCTGCCGGAGCCGCGACCATGACAGCGCTGCCCCGTGTACGTGGGCGCATTGTTGTCGTGGGCATTCACCCGAAGCCTAACCCGGTTGACCTGTTCCAATTTTTCTGGAAGGAACTCGAGCTAAAAGGCGCGCGCGTTTACGAAGACGAAGACTTTGAGGAAGCTATCCGGCTTGCCGACTCAGGTGACTTACCCCTGGACAAAATTATCACGGATGTCAAACCTATCGACGAAGCTCAGTCCGCCTTTGAACGTATGGAGCAAGGGGCAGACGTAATGAAAATTCTATTAGAACTTTAAGAAAGCATCTAACATCTTGCCCTTAGTTTTGTTCTGGGTGGACTTATGAAAGGAATAACGTTGAGTATTTTAGATAGCTTCAACTTAGCGGGGAAAACGGCGCTTGTCACGGGCTGCAAGCGCGGTATCGGTAGGGCGATGGCCCTGGCTTTAGCCCAGGCAGGCGCGGACATATTAGGCGTAAGCGCTACACTCGAGCCTGGCAGCGATGTGGAGCAAGAGGTTAGTGCACTAGGGCAAGATTTCAAAGCCTACGCTTGCGACTTTTCAGACAGGTCGGCGCTCTACGCCTTCATCAAACAGGTAAGCGCAGACGCGCCCGTTATCGACATTCTTGTCAACAATGCAGGCACCATTTTGCGTACACCTGCCGCTGAGCACCCCGACGACTATTGGGACAAAGTCATTGAGGTGAATTTAAACGCTCAGTTTGTCCTGAGCCGTGAAATTGCAAAGGGCATGCTCGAGCGGGGTAAGGGAAAAATCATCTTTACCGCGTCTCTTCTATCGTTTCAAGGCGGCATCACGGTACCTGGCTATACGGCGTCTAAACACGGCGTCGCGGGGCTAACCAAAGCCCTAGCGAACGAATGGGCGGGTAAAGGGGTTCAAGTTAATGCGATTGCCCCTGGATACATCAAAACCGATAATACCGAGGCGCTGCAAAATGACCCCGTACGCTATAAGTCGATTCTCGAGCGCATTCCCGCAGGCCGCTGGGGCCAGCCAGAAGACTTTGCAGGTCCGGTGGTCTTTTTAGCCTCTGAGGCATCAAACTATATCAGCGGCGAAACCCTGACCGTTGATGGTGGGTGGATGGGGCGCTAAGAGAAACCGTGTAGGAAGCTATCAGCGATTTTGTGTACCAAGTCCACCTTCTTTTTAGAGGCCCTATACAGCTAAAGCTTGATTGAGACTTGGTGCGCCACCAATATCAATTGACGTAAGTACTAAAATCGCTCTTACCCTCAGGCTCTGAGGACCTTGTTTTCGCGCCTTGCTCTTTCGTGCTTTAAATTTCTCATCACCTTCACTTCCCCGGTCAACTCCTATAATTTTGGGAAACTTTCTCACGATTGCCTATTTTAAGTTCCTACAAAGCATGTCTGCTCAAATCAGCTAACTCCATTTTCATAGTGTGTTAAAACTTATTATATGGCCACTATCCTTTTGACAGGCGGCACTGGTCGCCTGGGCAGCGAGCTACAATCGCACTTGAGTCTTATAGCACCCGGTCGCAGTGACCTAGATATTGGCAACTTAGCCCAGGTTAGAGAGGCAATTGGAACCCATAAACCTGATTTGATTGTCCACACCGCTGCTTATACCGATGTAGCTGGTGCAGAAGCAGACAGGGCAACGTGCTGGCACGTCAACGTTGAGGGTACAAGAAATATTGTTAAAGGAGCGCTCGAGTTTAACGTTCCTATGGTCCACATCTCCACCGATTATGTTTTTTACGGGGATACGGGAAACTATCTCGAGACCGACCCGCCAGGTCCAGTGAGGAATTACTACGCCCTCACTAAACTTGTCGCTGAAGAGAGTGTACGTGTGTTACCTAAGCACCTGATCATTCGTACTAGTTTTAGACCGAAAGAGTGGCCTTATGACATGGCCTTTGACGACGTTTACACCTCGCAAGACTATGTTGACGTTATCGCGCCCGAGATTGAACTTGCATTACAAAACTTTGAAGCTATTCCTTATAATACGCTGCACATTGCGACCGAAAGAAAATCTGTATTTGAGCTAGCGAAACGCCGCAAACCTGACGTTGAGCGCGGCAGCAAAGCAGCTGTCGGCGTCAACTTACCCGATGATTGTTCACTCAATACCCAGAGGTGGCAAGCGCTGAAGGCCGATTTACTCAAAGCCGATTTACTCAAAGCCGATTTAAAGGAACGCGTATGAATTTTACCTTTGAACCCTTGAATATTCCCGACGTCATTTTGGTAAAACCTAAGCCCTTTAAAGATGACAGGGGCTTTTTTCTGGAAAGCTATAAGGCCTCTGCTTTTAAGGAAGGGGGCGTTACTGATACCTTTGTGCAAGACAACCACTCGAGGTCGTCCAGGGGTATTTTGCGGGGACTACATTACCAAAAAGAACCCAGGGCGCAAAGCAAGCTTGTGTCTGTGGAGCGGCGCGAAATTTTAGATGTCGCTGTTGATATTCGGAAAGGGTCACCGACCTTTGGGCGGTGGGTAAGCGCCCATTTGTCCGAAGACAATCACCATCAACTTTTTATTCCGGTTGGCTTTGCCCACGGTTTCTATGTGCTCAGTGAGGTGGCCGATGTGACGTACAAAATCAGCGCTGAGTATGACGCCGCCGCTGACCGAGGCATCGCCTGGAACGACCCAGCCATCGGAATCGACTGGGGAACAGAGGCGCCTATCCTTTCTAATAAAGACAAAACGCAGCCTAGTTTAAATGAAGCAGACAATAATTTCAGCTATCAGGAGCGACTATGACCAGAAAGATTCTTGTGACGGGCGGCGCTGGCTTTATCGGCTCGGCGCTCGTGCGCTACCTCATCGAGCAAACCGATTACCACGTTGTCAATGTGGACAAGCTAAGCTACGCCGGTAACTTAGAATCCCTCGAGAGGGTCAGTAGTAACCAGCGCTACACGTTTGAGCACTTAGACATTTGTGAGCGCGGCGACTTAGAACGCATATTTGCGCAGCACCGTCCCGACGCTGTTATGCACCTAGCGGCTGAAACGCACGTTGACCGCTCTATAGACGGGCCTGACGCCTTTATCCAGAGCAACATCATAGGCACCTTTACGCTGCTCGAGACCGCACGCGCCTATTGGCAAGGGCTTGCGCCAGAGCTAGCTTCAGCGTTCCGCGTATTACACGTTTCAACGGACGAAGTTTACGGCAGCCTGAGTGATGGTGAGCTATTCACCGAAAAAACACCCTACGACCCGCGGTCGCCCTATAGCGCGAGTAAGGCGGCCTCTGACCACTTAGCGTCAGCCTGGTTTCATACTTACGGTTTACCTGTAATCATCACGAACTGCTCGAACAATTACGGTCCTTATCAGTTTCCCGAGAAGCTTATTCCAGTTGTGGTTATGAAAGCTTTGGCAGGCGAAAAGATTCCCGTTTACGGTACCGGGGACAGCGTGCGTGACTGGTTATACGTCGAGGACCACGCCAGGGCTTTGGTCAGGGTTCTCGAGGGGGGCCATCTAGGCGAAACCTATAATATCGGCGGGCACAACGAAGTTCGTACCCTCGACTTAGTCGAAAAGATATGCAGTTTACTGGACGAGCT
>ENA-ORXM01004385-ORXM01004385.1-marine-metagenome-genome-assembly--contig:-NODE-4385-length-12443-cov-4.294436_pt1 | contig 12443 bp, 12 predicted proteins | sample MGYA00237867_ERZ511480 | MGnify/ENA primary metagenome ERZ511480 (study PRJEB26309, sample SAMN06266103) | marine metagenome | isolation source: Algal blade | place: United Kingdom:Sidmouth, United... | reverse complement strand
GACGATCTGGGCCATGTTGATCGAATCTTCCGCCCGTTCGGGGGCCGTCACCGACCCCATGAACGGTTTGTCGGAATAGCGCAGATGCGCGTAGATCATGTCGAGATGGCGCTTGTTCACCGCGATATCGCACGGCTCGCAGATCGTGCCGCCCGAATGGTGCAGATAGGGCGACATGTAGCTGAGCTTCACGAAGTTGTTGAAGTCCTCGATGGTCGCATAGCGCCGCCCCTTGTCGAGGCACGAGACGAAGGGTGGGCCATAGACCGGCGCGAAAACGGTGGTCTTGCCGCCGATATGCACGCTGCGCTCGGGATTGCGGGCGTGCTGCGTGTAGTCCTGCGGCGTGGATTTCAAAATCTCGCGCAGCATACCCGGCTCGAACCGCACCCGTTCGGCCTCTCGGTCCACCCGCGCCCCCGGCTGTTGCTCCCACAGATCGAGGGCGCGGGGGTAATCCTTGAAGCCGATTCCCACCTCGTCGAGAATCGCTTCGGCATTGCGCTCGATCAGGTCGAGTCCGGCTTCGTCCAGCACCTCGTAGGGGGGCAGGCTCCGCTCGATGGCGGGCATCTGGACCAGCGTGGGGTTCTGGCGCGCCGCGCGCCGCGCCCCCGCTCCGCCCGAGCCGCCACGTGCGCGGCGTTTGGCCTGTTCCTCGACTTGTCCGTCCATCACTCGCTCTCCAGAACGCAATTCATCTGCGCCCAAAATAGAGCGCGGGGGCGCGCATCCATGGCCCGATTTCGTCACTCGACAGGGCATCCGCGACGCGCAGGACTGGACAGCGCGCGATGCGAGGCTTACGCGACGATGACCCCGGAGCCGGAGACCCTCGTCATGACCGACCCCCACGCCGAACGAATCCTCATCGTCGATTTCGGAAGCCAGGTAACGCAGCTCATCGCCCGTCGTATCCGCGAGGCCGGTGTCTTCTGCGAGATCAAGCCCTACGACAATCTCGGCGACGGTCTCACGGCACCCGGCCTGAAGGGAATCATCACCTCCGGTGGCCCCGGCTCGGTCTTCGAGAAAGATGCCGCCCTGCCGCCGCCGACGATCTATGACATGGGCATCCCGATCTTGGGCATCTGCTACGGTCAACAGGCCATGGCCCAGCAGCTCGGTGGCAAGGTCGTCGGCGGGCGCAACGACAACGCCGAAGATGGCGGTGGCGAGTTCGGGCGCGTCAGCATGACCGTCAGCGATCCGGCCCTTCTCTTCACCGGCATGGCCCATCCCGGCCAGACCGAGGAAGTCTGGATGTCCCATGGCGACCATGTCTCGCAGATGCCGCACGGTTTTCGCAGCATCGCCCATTCCGACAACGCGCCCTTCGCCGCCTTCGTGGACGAGGAACGCGGCTTCTACGGTGTGCAGTTCCACCCCGAAGTCGTCCACACCCCCAACGGTGCGCAGCTTCTCGCCAACTTTGCCCGCCGCATCGCCGGATGCTCAGGCTCGTGGACGATGGGTGCCTATCGCGACGAGAAGATCGAGGCGATCCGCGAACAGGTCGGTCCCGAGGGTCGCGTCATCTGTGGACTGTCGGGCGGCGTGGACAGCTCCGTCGCTGCCGTCCTGATCCACGAGGCCATCGGCGAGCGCCTCACCTGCGTCTTCGTCGATACCGGCATGATGCGCTCCGGCGAGGCCGACGAGGTCGTCACGCTGTTCCGCGATCATTACAATATCCCGCTGGTCGCCCGCGATGCCACCGACCTCTTCCTCGACGCCCTCGACGGGGTCAGCGACCCCGAAACCAAGCGCAAGACCATCGGCAAGCTGTTCATCGACGTCTTCGACGAGGAAGCCACCAATGCGGGCGGTGCCGACTTCCTCGCCCAGGGCACCCTCTACCCCGACGTGATCGAAAGCGTCAGTCCGCGCGGTGGCCCCAGCAAGACCATCAAGTCCCATCACAATGTCGGCGGCCTGCCCGAACGCATGAAGATGAGCCTCGTCGAACCCCTGCGCGAGTTGTTCAAGGACGAGGTCCGCGCCCTCGGTCGCGAACTCGGACTGCCCGAGAGTTTCGTGGGCCGCCACCCCTTCCCCGGACCCGGCCTCGCCATCCGCCTGCCCGGAGACATCACCCGCGAAAAGCTCGATATCCTGCGCGCCGCCGACCGCATCTATCTCGACGAAATCCGCAAGGCGGGCCTGTACGACACGATCTGGCAAGCCTTCGCCGTCCTCCTGCCCGTCAAGACCGTCGGCGTCATGGGCGACGCGCGCACCTACGAACACGTCTGTGCCCTGCGCGCCGTGACCTCGACCGACGGCATGACGGCGGATTACTATCCCTTTCCTCACGAGTTTCTGGGTCGCGCCGCCAATCGCATCGTCAACGAGGTGAAAGGCATCAACCGTGTCGTCTACGACATCACGTCGAAGCCGCCGGGAACCATCGAATGGGAATAATACCGGCGGGTCGATGATCGGACTTTTCCCGCATCCCCGGTCTTGCGCCGGGGTCACGATGGTCTTGGTGCGAGACTCCCGCTTCGGACCGGCGAAACCACGAGCAGATGCGGCGCTGCCGTACATTCGGACGGATCGTTGAAAATCCGGCTCCCGTAACGATCAGCGCGCATCGACCACCTTCACCGCGAGATCGCGGTTGAACGCAAATTCCAGCGCATTCTTCAGAATTGGGTCTTTCGCGATCAGAGCCTTGAGATCGGTGACTTTCCACCGGATATACCGCGCGCCCCCTTCGAGCGTGGCCGTCGCCGAGGCGGGTCGATCGAGCATGTAGGCGATCTCGCCCAGAAACGTCGGCCCGTCGATCCGCCTGCTGTTCCCGCGCTTGTCGAGCATGAACGCTCCATCGACCAGATAGTACAGATGCTCCGGCAACACGCCTTCCCGTGTGACTTCCAACGGTGCGGACGTCGTTTCGCGCTCGGCGATGGCCACCAGCCGCCGGAACTCCCCCGGCGATACCTGTGGCAGCGCGCGGTAGACGACCAGATCTTCTTCCGTGAAGACCGTCGGGCGTCGGTCGAGCATCAACCGCACCATCGTGTAGAGATTGGCTGTCGCCATCAGCGCCCCGCAGATCATCGCATCCCACAGCGGCGTCTCGGGTTCGGTGTAGTAATAGACGATATAGAGGATCGTCCCCGCGAGGATCATCGCCCGCAGCACGAGCTGATCGCGCACCAGAAACCCGACCGTCTGGATTCCCGCAGCGATATAGACGAGCGAAATCGCCGCTCCCCAGTTCTCCAACATGATTGCCCCGCTCGATACGCCCGGTCACGAGCCTATCGAACGGGGCAGGCCGTGCAGTGACGGCCATCACTATTGCGGCATGACAGGCTCACCCCGTCTGGAGATAGGATTTCAGCGAATCGTCCAGCGCCTCGTTCCACGGCGTATGGTGCGCGGGGGCCATGGTGCCGGTCAGGGGCGAGACATGCCCGTTGTTGCGAAATTCCATGATGCCCTTCTTCTTGTTCTTCTTCCATTCGAAGAACGCCTGATTGGCTGCCTCCACATCGAAGCCGGGGTAATCCGTCTCGTCCATCAGTTCCTTGGTGTAGGCGCCCTGATAGCGGATCGCGCCGTAATCGTCCTCGATGGCGTCCTCGCTCGCGATCCGTGCCTCCACGTCGGCGCGCATCGTCGCTTCATCGGGCAGGGCGATCCGCCCCATGATGACGTCGCGCGCCCACCAGGCCTGTGCGTCGAACATGTTGAACGTGTACCACTGGTCCTGCATCCCCAGATACATCAGCCTGGGGTTCGCAACGTATGCCACGCCCTTGTAGAGATCGGCGGTGGCGAGGCGGTTGGCGGTGCGCAGGCGCAGGGCATCCTCCATGAACGGGAAGTGATGCTGATAGCCGGTACAGAGGATGATCGCGTCGATTTCCTTGCTGGTGCCGTCGATGAAATGCGCGGTCTTGCCGTCCATGCGGTCCAGCTTCGGCACTTCGGCCCAGTTATCCGGCCAGTCATAGCCCATGGGTGCCGTCCTGTGCGCGACGGTGACGGACTTGCATCCGTATTTCCAGCATTGCGAGCCGATATCTTCCGCCGAATACGACGTCCCGAGGATCAGGATATCGCGGTCCTTGAACTCCACCGCATCGCGGAAGTCATGGGCGTGCAGCACTCGCCCCGGAAAGCTGTCGAAACCGGGATATTCCGGCACGTTCGGCGTCGAGAAGTGGCCCGATGCACAGATGACGTGATCCACGTAATCGACGATCTCCCGATCCCCGACCTGATCCTGCACGACCATGCGGAACTGGCCCTTCGCATCGTCGTATTCGACCCGGCGGACGGGATGGTTGAACTTGATCCAGTCGCGGACCCCGGCCTTCTTCACCCGTCCCTCGATATAATCGAACAATACGGCACGGGGAGGAAATGACGCGATGGGTTTGCCGAAATGTTGCTCGAAGCCGTAATCGGCGAATTCCAGGCCCTCCTTCGGGCCGTTCGACCAGAGATAGCGGTACATCGATCCATGTACCGGCTCACCGTATTCATCGAGTCCCGTGCGCCAAGAATACTTCCACAGGCCGCCCCAGTCGTCCTGCTTTTCGTAACACACGATCTCCGGGATATCGGCCCCGCCTTCCTTGGCGGACTGGAAGGCACGAAGCTGCGCGAGACCCGATGGCCCCGCACCGATGATGGCGACTCTCTTCGTCATGGAATTCTCCCTTGAAGCCCGGTTGATCGCGATGCAGCCGAATCGAGCAATTCGGCTGCATGGTCACAAGACTGCTCGGGATGGTCCGTACCGCTATAACGGACGGGCCGCATTCTTCGGAAGAGGGACGTCTCAGCCCGTGCCGTAGGATTTGCCCAGATCGTCGGCCACCTTCGCCCCGCGCTGGCCCATGGGTTCATCCGCGCCCGTGGTCGTGTCGTGGCGCGTCTGATGCTCCATCTCGGCGTTCAGTTCCGCGCCCATGATGAGGACGACCATCACGAGCCACAGCCATGTCAGAAAACCGACCAGAGCGCCCAGTGAGCCGTAGGTCTCGTTATAGCTGCCGAAATTGGCGACATAGAAGGTGAACAGGGCCGAAACGCCGACGATCATCAGGCCCGCGAAGATGGCACCGGGCGTGATCCACGACCATTCCGGATCGGCGCGGCTCGCCCCGTAGCGGTAGAGGCACGCCATGAAGAAGATCAGGGCGGCCAGACAGATGAGGGCCGTTACCGTATTCGCGATCCAGTCGGGCATCGCGATCCCGATCGTCCCTTCCAGCTTCGTGAAGACCGTATTGAAGATCGCGAGGCCGATGATCCCCGTCAGCGTCAGGATCGTGAAGGTCAGGGTAACGAGATTCAGTCGGAAGAATCCCCGCTCCTCGGTCTCGTCATAGGCGACGTTCATCGCCTGGAACAGGGCCTTCATCCCGGCATTGGCGCTCCAGAGCGCGATGGCGAGCGACAGGACGAATGCAAATCCGAGCGTGCCCTGATCGGCACTGGCAAGGCGTTCGAGCTGGCCGGTCAGGATATCGACGCCGCCGCCGGGCACGATCCCTGAAAGGACTTCGGCCTGCGTGACGATCTCGGCAGGGTCGAGGAACAGGCCGTAGAGCGACACGAGCGCCGCCAGCAACGGGCCGAGGGCGAGCAGCATGTAGAAGGTGACACCGGCGGCGATCAGCATCACGCGGTCGTCGGAAACCTCCTTGTAGACTCGCCAGAGGATATCCTTCCAGCCTTTCGCGGGAATGCCCGTGGGCGCTTCTGCCCGGCGTCCGCGTGGGCCGTGATCGCTGTGCTCGGTAGACGTCATGGTCATCGGTTCCCTCTCGATTCCCGTGAATAAGGCGGACCGGGCCGATAGGTTCCCGAGGAAGGGCTGGCGTCAGGCCAATCGGGCGCAGTCGCCCGGCCCGCCACCTCTCGCATTTCTCACCTCTGCGTGAGACGGGGGCGGGATGATTGTATGCTGACGCATTTCCGACGATGAAGGCGATGACAGATGAAGGAGAGTTGCCGATGCCGACCCTGACCCGCCGTGGTGCCCTTGCCGGACTTGCCGCCGCCGCTGCCCTTCCCGCGACGCCCCTGCGCGCCTTGCCCGTGGGGGCGACTGCGCCTGAATGGGATATCGCGGAATGGGTTCATGGCGAACCCCTGCGCCTCGGCGACCTGCGCGGACAGGTCGTCGTGATCGATTTCTTTCAGCTCTGGTGCCCCGCCTGCAAGAGTTTCTCGATCCCGACGACCCTGCAATGGGAAAAGGATTTCGCGCAGGAGATCGCGGACGACCGGATGAAGATCGTCAGCATCCATACCGTCTTCGAGGGTCATCGGCATCAAAGCCTCAGCCGGTTGAAGAAATTCGTCAAGGCGACTGGCTTCGGTCATTCGGTGGGACATGACCGCCATGACGTCTCTGACGAATACCCCAACACCATGATCCTCTACGGTACGCGCGGCACGCCCGAGGTCGCCATCATCGACAAGGAAGGTCTGATCGCCTACCAGCGCATCGGTTTCTTCGACGTCGAGGAGAAGACGCAGATGATCCGCGATCTCATGGCGGCCTGACGGCGGCGAAGTGCCCGATGCACGACAGGAATGAAAAAGACCCCGGAAGCCATGCTTCCGGGGTCTTTTGTCGTGCGCCTGGGTAAGGGTCCTTCAGAAGCGATAGCCGACCTTCAGCGAGAAGGCGAGGGCATCGCCCTCGTCGAAATCGCTGAACGGTGCGCCCGGAACCTGAGCGCCGGAGGTGCCTTTGAGCCAGCGGTATTCACCACCGAGCTGGAGCCGCAGGCCCTGCTGGTTTTCGAAGATGAAGCCGCCGCCGAGGCTGTAGCCGCCATCGACGGTCTTGAAGAGCGAGATCTCTTCGCCGCCATCGTCTTCGTAGCTGCCGGTCACGAAGCCGACGAAGTTCTCGTTGATGCGCTGGGCAACCGTCAGGCGATAGGTGAAGACGTCTTCGGTGTATTCCACGACCGGACGCTGGAACCGGGCATTGAAGACCGGCGGCGTCAGGTTCACGCCATCCCAGTTCGCCCAGCGGATGCTTGCCTTGACGAGGGTGGACGGGGTGATCGGAGCCTGAAGATCGACGTTGACCGACTGCGGGGTCTCCAGCTCGAAGCTCGACGGTGCGGAAACGAAGCCCGTCGGGCCGAAGAAGGTTTCCTGCGTGTCGACATCGTGCGTGATGGCGGAGTTGTAGGTAACGGCCGCCCGGACCTTGTAGGCCGGAAGCTCGTATGCCGCTCCGGCGACGAAGCCGAAATCGTATTCCTTGACGTCGATCTGATAACCGGGGAAGGGAGTCAGCGCCCCGGTCGCGGGGTTGCGTACGAACGGGCTCTGCAGGTCGATCGAGCTGACCTGGAGGCGCGGTCCGCCATAGACGCTGAAGTTCTCGCCGAACTTCAATCGCGCGACCGCCGTGAGCGTATTCGCTTCGACATCGGCGGATGTGCCTTCGAACAGACCATCGTTATAGGTCGTCTCGCGCAGGAACGGCGTATCGTAGATGAAGGCGGCGGAGAGGTAATCCGTGATATCGGTCTTGGCCCCGAAGGTCAGGAACGTCAGGTCATCGGCCACATTGCCGGAATCGCCGAGGTCGTTCGTCCCCTCGACCGTCGCCGTCACCAGCCCGATGCCACCCTCGATGTAATTGCCTTCCTCGAAGATGATGTCGATGGGCTGGTTGGTCAGGTCGAAACCACCCGCATGGGACAGCGCCGGAACCAGCGCGATGGTCGATGCACAGAACAGCGCTTTTAGGCTTCTCATCAGAATTTCTCCATTGTCGCCAGAACCGTGAAGGCCGCAGCCCTGCGACATGGTCTGGTCAATTCAGCTTCCCGTATGCGCATCTTCGCCGTGCGCTCGATGAATTCATGTGAAAGTACGAGGGAACCGGCCGATGAGACGAGGGCGATGCACTGGATCATCGGCGTGAGTACACGGAACGACGTATGCCGTAGCGCCGAGACCCCGCCGTTTCCACGGTGACGTTGCGGAAACATCGACGAAGCGCGGCGTCTGATGCCCGATAGTGACAGATTTGCTACACACCGCGCAGAAGCAGCGATACGCGCGCTCTCGATCCGTCGCCGCTTTTTTGTTTCGATGTCGTTCCGAACGCACTAGATTGCGCGCGAAACAGGGAGTGGCTGCATGGCGATCCTTCGCAAGATATTTACGTGGTGGCACGGCACGACGATCGGAACGACGTTGTTCACGGCCCGCAACGGCGAAAAGGTGGGCGAAGACGGCTTCGGCAACGTCTACTATCGCAACGCCGACGATACCCGCCGCTGGGTGATCTACGACACCGAGAGCCAGGCTTCGAACGTCTCCGCCGACTGGCACGGATGGCTGCACCACACGTTCCGCGATCCACCGACCGATGGATCGCTGCGCCCCTGGTCGTGGCAGAAGGAACGCCTGCCGAACCTGACCGGCACCGACGCCGCCTATCGTCCACCGGGCAGTCTCGTCACGCTGGGCCGGGACGTAGAGACCGCCCCGAAACCCTATACCCCCTGGGTGCCGGAATGATCCGCAACGAGGAGACCGGCTGATGGCCAACAATACCGTCGAGACCCTGATCGGGGCCGTCGTCCTCTGCGTGGCAGGGGGCTTTCTGTACTATGCCAGCCAGAACGCTGATTTCGGCGGGGGCGGCAGCTATCCGCTGAACGCGCAGTTCTTCAAGGCTGATGGCATCGGCACGGGCGGCGACGTGCGCGTCTCCGGCGTGAAGGTCGGCACCGTGGAAAGCGTGACGCTGGATGAGCAGACCTATCAGGCCAAAGTCACCTTCGCGATGCGCGACGGCGTGAAACTGCCGAGCGACTCCTCCGCAAAGATCGCGAGCGACGGTCTGCTCGGCGGCTCGTATGTCTCAATCGAGCCGGGTGGATCGGAATATTTCCTCGAACCCGGCGAGGCCATCGAACACACGCAGGGGTCCGTCAGCCTGCTCGACCTGATCGGGAAAGCCGTTGCCGGCACGAACTGACCACTGGTCCGCCGACCGCTACGAGACCAATGCACGTTTCGTGTCCGATCTCGGCGCGGGCGTGCTGGACTGGCTCGACCCGCAGGCAGGCGAGCGCATCCTCGATCTCGGATGCGGCGATGGCGCGCTGACCGTCAGGCTGGTGGAGGCCGGGGCCGAGGTCATCGGAACCGATTTCAGCGCCGACATGGTCGCCGGAGCATCGGCTCTCGGCATCGATGCGCGGGTCATGGACGGCCATGCGCTCGATTTCGACCGGGAATTCGACGCCGTCTTCTCGAACGCCGCCCTGCACTGGATGACCCGTCCCGACGAGGTGATCTCGGGCGTCGCGCGCGCCCTGAAACCCGGTGGCCGCTTCGTTGCGGAATTCGGCGGGCAGGGCAACGTGGCCGCGATCCGGGTGGCGCTGTCCTCGGTGATCGAGAGGCTGACCGGCGAGAAGGACGCACCGGGGCGCATCTGGTATTTTCCTTCCTGCGCCGACCATACGGCCCGGCTGGAGGCGGCAGGCTTCACGGTGGATCGTATCGCCCTCATCCCCCGCCCGACTCCGATCCCCTCGGACATGGCCGGTTGGCTCGACACCCTCGCCGCACCCGTCCTCGGCTCGGTACCGGAGTCCCTGCGCAGACAGGTGCGCGACGACGCCGTAGACCTCCTGCGCCCCGCCCTCTGCGACGCGGCAGGCAACTGGACCGCCGACTACATGCGCATCCGCTTCGAGGCGCGCCTGGCCTGAGCGCCTATTAGCAATTTGCATTCAGGTTGAACAATGCATCGGGTTTCGCGTTCGAGTCGCCAGACGAGAGGCAGCGAAAGCCGATCCAACTCGAATGCAATTTGTTCCAGGCCGCCCCGCCTATCCACGGATCGAGAAGCGCCACGCCGGTCGCCTGGAAATCATGGGTATTTCCGGTCACGACGATCAGCCCGGCTGCGCCAATCCGAGTACCTGTTCCGCATCCGCGCCGTCATCCAGCGCGTCGAAATCGGCACGATGCTGGAGGGCCGTCTGCAACTGCGCGTGATATTTCGCGCGGGTGATGCCGATACCGCCCATCGAAGCCAGATGCGTCGTGGTGAACTGCGTGTCCAGCAGGCGAAATCCCCCGGCCCGCAGCCGCGCCACCAGCCAGACCAAGGCGATCTTGCTGGCATCCGGCTCGTGCGAGCACATGCTTTCGCCGAAGAACGCCCCGCCGATGCTGACCCCGTAGAGGCCGCCGATCCGGGCCGTTCCGCGCCATACCTCGACGCTATGGGCCGCCCCGCGCGCATGAAGGGCACCGTAGAGATCGTGGATCGTGTCGTTGATCCAGGTTTCCTTCCGCGCCGCGCAATCGCGCATCATCGCGGCGAAGTCGTGGTCCACGCGAACGTCGAAACCGCCCCGCCGGATCGTCTTGCGCAGGCTGCGCGAAACATGGAAATCGTCCAGCGGAATGATCCCGCGCTCGTGCGGATCGACCCAGTACAACTCCTCGTCGCTGCCGTCGCTGCCCATCGGAAAGATGCCGACAGAATAGGCCTGCAACAGGAGTTCCGGCGTCAGCGTTAGCGGATCGTCGGTCATCACTGCGCCGATGTCGTCTCGATCCAGTGTTCCAGCCAGTGGATATCGTAGTCACCGGACAGGAATTCCGGTTCCTCCAGCAATGCCGCGAACAGGGGGATCGTGGTTTCCACACCGTCGATGATCGTCTCGCCGAGCGCGCGGCGAACGCGGGCGACGCACTCGTCGCGGTCGCGGCCGTGCACGATCATCTTGCCGATCAGGCTGTCGTAATAGGGCGGGATGCGATAGCCCGCATACAGCCCGGAATCCATCCGCACCCCGAGGCCACCGGGCGCATGATAGCTCACGACCGTGCCGGGGGAGGGCGTGAAGGTCTTCGGATTCTCGGCATTGATCCGGCATTCGATGGCATGGCCGTTCGGCACGAGGTCTTCCTGCCTGAACGAGAGCGGCAGGCCCGAGGCGACCCTGATCTGCTCGCGTACTAGATCGACGCCATAGACCATTTCCGTCACCGGATGCTCGACCTGGAGGCGCGTGTTCATCTCGATGAAGTAGAAGCCGCCGTCTTCGTACAGGAACTCGATGGTCCCCGCGCCCAGATAGCCCAGTTCACGCAGCGCGACGGCGCAGCGTTCGCCGATCTCCGCGCGCTCGGAGGGCGACAGGGCGGGGGAGGGCGCCTCCTCCAGCACCTTCTGGTTTCGCCGTTGCAGCGAGCAGTCGCGTTCGCCCAGATGTACCACGGTGCCATGGGTATCGGCCATGACCTGAATCTCGATATGGCGGGGCTTGCCGAGATATTTTTCGAGATAGACCGCGCTGTTGCCGAAGGCCGCGCCTGCCTCGGACCGTGCGGTCGAGAGCGCATGGGACAGGTCGGAAGGCGTGCGCGCCAGCTTCATGCCGCGTCCGCCACCGCCCGCCGTGGCCTTGACCAGAACGGGGAACCCGATCTCCTCGGCGACCTTGAGGGCCTCCTGATCCGTCGTCACTTCACCCTCGGAGCCGGGCACGACCGGCACACCGAGGCGCTTCATGGCATCCTTGGCGGTGATCTTGTCGCCCATCATGGTGATGTGTTCGGCGGTCGGGCCGATGAAGGCGATATCGTGCTCCGTGACGATCTGCGCGAAGCCCGCGTTCTCGGACAGGAAGCCATACCCCGGATGGATCGCCTGCGCGCCGGTCATCTCGGCGGCGGTGATGAGTGCGGGAATGTTCAGATAGCTGTGGGTCGCCGAGGGCGGCCCGATGCAGACGCTCTCGTCCGCGAGGCGCACATGCATGGCATCGGCATCTGCCGTGGAGTGCACGGCGACGGTGGCGATACCCATCTCGCGACAGGCCCGCTGAATCCGAAGGGCGATCTCGCCCCGGTTCGCGATGAGGATTTTCTCGAACATGCGCGGCGCTATTCGATGACCATGAGCGGCATCCCGAACTCGACCGGGTCGCCGTCACCGACGAGCATCACGCGCAGGGTGCCGTCATGGGGGGCCGCGATCTGGTTCATCGTCTTCATGGCTTCGATGATGAGGACGGTCTGACCCTTGGTGACGGTGTCGCCGATCGTGACGAAGGGGGCCGCGCCGGGTTCGGGCGACAGGTAGGCCGTGCCGACCATGGGCGAGGGTACCGCGCCGGGCGTATTGGCCGGATCGGGCGCTGCCGTCTCCGCTGCGGGCTGTGCCGCCGCAGCCTGCGCGACGGGGGCAGGTGCCGAAGCGGCGGGGGGAGCGAGAGGAGCGGCGACGGGGGCCGGTCCGGATCGGCAGAGCCGAACCATCAACTCGTCGTTCTCGCCATATTCACGCTCGACCTCGATCTCGCCGAGATCGCTTTCCTTCAGGATGGCGGCGAGATCGGAAGAGCACACGTCTGAACTCCAGTCACACAGTGATCTCGTATGCCGTCTTCTGCTTGAAAAAA
>ENA-ORXM01004384-ORXM01004384.1-marine-metagenome-genome-assembly--contig:-NODE-4384-length-12444-cov-3.900057_pt1 | contig 12444 bp, 8 predicted proteins | sample MGYA00237867_ERZ511480 | MGnify/ENA primary metagenome ERZ511480 (study PRJEB26309, sample SAMN06266103) | marine metagenome | isolation source: Algal blade | place: United Kingdom:Sidmouth, United... | reverse complement strand
TAATGATTGTATTCCAGATATTCACGAACAAGGCAGTATGTTTGAGTGTACGGAAACCTTTTTGGTAGACGGTGCACATGCTGTTAATACACATACCACAACTCAAATAAATACTACTTCATCTGGTATTACATGGGATTTACAGACAATGAACGGTATTACCTTAGATACCTCTGTAAGTCCAGATTTTAATAATACGGTGGCATACCCCGTAGGTGCGGAGTTTCAAGGTGCTCAGACGCATATGATGATGGTCATGAATACGGATCGTAATGTGGGTCAGCATGCAACTTTGACCATTACATTTCCTAATCCAGTTAAAAACCCAACCATTTACTTTGGTAACCTTAAATCATCACCGGGCATTGGAAGGCGCAGTGTCTATTATGAGTTGACCAATGTGGGTGTTAATATGGATGTGGTATTTACGGATGGTGATTTTTATGTAGCTGATAACAGAATAGGAACCTCATTTAATAATACAAGTACACGAGGAACCGGACTAGTGCGTTTTAACGGTGTATTCAGTGCATTGACATTTACCTTAGGTCACTTTTCTAATGTTAATGAAGATGGAGTAATCAGAACTAATCTAAATTTAGGTTATTATGATTGTGTTGATACCGGTTTTTCTTCGAACGCAGATACCGATAATGACGGTATAGTTAATTCATTGGATTTAGATAGTGATAACGACGGTATTTATGATGCTGTTGAAGCTGGTCACAATCAACCTCATACGGCGGGTCGTTTGGATGGGACAATTGGCACAGATGGTATTCCTGATGCAGTAAGGCTCACACCGGATTATTCATCAATTAATTATGACATTGCCGAAAGTACGGACGACACAGATTTAAATCCTAATTTTTTAGATTTAGATAGTGATGGAGATGGTATTCCTGATAACGTAGAAGCGCAGACAACTACGGGTTTTATACTTCCAAACGAAACTGTAGATGTTAATGGCGTTGATACAGCATATCCTTCAGGCATAGTCCCAACTAACACAGACGGAACGGATAATCCAGATTATTTGGATACGGATTCTGATAACGAAGGAGCAAATGATACTACAGAGGCGAACATCACTTTAACAGGCAATGATGATGATAATGATGGTTTAGATAATGCAACTGATACAACAGCAGATTATTCTGATGTTGGAGGTACAATAGATAACCCATTATCAGGTCCGGTCATACTTCCAGATTTAGATAATGATGCAACTACTGGTGGAGATGTAGACTATAGAGATGATAACACCATATTATTACCTTTTACCTGTGATGAAAGTTTGTACTTAAGTCAGCATGAAGCAGGCACTGCAACTATATTCTATGATTTAGAATCTTCAACAAATCCATTTACAGTCTCTCAATTAGGAAGTAATTCGCACGGTATTCAATACAATGCTATGGGCTATAATCCGTTGGATAATTTTATTTACGGAATAGAAGAAAACAGTAATAATCTAATTCAGATTGCTGCAGATGGCACAGTAATTAGAGCAGGAGCAATTACAGGATTACCGGTTAATATCTATTCTTCGGGTGACATAGATAATAATGGCAATTATTACGTTCAGGAAGATGGTAGTTCTTCGATCATATATCAAATTGATATTGCCGCGCGAACCGCAACAATAATCAACTTAAGTCAGAGTATAGTTGTTAACGATTTCGCCTATAACATTACTAATGATTTAATGTATTCAGTAATGCAAAGTGGAGCGGATGCAGGAACCTTGCTTACTATAGATGTAACGACCGGAACGGTTAATACAATCGGCAGCACCAATAGTTTAAATTTATTCGGAGCCATGTACGCTAGTAGTACGGGAGATATTTATGGTAACTTGAATACAGGAGGATTCTACCAGTTTAACACACTTACTGGAGAGCGTACACTTATTTCAACCTCTAGTTCTGCTTTACATAATGATGGTGCGCACTGTGTTACGGCACCTATTATGTTCGAATCCAATCTGTCCGTTACAAAAACAGATGGAACTACTACCTACGTTCCGGGAACGGATACAACTTATACCATCGTGGCTAGTAATAACGGTCCTTTTGGCGTTCTTGATGCCTCTGTTACGGATACGCCTACCGGAATACCTGCAGCGAACATATCCTACTCGGCAGTAGCTTCTTCAGGAAGTATTACTACCGTTACAGGAACACAGACAGGAGCAATAAACGATACTGTTAGTATACCCGTTGGAGGTACTATTACCTATACGGTTACGGTTAGTATTCCATCAACATTTACAGGAGATTTAACCAATACGGTTACCATAAACAATCCAGTAAATTCAGATGACCCTGATACCAGTAATAATACGGCTACTGACATAAATACCTTATCGAATCCGGATATAATTATTGATGATGCCAATGCTATAGAAGGTAGTGAAGTTTCCTTTCCAGTAACATTAAGTGCTGCCAGTACAACAGATATAACGCTAACGTTTACCTTAATTAATGGTACTGCGGGCGATGCAGATTATACAACTACGGATATTCAAAGAACTATCCCGGCAGGAACGACTACAATAAATGTAGATGTACCTACTATAGATGACACTATAGATGAATTAGATGAGGAATTTACCATTGCAATTGCAAGTATAGATGCAGGTATGGTTGGTGATATATCGGATACGGCCATAGGTACAATAATAGATAATGATAATGGGCCCATATTAACCATAGACGATGCCAGCGCGGTAGAAGGAAATGCAATTTCTTTTCCGGTAACTTTAAGTAACGCCAGTGCAACGGATATCACCCTAACCTTTACATTTATGAATGGTAGGGCAGACGATACGGACTATACCAATACAAATATTCAGGCTACTATTCCGGCAGGTACCACATCCATTACTATAGATGTGCCTACAACGGATGATACATTAGATGAGATTGACGAGGACTTTACTATTTCCATATTAAGTGTAGATGCAGGTATTGTGGGCGATACATCAGACACTGCTACGGGTACTATTCTGGATAATGATTTACCGGATATTGATAGTGATAACGATGGTATTTTGGATGTAGTGGAAGATTTAAATACCGATGGTGATGATGACCCATCTACCAACCCTACAGATTCAGACGGAGATGCGTATCCAGATTATTTGGATATTGATAGTGATAATGATGGTATTCCTGATAATGTAGAAGCACAGACTACATCAGGTTATATAGAGCCAAGTCTAGTAGATGCGAACGGCAATGGGTTGGATGATGCCTATGAAAATGGAACGGATTTAGGATTGGTCCCTGTAAATACAGACGGAGAGGATCAACAAGATTACTTAGACCCAGATAGTGATAATGATGGTGTTCCGGATGCTATAGAAGCACATGATCAAAACCAAGATGGTATGGCAGATGTAACGTATGTAGGTTCGGACAAGGATAATGATGGTCTAGATGATGGTTACGAAGGTTTTGAAGCTATTGATGATGATGTAAATGATGAAATAGACAATCCGTTCGCAATGCTTCCAAATACTGATGGTGATGAAGAATCAGATTATCGAGACTTAGATGATGATAATGATGGCATTCCAACACTAGAAGAAGATACCAATTCAGATGGTAATTATGCGAACGATGATGAGAACAACAATGGTATCCCTAATTATTTAGAAGAACCTTACACTCCAGTTGTTGTCTTTAATGTTGTAACTCCAAATGGCGATGGCGCGCATGATACACTAACCATTACGGGGCTTGAGGTAAGACCAAATAACAATATACAGATTTATAACCGTTGGGGTATTTTAATATTCAGTACAGAATCTTATGACACACTAAGCAATTATTTTAATGGGTATTCGCAAGCAAGGCTTACAGCAGGAAAAGAAGAAAGACTACCAAGTGGAACCTATTTTTATATCCTGAATTACGAAGATACAACAGGGGAGCAAAAATCAATTTCAGGTTATATTTACTTGAATTGAGGTGCTCTACAGAATGATACTAACACTTAAACCTCTGAATTTTAATTTAGAGGTTTTCTGGTTATTAATGGAAGGCCTAATAGGTTCTATAACTATTATTTAGTAAGCTCTTGGCGGGATACTAATGTAAAGGTGTTATTTTTGTAATTGAAGAACGTCTTTATTCCCTCTAAAGAAAAACAGTAGTATTGAAAGAAGAAGAAGTAATCTTGGTAGACCAAGACAATAATCAAATAGGTACTATGCCTAAAATGGAAGCACACGAGAAGGCTGTGCTCCACCGTGCATTTTCCGTTTTTGTAATGAATGATAAAGGTGAGACCATGCTACAGCAAAGGGCTTCACACAAATACCATTCCCCGCAACTTTGGACGAATACTTGTTGCAGTCATCAACGTGTTGGTGAGAGCAATATAGAAGCAGGAAAGAGAAGGTTGCAAGAAGAAATGGGATTCGTAACGGAACTCAAAGAGTTATTCTCATTTATTTATAAGGCCCCTTTTGATAATGGACTTACTGAGCATGAACTAGACCATGTAATGATGGGTAGCTACACGGGTGCACCAAAAATAAACCCCGATGAGGTAGCGGATTGGAAATGGATGAAACCAAGGGATATTAAAAAAGATATTGCCGAAAATCCGGATACATACACCGCATGGTTCAAAATTATTTTTGAAAAATTTTATGATCACATAGGCCAAAACTTAACTGAAGATGAAAGTAAAGGTTAGTAGAAAAGCCCATTTTAATGCCGCCCACCGTTTGTATCGTAAAGATTGGGACGATGACAAAAACACTCAGGTTTTTGGCAAGTGCAACAACCCAAATTTTCACGGGCACAATTATGAGTTGATTGTGAGTGTTACAGGGGAAATAGACCCTGAAACCGGTTTTGTGATGGATATGAAGGTTTTAAAAGACCTCATAGAGGAAAAAGTAGAAAATGCCTTAGATCACAAAAATCTTAATATTGAAGTTCCGGAATTCAAGGACATGAATCCCACTGCAGAAAACATATCTATTGTAATATATAATAAGTTGAGACCTCATATTAATAAAGATCATGAGCTTGAGGTTGTACTTTATGAAACTCCCCGAAATTTTGTTACCTATACCGGTTGATCCGAAAAAATAAATAACTATAAACAAACGCTATGCATCCCTTAAAATTCAATCCTATTTTAAAAGAACGCCTTTGGGGCGGAACCAAACTTAAAGATGTTTTAGGCAAACCAATAGAAAATGACATTACTGGCGAAAGTTGGGAGCTTTCTACTGTGCCAGGAGATATCTCCGTTGTTGCCAATGGAGATCTTGCCGGTGCTTCATTGCAGGAACTTATAGAAAAAGACCCACAAACTGTATTGGGTAAAAGTGTTTATGAACGATTTGGAACCGATTTTCCTATTCTAATTAAGTTTATTGACGCTAAACAAGACTTGTCTATACAGTTGCACCCTAATGATGAGTTGGCTAAAAAACGCCATAACTCATTCGGAAAAACCGAAATGTGGTATGTCATGGATGCTGATGATGATGCTAGCCTTATCGTAGGTTTTAACAAAGATGTCAGCAAAGAGGAATATGCAAAAAGTATTGAAAATGATACACTCTTAGATCTTTTGAATTATGAAAAGGTAAAAGAAGGAGATACTTTTTTTATCAACACAGGAAAGATTCACGCTATAGGCGCAGGTGTGCTCCTTGCAGAAATTCAACAAACATCAGATGTTACATATCGTGTTTTTGATTTCAATAGAAAAGACAAAAACGGAAATCTTAGGGAATTACATACAGAGCAGGCTTTAGATGCTATTGACTATACTCAGAAAGATGATTTTAAGGTCCAGTATAGCAATACTAAGAACAAGGTAAACGACATGGTAGATTGTCCGTATTTTAAAACCGATTTTCTAGACTTGAATTCAGGTTTAACCCAAGATGTAACGGAGCGAGATTCGTTTACGATTTTTATGTGCGTAGGTGGTTCGGCAACTATTGGTAATGAAAACGGTTCAGTGAAAATCCAAAAAGGAGAAACTACGCTTTTACCGGCATCGACCAATGTTATAGAAATTACGACAGATGGTGCAAAACTTTTAGAGGTCACTATCTAAACCCTTAAAACCATTTCTTCGCATATATTTTCTGTTCTAATTGATTATAAATAGCGTATTTTTGCGTAAAATTTATTGAAAATGGCAAGTGTAAAAGAATTAAAGAAGGATATTAATAATGTCTTGGGAGACATCATTGAAGCAGTATACATAGTAGAAGCCGCTAATGCAGACCAAGAGTCTAAAGAAGGAGCAAAGGTTATTGATGAAGCTATTGAGACTTTTGATGTCCTTATCCAGAAAGTAAATCAAAGAGGTGTTGAGAATAGAAAGAAACACCTAACAGAAGTTCGTCAGGAATTAGAAGCAAAAGCTACTGGTCTTGTTGAAAAGGTGAACAAATTAGGTTAAACCTGTTAAGAGTAAATGAAAAAGCCCGCTATAGCGGGCTTTTTTACTTTTTAATACTTTCTAAATATGACTTTAGTTGCTTACCGTATTTGGATTCGGATACCTCGGGCGAAAGTACGTTGTAAATAGAATCCAGATATTTTACATTGGCATCCGGCACTTCGTTAAGGGCTATGTAAGGAGCTATGTAAGAGTTTTTATTATTCAGGGCAAAGTTAAGTGCAAAAGCATAACCACGCTGCAGGTTTCGGTCGCTCAAAGTCTGAATAGAGTCTGACTGTAATGAATCCTTAGCTATATTTGGATTGTTCGCCATTTGAGCGATTTCCAACGTTTTCATATTAAACCTAGACATGGTTTTTCTATATTCTTCAAGTCTTTCTTGACTTTCAGAGCCCGTTATTTTTGCATTCGTATCAAATGTGTTCCATGTCGTATTTATAGTAATGGCACCAGGTTCTCCAAAAAAGGTGATACGGTCGTTTACATCGTTAGCATCTTTTTTGTTTAGGTAGAGATAGAAAATTTCAGGACTGTCTAGCTCTGTAGTAAAACTGAAATTCCCATCACCCTCTATCTGCAAAGAATCTATTGTGGTTAAAGTGGAATCGGGTACATGTTGAAGGTAGAGAGTCCCTTTCTTTAATCCTTTCACATTTCCCGTAACTGTCATCGTATTTTTGCTATCACCTCCACAAGAAAGCAACAGAAGGGAAATAGCACTTAAAAAAAATATGTTTTTCATGTTTAGTTTTTGGTGGGGCAAATATCTATATTTTTTTTGGTTTCCTTAAGATGCTATTTTCAAAATCATTAAGTGCTTTGTATACACACCTTTATTTAAGGAATGATATGATGAAAGAAAACGGTACGGATTACGACTAAATTGGGAAGTGATTCTGCAAATAATTCTATATCTTTTCAAACATTGAATTACTTCTAATGATTAGCTTATGAATGCTGAAAATGAAAAATGGATTGCAGCTATTGCTTCCGCAGATTATGTAAAGAATGGAATGCTAGTTGGTCTAGGTTCTGGGTCTACCGCAGCTTTTATGATTGCAGAGTTAGGTAAGAGAATAGCAGGTGGTCTCATTATGAAAGGTGTACCCTCATCAGATGCTACGGCTAGACTTGCAAAACAAGCTGGTATTTCCTTGGTATCTTTGGATGAGGCAGGTACTATTGATATCAATATTGATGGTGCAGATGAATTTGATTCTAAATTTCAATTGATAAAAGGTGGGGGAGGAGCTTTACTCCGCGAAAAAATATTGGCTCATAACGCAAGGTTTAATATTATCATAGCAGATTCTGGTAAGCGGGTGGAGCGTTTAGGTAAATTTAAACTACCTATTGAAACAATACCTTTTGCTACACAAATTATTATTTCTGAATTGCAGAACATGAATTTACAACCGCAATTACGCATGAAGAATAATGAAGTTTATAAGACCGATGAGAATAACTGCATCATAGATGTTGATATTTTTCAAAAAGATCATTTAAATGAATTGAATAATCTCCTCATTCAAATTCCTGGTGTTGTGGAAACGGGACTTTTTTTGTCCACCACGGATATAGTGTTGATGGGAGAAGGAAACAAAGTTGTAACATTTAAGAAGTAAGCATTTTTAATTGTTTGGAGATGGCGATAAAATGAAAAAAGAGAAACAGATGAAATTCAATATAAAAGAAACTTTCAATAAAGAATTACCCGCAGACCCAATTTTGGGGAATAGTAGAAGGCAGGTAGAAAAAGCTTGTTTTTCCTATGCTACGCCAAAACATACCGCCAACCCAAGTATGGTTCACGTATCGCCTGAAATGGCAAAAGAATTGGGCTTTTCTAAAGAAGACATTCAGAGTGAAGAGTTTCTAAAAATTTTCACTGGGAATAAAGTTATTGAGGGCACTACTCCTTATGCCATGTGTTATGGTGGTCATCAGTTCGGAAATTGGGCAGGGCAACTGGGTGATGGTAGAGCTATTAACCTAACGGAAATAGAACAGAACGGCAAACACTGGGCACTACAATTAAAAGGCGCTGGAGAAACCCCATATTCCAGAACAGCGGACGGACTTGCGGTTTTACGGTCTTCCATACGGGAATACTTATGTAGTGAGGCTATGTACCATTTGGGTGTACCTACAACACGAGCCTTGTCTTTGGCATTATCCGGAGACCAAGTACTTCGTGATGTACTTTATAATGGTAATCCTGCTTATGAGAAAGGCGCTATCGTTTGTAGGGTAGCACCCTCATTCCTTCGTTTTGGCAACTATCAGATTTTCGCTGCACACGAAGATATTGCTACCATGAAAACGTTGGTAGATTACACCATAAGGCACTTTTTTCCTGAACTTGGCAAACCTTCAAAAGAAACTTATGCTAAATTTTTTCGGGCTGTAGCAGATGCTACTTTAGAGATGTTAGTGCATTGGCAACGGGTAGGTTTTGTACACGGTGTAATGAATACGGATAATCTATCCATTCTTGGTTTGACCATAGATTATGGTCCCTACGGATGGTTGGAAGGGTATGACCACGGATGGACGCCAAATACTACAGATCGCCAACATAGCAGATATAGGTATGGGAATCAACCTAATATAGGACTTTGGAATTTATATCAATTGGCAAATGCGCTGTACCCCTTAATTGGAGAGGCAGAACCTTTGGAAAATGTTTTGGAAGGTTTTAAAACGGAATTTGAGGATAAGTATCGGGAGATGATGAAATCTAAAATCGGACTATTTTCTGAGGATGCCAATGACCAAAAGTTGCTGGATGATTTAGAGGAAAATTTACAACTAACCGAAACCGATATGACGCTGTTCTTTCGGAATTTATCTAATTTTAAAAAGGAAGCTGAGAATGCGGACTCCTATATAAAAGTGGTTGAAGATGCGTTCTATATTCCTGAGGAGGTGAAAGGTGAAGTATTGGATAAATGGTTGCTTTGGTTCAATACCTATCAAACTCGTTTGGACAAGGAAAGTCTTACTGATGCTGAACGAAATGAAAAAATGAATGTCATAAACCCTAAATACGTATTACGTAATTATATGGCGCAATTGGCCATTGATGCTGCAGATGAAGGGGATTATAATTTAATTGAGGAACTGTTCAATCTTCTAAAAAAGCCCTACGACGAACAACCTGAAAGGGAAAAGTGGTTTGCCAAACGGCCGGATTGGGCGCGTAACAAAGTAGGTTGTTCCATGTTATCCTGCAGTTCATAAATAAGTAATTAATGACAGAAAAGAACTCCAAAACCCAAATAGGTTTGGGTATGGCTGCTTTGGGCCGCCCTGAGTATATAAATATTGATAGTTCGGATAGGGATAAAAGAGAAGTTGCTTTTAGAGCCAATGCTTTTAAGGTTTTAGATGCGGCTTATGAAAAGGGTGTGCGTTATTTTGATACGGCACCTTCTTACGGTAAAGGCGAAGCCTTTTTAAAAGACTGGAACGAGAGCCGTAATCACACAGATGTAGTTTTGGGAACCAAATGGGGCTATACCTATGTCGCCAACTGGCAATTGGGGTATGAGGGAGCTCACGAAGTAAAAGAGCATTCTCTAGCGAAGCTTACGGAACAATGGGAAGTATCGCAATACTTACTTCCTGCTTTGGAGTACTATCAAATTCATTCCGCGACTTTTGAAAGTGGGGTGCTCCAGAATAAACCTGTTTTGGAAAAGCTACTAGACATTAAAAGAATAACCGGACTTAAAATAGGTATTTCTACAAGCGGACCAAATCAAAATGAGGTTATAGAAAACGCTTTGCAAATTAGAATAAATGGGGAAGTAGTTTTTGATAGTTTTCAAGTGACATTTAACATGTTGGAACAGGCTACATTGTCCGTTTTGAAAGAAGTTAAAGCTCAAGGTAAAAAGCTGATTATAAAAGAAGCCATGGCCAACGGTCGCGTGTTTCCAAATGTAAAATATAGCCATTACCAATCGCTTTACACTAGGCTAAAGACTTTAGCAGAAAAATACCAAGTAGGAATTGACGCCATAGCTTTACGCTATGTAATGGATGTTTTGCAACCGGACTACGTTTTGAGCGGAGCAGCTGATATACAGCAATTAAAGGAAAATTTAAATGCGAATAGGTTTACTTTAAACGATGAAGAACTTGCTCAACTTACTAAGGAAAAGGTAGATTCCAAGGCCTATTGGAACGAGCGTAGTCAGTTGATTTGGGATTGATTTTTAAGCTTTAATATTTATAACGCCGAAGCCACCTCCATCAAATAAGCACATAACAACGCACCGCCAGTACCCACAACATAGCCAAAAACAGCTAAAAGTACGCCTACGGATGTCAACGATGGGTGAAATTCCGCTGCCACTACAGGCGCTGAAGCGGCACCACCAACATTTGCTTGGCTACCTACCGCCAAGAAGAAAAAGGGAGCTTTAATCAGTTTGGCAACAAGTATCAATAGTCCCGCATGAATTGAAATCCATATAAAGCCAATAGCAATCAAACCTGGGTTTTCAAGAACTTTCCCTAAGTCCATTTTCATTCCTATGGTCGCAACCAAAAGGTAAATGAACATACCACCAATTTTACTGGCTCCGGCACCTTCATAATTTTTCGCTTCGGTAAATGACAATGCAATACCAGCTGCCGTAGCAATGACTACCATCCAAAAGAAGCTGGAACCTAAGAAAGATAAAAAGCTTTTCTGGTCGCTGACACTTTCAAAAGAATTGGTTAACGTAGCACTGATATGATTACCAAATAAATGAGCAATACCAGTTGCCGCAAAGGCAAAACAGAGCATCATCATATAATCTTTCAAGGTAGGTACTCGGGTAATTTTTTCTGCAAAAGCGGTAACCTTTACTTTTAGCGTTTCAATGGCTGAAGTATCGGCTTTTAACCATTTGTCAATTTGTTTGGTACGGCCAACACCCAAGAGAATAATAGCCATCCATACATTGGCAACAACAATGTCTACCAATACCATGGCACCGTATTTTTCAGGTGTATATTGAAAAATCTCGTACATAGCGGCTTGATTGGCTCCACCACCGATCCAACTACCGGCAATGGTTGCAAGTCCTCTCCATATAGCATCAAAATTATTGCCGCCCACATAAAATTTAAAATCAGCCAGTTGATTCGTTTTTTTACCAATATTAAATCGCCTGCCAATAGCTGCGCCAAGGTTTTGATTGGGCTTTTTAGAAATCGAAAAATTGGTCATTCGACTAGTTCCCGTTTTCTGATGCCCAATCACCTTGACTTTCAACAAATCGGGTCTGACTTCAATTTCATTTAGGGTGATAGCTGCTTCTTTGCCCCTTTTTGCATTATTGATTTCTCTATCTATAAACTCAATCAGTTTTTCTCTTAGGTTGAATTGCCCAACTAACAAATGTTTGAAGTCATGTTTTTGACTCTTTTTTAATTCTAATACTGAGAATACTTTTGTAGCCTCTGAGGTTAACCTAGAGTCTGCGGTGAATAAGCCAACATCACTATATATTTTTGCGGTTCCCTCATTAAAATTTCCAGTGCTTAAAAATGCATAGGTCTTTGGCTTTTGCTTCTCTAACCTCCGGATGATAGCAAGTTTCGAGTGTACCTTAAGACCAGGAAAGCTGTAAAATACCTTAATGCCAGCATGCTCTAATTTTTCACCCCACTTCAAGTTTTCTTCTTCATCAAATCTTGCTTTTACCTCAACAAAAGCGGAGACCTGCTTTCCATTTTTTACCGCCAATGCCAAAGCATCCATGATTTTACTCACTTTTGCCACTCTATATTGAATGATCTTAATGTGTGTCACATTTGGATCAGTAGCTGCATCTTCGAAAAATTTAATTACAGGCTGATAAGACTGATAGGGAACATGTATAAATTGATCTTTTTGATTAATGACGTCAAAGATTGACTCTACATTTTCTAATGCAGGATTATGCAATGGTGGTTGTGGTTTATCTTTTAGATAGGTAAGTCCAAAATTTGGAA
>ENA-ORXM01004381-ORXM01004381.1-marine-metagenome-genome-assembly--contig:-NODE-4381-length-12450-cov-3.550796_pt1 | contig 12450 bp, 8 predicted proteins | sample MGYA00237867_ERZ511480 | MGnify/ENA primary metagenome ERZ511480 (study PRJEB26309, sample SAMN06266103) | marine metagenome | isolation source: Algal blade | place: United Kingdom:Sidmouth, United... | reverse complement strand
AAGCTTTCCCTTGTTCTCAGCCCAGGTAAGTCAGTGGAAGGGGCTTTAGGCGGCTTAGCTTGCGCTGCTCTTTTGGCAATAATCGCATCGTTTTTTCTCGACTTAGGTGCCGTAAACTCGCTAGCTTTGGTGCTTGTAACCATCGTTTCAGCTGTATTTTCAGTTGGCGGCGACCTTTTTGAAAGCTCCTTGAAGAGGGCGGCGGGTGTCAAAGACAGTGGCTGGATATTACCTGGGCACGGTGGGGTGCTCGATCGATTCGACGGATTCCTCTTCGCGCTTCCGGGCGTGTACTACCTGTTCCTGGTCGTCACCCCGTGGACCGAGTTCACGCCTGCCGTCACCGGCGGCTGACCGATATCGCCCGTGGTGATGGTCGCCGAATGACGGTCGCCGAATGACGGTCGTCGAATGACGAGGCAGGTCGCGATCGCCGGCTCGACCGGCTCGATCGGCACGAGCACGCTCGACGTCGTGGCGCGCCACCCGGAGCGCTACCGCGTGCACGCGCTGTCGGCGAACACGAGCGTCGAGGCGCTCGCCGAGCAGTGCGCGGCACACCGTCCGGCGCGGGCGGTCATGCGCGACGCCGATTGCGCAACCCGTCTCGAGCGCGTGCTCCGCGAGCGGGGCGTCGACACCGTCGTCGAGTCGGGCGAGGAGGCGCTGTCGGCCATCGCCGCCGACGAGGCCGATGTCTTTGCGGCATATCTGCCCTATCACACGTGGGACGCGCGGCCCGTGGCCGGATCGGCGGGCCTGCGCCCGGTCGGCTGGCATCCGGCCAACGAAGCCTGGGGCGCGACCCAGTTCCAGCGGCGATTCGAGAGGATCGCGGAGCGGCGGGTCCGTACGCTCGACTTTCAGGTGTGGCTCGCCCTGCGGGTCATCGGCGAAGGGGTCACGCGCACCGCCAGCGCCGATCCGGCGACCGTGCGTGACTACGTATTGAGCGATGATTTCGAACTGGGTATCTTCAAGGGCACGAAGGTCAATTTCCGCCCGTGGAACCAGCAGCTTCGTTCGCCTGTCCTGCTGGCGAACGACCGCATGATCGTCTCGGTCTCGCCCCAGAAGGAATATCTCCACCAGATCAGCCAGCTCGATACGCTGGGCTATGACGAACCCGAATCCCGCTGTTCGCTCAACTGAAGGATCAACCGTATGCGCGCCAGCGTCCTTGCTCTCGTCGCCGCCCTGTCGGCCACGCCCGCCTCCGCCTATACGATCTATGTCTCGAACGAGAAGGGCAACACCATCACGGTGATCGACTCCGAGACCCTGGAAGTCACGGGCACGTTCGATGCGGGCGCGCGGCCACGCGGCATCGCGGTCAGCCCGGATGGCACCGAACTCTATGTCTGCGCTTCCGATGACGACACGGTGAACGTCTTCGATACCGAAACCCTCGAGCGCAAGCACACGCTGCCCTCCGGGCCGGACCCCGAGCTCTTCGCCCTGCACCCGACCGGCAACCCGATGTATATCGCGAACGAGGACGACAATATCGTCACCGTGGTCGATGTGAAGACGCGCAGGATGCTGGCGGAGATACCGGTCGGGGTCGAGCCGGAAGGCATGGGAATCAGTCCCGATGGCAAGATCGTGGTCAACACCTCCGAAACCACGAACATGGCGCATTTCATCGATACCGAGACCTTCGAGATCGCAACCAACGTCCTCGTGGATCAACGCCCCCGCTTCGCGCAATTCACCGATGACGGCAAGCTGCTCTACGTCTCGGCGGAGATCGGCGGCACCGTCGCGGTGATCGATCCGGCCAAGGGCGAGATCATCGAGAAGATCGGGTTCGACGTGCCCGGCATCGTCCCCGAAGCATTGCAGCCCGTGGGCGTACGGGTCACGAAGGACGGCAAGAAGGTCTTCGTCGCCCTCGGCCCTGCCAACCGGGTGGCCGTGGTCAATGGCGAGACCTTCGAAGTCGAGAAATATCTGCTCGTGGGTCAGCGCGTCTGGCAGCTCGCCTTCTCGCCCGACCAGAAATTCCTCTACACGACGAACGGCAATTCCAACGATATCTCGGTGATCGACGTCGAGAAGGAAAAGGTCATCAAATCCATCGCCGTCGGTGAACAGCCCTGGGGCGTCGCCGTCTCGCCGAACTGAGATTCCTGCCTCTGCCTCCGGGCGGGGGCTGTCGGCGCATATGCCGCCCCCCGGCACCGGTCCGGGGCAGGTACTATTCTCGGATCGCAGCAACGATCCGCTCAATCAAGGAGCCTTGCCAATGAGAGCCATTCTCGCCACCGCCGCCCTCGTGATCGCCGGTTTCGCTGCCGCCCCCGAACGCGCCGAAGCCGCCCCCCTATGCGACGCCAAGAAGATGGGCTTTTCGGGCCTGCTCGCCAAATGCAACAAGGGCGAAGGCGTGACGCTGACCATGGCCTCGGGCAAACCGATCCACGACGGCGCGATCACGCTGCAATCGGGGGCCTATTACGAATTCGAGATCGAGTCGGACGGCTCTGCCGAACTGGCCCTGGTGGGACCGGAATTCTTCCGCGCCGTCTGGATCGACGAGATCGTCATCAACGATCTCGAGATTCGGCCTCTCGGCCTCGACAGCTTCGAATTCGACGACGAGGGGACCATCGAATTCTCTTTCATCGCGATCAAGCCCGGCACCTATGCGCTGAAGATTCCGGGCAGCACGGGCGACAGCCAGAAGGTGACGATCTCGATTCAATAGCGCGGGCCTGAAAATACGCCATGGTCCCCGATAGCGGTTGCTACCGGGGGCCGACGATCTTACTTCCCGGTAGCGGAAGGCGGGTTATACTGCCGACAGCTTTTCCGTTGTCGGCCCGAGTCCCCCTCCGGCCCCCGAGAGGTTGCCGTGAGCCGCGAATCCGACATCGATTTTCCGACCCGCTTCGCCTGGCAGATTCCGGCGGCGCTGATCCTCGCGATGTGGGCATCGATTCTCTCGACCGATCTCTATACGCCCAGCCTGCCCGATCTCGACGATGTCTTCGGCACGACCGACCGGGCCGTGAAGCTGACCATGAGCGTGAATTTCATGGGCTATGCAGTCGGGCCGCTTCTGGTCGGGCCGCTGGCGGACCATTTCGGGCGGCGGCGGGTTCTGGGAATCGGCCTGTGGCTCTTCGCGCTGGTCAGCGTGCTGTGCGCCATCGCCCCCGATATCTGGACCCTGATCGCCCTGCGCGGATTGCAGGGGGCCTGCGGCAGCGTCGCCTCGGTCCTCTGCGTCGTGCTGATCCGCGATCTGTTCCGGGGTCCGAAGGCGGTGAAGGTACTCAGCCTCTATGGGGCCTCCATCGGCATCGCGCCCGCGATCGGGCCGCTGCTGGGCGGCGTGATCCATGTCTGGGCCGGGTGGTGGGCGAATTTCGTGTTGCTGTCGTTCCTCGGGATCGTGGCGGCCATGATGGTGTGGCGGCTGATCCCCGAAGGGGGTGGCGGCGCGCCGTTCAACGTGCGGCTCTCGCTGCGGCGGTATCGCAGGCTGTTGCGGAACTCGGTCTTCCTGCGTTTCGCCCTCGCCATCGGGGCGACCTTTGCGGGGCTGTTCGCCTATATCACCGTCGGCCCGTACCTGTTCATCGAGCGGTTCGGCATCGCGACGGAGGATTACGGCTTCTATTACGGGGCGAGCGTCATCGCCTATATCGCCGGGGCGACGGCGGCGAACCGGCTGGCCCATCGGGTCAGTGCCTTCGGATTGACCAAGATGGGCGCCGTGTTCGGCATCGCAGGCGCGATCGTCTTTCTATGCATCACGGTCGCCGAAGCCCTGACCGCGATGACGATGCTGTTCGCGATGTCTCTGTTCTCGCTCGGCCTCGGTATCCTCTTCGCCGCCGCCCCGGTGCTGATGTTCGCAACCGTGCCGAAAGCCCTCGGCGCGACGGCAGGCGTGTTGTTCAGCATCGGCCAGAGCGCGGGCGCGGCCCTCGGTGCAGGGTCGGTGGCCCTGCTGCATGACGACCGCCCGGAAATTCTTGCTGTCGTCATGCTGGGGTTTGCGGCGTTTGCTGCCGGGTTGGTGTTTGCCGGTCCGGTGGTGGAAGGGGAACAGGAAGAGTGATCGGGTTGCTGTGGTGTGATGAATTTATGGCGACGGCCCTTGCCCACGCTTTTATGCGAACATTGTAACGCGCCCTTCGGACGCCCCCACTGCCTGCGGCACGCACTCGGTCCCTCCGCTGCGCGGCGCCCCGCGCAAGCGAGGAGGGAAGCGAAATTTGCGCAGTCGGTGCGATAATGACCTCCTCCCCGTTTAAGGGACCCCGCGCAGCGAGGACAGAGATGGAGGACTCTCTAAGGGTGAGTGACATCAGCCCTACCCTGTCATGGCATCACGCCTCCAGCGCGTCTTCGAGAGTGCGCAGGCCGGGGCGCCTCGCGCTGACGAGGACGGCCATGTTGCCCGGCTTATGCTCGTTGCGGAGCATCTTGGTGTGGGCTTTGGGGATATCCCGCCATGCGAAGACTTCGGACATGCAAGGATCGAGACGGCGCTCGACCATCAGCTTGTTGGCCGCCGATGCCTGCTTGAGGTTCGCGAAGTGGCTGCCCTGCACGCGCTTCTGGTGCATCCAGAGATAGCGGGCATCCATGGTCAGGTTGAACCCGGTCGTGCCCGCGCAGATCACGACCATCCCGCCGCGTTTGACCACGAAGACCGATGCCGCGAAGGTCGACTCGCCCGGATGCTCGAACACCATGTCGACGTTGTTGCCCTTGCCGGTGATGTCCCAGATCGCCTTGCCGAACTTGCGGACCTCGCCGAACCACGCCTTGTATTCGTCGGAATTGACGATCGGCATCTGGCCCCAGCAATTGTAGTCCTTGCGATTCAGCACGCCTTTCGCACCGAGGCTCATCACGAACTCGCGCTTGTCCTCGTCGGAGATCACGCCGATGGCGTTGGCCCCCGCCGCGTTGATGAGCTGGATCGCGTAGGAACCGAGGCCGCCCGACGCACCCCAGACCAGCACGTTGTCGCCGGGCTTGAGGATATGCGGACGATGGCCGAACAGCATCCGGTAGGCCGTCGCGAGCGTCAGCGTGTAGCAGGCGCTCTCTTCCCATGTCAGGTGACGCGGACGGGGCATCAACTGCTGGCTCTGGACCCGCGTGAACTGCGAGAAACTGCCGTCGCCGGTCTCGTAGCCCCAGATACGCTGGGTCGGCGAGTACATCGGATCGCCGCCATTGCATTCCTCGTCGTCGCCATCGTCCTGATTGCAGTGCACGACCACTTCGTCGCCGATCTTCCAGCGTTTGACCTTGTCGCCCACGGCCCAGACGATGCCCGAGCAGTCGGACCCGGCAATATGGAAATCGGACTTGTGCACGTCGAAGGGCGAAATGGGTTGGCCGAGACCGGCCCAGACGCCGTTGTAGTTGACGCCTGCCGCCATGACGAAGACGAGCACCTCGTGGCTGTCCAACTCCCATGTGGGCAGGACTTCGAGCTGCATGGCCTCCTCGGGCTCGCCGTGGCGTTCCCGGCGGATCGCCCAGGCATACATCTGTTTGGGGACGTGCCCGAGAGGCGGAATTTCGCCGATCTCGTAGAGATCCTTGACCGGCTGGTCCTTCAAGGTATCGGCAATGGGGTCGGCAATGGCATCCATAAGGGGTCTCGCTGGTCTGGTCGCGCAACATTCGGAACGATATCCGGCGGTTCGCTTGCATGACATTTCGTCGGATGCGGTGCAAGAGGATTTTGTGCAGTGCGGTGTAACCAAACCACCGGGACGTGGCCGCAACCACCACCAAACGGGCTTCGGGTCGGGATATGTCGCATTCGAAACGAATGGCGCGGGACTGCCGGTCCGGATCGTCCCGATCCCGGATTCCGGAAACCGAAATTAAACCAGAAGTGACGATTATCACAGTCTCAGGCCGGACTTCCCAAGAGGGTATCATGCTTTCAGAACCTTTACCCTGCCCGATATCGGGTCCGCTCGGAAAGGTCACGTTGCTGGAGGATGTCACGGACGGCCTCCCCTACGATACGATCCGCTGCCGCGACCTGCACTGGATCGCCCGACGCTGGAGCGCGATGCCCCTCCGCGAGGGCGAAAAACTGCCGCGATGGGACTGTTTCGACGTGAAGGCGTTCGCCGCCGTCCTCTCCCGACTCTGCGTCCTTCATATCGAGGATCGGCAGGTCGATACGCTGGAATTCGCGGTCTATGGCTCCCACCCCACGAACTATGTCGGGCTGGGCAAGCCGCTGCGCCTTTCGGATATGAAGGGCGACGCGCAAACCTACGAGAATTACGTCGATATCCGCGACCGCGCGATCCGCGCGATCCGGAAAGAGACGCCTCAATACGCGCGCAAGACCCTCGCGTGGAACGGGCGCGCGGATATCGAGTACGAAGCCCTGATGCTGCCCTTCGCGCCGGACGGATCGCCCGTCCAGCGCCTTCTCCAGCCGATCAGCGCATGGACGCAGGACGGCTCTCTCTGGCCGACGGAAATCGACAGCTCGATCTGAGCTGCCGATGCATCGACCGGCGGGCGCGGCCTATTCCATGACCGGGATCGAGAATTCCGCACCTTCCTTCACGCCGGAGGGCCAGCGGGCCGTGACGGTCTTGGTGCGCGTCCAGAAGCGGATCGAATCAGTCCCGTGCTGATTCAGATCGCCGAAGCTCGACGCTTTCCAGCCCCCGAAGGAATGATAGGCCAGCGGTACGGGAATCGGCACGTTGACGCCGACCATGCCGATATTGATCCGGCTCGCGAAGTCCCGCGCCGCATCGCCGTCGCGGGTATAGATCGAAACCCCGTTGCCGTATTCGTGCTTCATCGGCAGATCGACGGCGTCCTCGTAGGTCTTCGCCCGGACGACCGAGAGGACCGGACCGAAGATTTCGGTCTTGTAGATATCCATATCCGGGGTCACGTCGTCGAAGAGGCACCCGCCGACGAAGAAGCCGCTCTCGTAGCCCTGTCGGGCGAAGTCGCGTCCGTCGATGACGAGCTTGGCCCCCTCGCTGACGCCCTTGTCGATGAGGCCGAGCACCTTTTCCTTGGCCTGCGCCGTGACCAGAGGGCCGAAATCGGCCTTCTCGTCGGTATACGGCCCGACATTGAGTTCCTCGACACGGGGCTTGAGCTTGGCGATCAACTTGTCCGCCGTGTCGTCACCCACGGGCACCGCGACCGAGATCGCCATGCAGCGCTCGCCTGCCGAGCCATAGCCTGCCCCGATGAGCGCATCCGCCGCCTGATCGAGATCGGCATCGGGCATGATGATCATGTGGTTCTTGGCCCCGCCGAAACACTGGGCGCGCTTGCCGTGAGCCGTGGACGTCGCATAGACGCTCGCCGCGATGGGGGTCGATCCGACGAAGCTGATCGCGCCGATATCGGGATGGGCGCAGATCGCGTCCACGACCTCCTTGTCGCCTTGGACCACCTGGAAGATGCCGTCGGGCAGGCCCGCTTCCTTGAAGAGTTCGGCGATGCGCAAGGGCACCGACGGATCGCGTTCGGAGGGTTTCAGGATGAAGGCATTCCCGCAGGCGATGGCAGGGGCGGCCATCCACAGCGGGATCATGGCGGGGAAGTTGAACGGCGTGATGCCTGCGCCGATGCCGACCGGCTGGCGCATGGAGTACATGTCGATGCCCGGCCCGGCCCCTTCGGTGAACTCGCCCTTGAGCAGATGCGGTGCGGCGATGACGAACTCCACCACTTCCAGCCCACGCTGGATGTCGCCTTCGGAATCCACGACGGTCTTTCCGTGTTCGCGGGAGAGTTCCTCGGCCATCGAGCGTTTGTCGCGCTCCAACAGGGCTGCCATGCGCATGAAGACCCGCGCCCGTTTCTGCGGATTCTGGGCGGCCCATCCGACCTGCGCAGCCTTGGCGATGGCGACCGCCTCGTCGAGTTCGGACGCACTGGCCAAGGGTGTCCGCTTTTCGGTCTCGCCGGTGGCCGGGTTGTAGACATCCGAGAATCGTCCGCTGCTCCCCTCGCGGTGATCGCCGCCGATGTAATGTGTCAGGTCGCGCATGGTCCCTCGCTTCGATGATCGCATTCGCCGCGAACCTAAACGGACGCCGCGAAGAGCGCCATAGCCATTCGCGATCCGACGATACCGGATTACGGATGGATCGGGCACGTTTCCCGACGCATTTTGGTTTTACCCGACCGCGATTGACTGTAGGAAAAGCCGCACCGGACAGGTGGCCGAGTGGTTTAAGGCTCTGGTCTTGAAAACCAGCGTGGGGGAAACTCCACCGTGGGTTCGAATCCCACCCTGTCCGCCACACATCCCGATCCGGGTCTAGGATGCTCTGGCGTCGATGGTGACGTTGCTGACGGTTTCGATGGTCTGGACGATCTTGGTCACGTTCTCGCCCGAGAAGAGGGCATCAGGGCCGCTTGGTGCGATGTCCTTGAAGGGGCTTTCGTAAAGGAGGCCTGGCTCCATCGAGCCGTTTTCGGTCAGATGATCGACGATCATGCCGATGAATTCGATCTGGTCGGGACGGGCGGCGTCGCTGAGGAAATCGCCGAACGCGGTTTCGGCGGCTTTACGGTCGAGCCCGACGAGCGAGCGGATGAACCCGGCGAAGCCTTCGGCGGTCGCGCTGGCGGTCTCCATGTCGTCGTCGGTGCCGAGGCCGGCGGAGACGAGCATGGCTTCAAGCGCGTCGAGATCGGTTTGCGTAAGGGGTTTTGCGGTGCGAACCTTGAGCAACGCGATGTTGTTCTCCTGCTCGCGCAGGAAAGCGCGGGCCTTGCGCTTGAAGCTTTGGGTATCGACACCGGACGTCCTGGGCAGATCGACGACGACACCGTCCCCGAATTCATCCTCGAAATTCGAATAGAGGATCGTGCGCGAGGCCTTTTCGATCAGATGCACCACCGCGCGCAGGCGCAGGCGTACGAGTTCGAGGGTCGGCACGTCGATGCCGTCCCACCACGGATCGCTCTGGATGTCCTGCAGCAGCGCGCCGTGGCGCGCGATGGCGGGAATGTTGGTCTTGGTTTCGAGCAGCGCGGCGATATCGATCAGTTGCGTCTTGAGCTTCTCGAAGCGTTTGCTGCCCCTGAGGACGGCGAGCTGGAGAGTGAAGATCGAGAGGTCGAAGCGTTTTGCGTCTTCGGTTCCCATGCCGGCGGAAGACGGTAATCCGGCGATCTTGCCCAGTTCTCCGACGGTATCGTCGGTGATCGAGGCCCAGGCGCTGTCGTCCTGATATCGCTCGACGAGATGCCGCTCGGTGCGCACGACGAAATTATCGAGGCTCATTCCGGCCACGACATCCTGCAGGGCCTTGCGGGCATCGGCGACGATGGCACCGGGGCGCGGCTTGGCATCGGGGTGATCGATGAAATCCGCTGCCGGATCGGCCATGCCGCCGGAAGCCATCTCCATCTCGATGGTGCGGATCAGGCCGAGTCGCGCGTCGAACAGACGTTCAGTGAGGGATTTGGCGTTCTTGGCGTCCTTCGTCGGCGGGTCCTGGCCGAAATATTCGAGGTTCTGGCAGAAATCGAAGATGCGGAAGGCGTCCTTGTCGAGGCCCGGTCCGAAGAGATCGGGCGACAGCCGCGTTCCCCGCCCCACCATCTGCCAAAATTTCGTCTTCGAGCGGATCAGCTTGAAGAAGACGAGGTTCACGACCTCCGGCACGTCGATGCCGGTATCGAGCATATCGACCGAGATGGCGATATGCGGGTCTTTTCCGGCAATGGAGAAATTGTCGATCAAGTCCTGTGCATAGTCGCCCTTGTGGGTGATGACGCGCGCGAAATGGCCGGCCAGATGGGGCCAGCCCGCATTGAAGCGTTCTTCGATGAACTCGGCGTGTTTTCGGCTCTTGGCGAAGATGATCGTCTTGCCGAGCCGCTCGCCGCCCGCGACGCGGATGCCGTTGGTCATCAGGTGGCCGAGCACCTTGTCGACCGTATCCTCGTTGAAGAGATACTTGTTCAGCTCCTCCGACGAGACCTCATCGGGCGGGTCGTCGTCTTCCCAGTCGAGCATGTCCCAATGGTCTTTTTCGTCGTCGGACAGTTCGTCGTATCGGATCCCGCCGCGCAGGAACTTCGTCGGGACGGAGATCGGTTCGGGCGGCACCAGCCAGCCCTCGTTGATGGCGACGTCGAGGTCGTAGCTGTCGGTCGGAACGCCCGGTTCCAGATCGAAGAGGGAGTAGGTATCGCGGTCCACCTCGTCGCGGGGGGTGGCGGTCAGGCCGACGAGGAAGCTGTCGAAATACTCGAAGATCGCGCGATAGCGGCGATAGACGGAGCGGTGCGCCTCGTCGATGACGACCAGATCGAAATGCCCCGGCCCGAAGGAGCGTTCGGCTTCGTCCTTCTTCACCTTGCCGTCGATCAGGCCCATCATGGTCGGATAGGTCGAGAGATAGACGCGGCCCGTTCCGGCCTTGTCGGTGACGAGGTTCACGGGGTTGGACGAGGGCAGATGCGTCTTGAACGCGCCCGCAGCCTGCTTCACGAGGCTGACCCGGTCGGCGAGGAACAGGACGCGCTTGACCCATCCGGCGCGCATCATCGCATCGACCAGCGCGATGACGGTGCGGGTCTTGCCCGTGCCCGTCGCCATCACCAGCAGCGCCTTGTTGCGGCCCCCGCCTTCAGGAACGAGGTCGAAATCCTGCGCCACGCGCCCGATGGCCCTGAGCTGATAGGGGCGTCCGGCGATATCGGTGTCCGGGGCGACGGAGACCAGTGGCTTGCGGGTGGTCCGCCGCTGGATCATCAGTTCCAGTTCGTCGCGCTTGAGAAAGCCGCCAAGGGCGCGCGGAGGGCGGCCTGCCCCGTCGTCCCATATCCAGTGCCGGTAGCCGTTGGTGTAGAAGATCACCGGGCGGCGGCCATGCATCGCCTCCAGCGCGTCGGCATAGAGCTTGGCCTGTTGCTGGCCCTTGCGCGCGTCGTGGCGGGTGGCCTTGGCCTCCACGACCGCCAGCGGCAGGCCATCGGCCCCCCAGAGGACGTAATCGGCGAAGCCGAAGCCCCTGGTGTTCGGCATCGGCTCGACGCGGTACTCGACGTCGCGGCCCTTTCCGAAATCGGACCATCCGGCCTCGCGCAGCAGCAGGTCGATGAAGCGGTCGCGGGTTTCGGCCTCGCCGTAGTCATGCGGGTCGGGGATGGCGGCGGCGGCGGCGCGGGTGGCGGCGACTTCGCGGCGCAGGGCCTGCAACTCCCCGTCGAGGTCGGCCTTGCCCGAACGCAGGTCTTCGAGAGCGCCATCCCGTGCGTCGAGTTCGGCCTGCATCGCCTTGAGTTTGCCGAACGCGGTCTTCACGGCGTCATCGCGTGCCGTCAGTCCCGCCGGATCGAACACCGCCCCGTCGGCGGGTTTTTCCGTGCGTCCGTAGGTCCGCCCGAACCAGTAGGCGACGTGAAAGAGTTCCTTGATCGCCCCGGTCACTTCTACCGGAGAGACACGTTTTTCTTCATGCACGGCACGGTTGCGGATGCGGTTGATGTACTTGCATTTGAGGTGGATCGCCTCCCCCGCGATCCGTCGGAAGTCGGGGTCGTGGATCAGGGTCGAGATCGTGTCCTGATAGGGGGGCGAGAGGCCGGGGTCGTGGGTGAAAACCCATTTGACGGCCAGCTCCATCCCCTTGCCCGCGAGGAAGGCGGCGGCGGTCGGATCGCTCCCCGCCTGCCGCTCCGCCGAGCGCATGGTCTCGTGGATGGCGGGGAAGTCGGCCTGAAGGAAAGTGAAGTTGAGCGTCACGGGGCCGATCCTTCGCGGGGTTCGGGAAAGAGACTAAGGCTGAACGCGGGGATTGAAAAGGGGTATGCTGTACGCAGGGTTATCAATTTCCGCTGTAGCAAGCACTTAGATCGACTTCATTTGATAGGTAAGGCGTTAACGAGAAAAGCATAAGGGACAAGCTGGTGAAATCGCGCATATTGATTGGCCGGATTACAGCCGCTTGATTTACAGCATGGCCAAGTCCTGGGAAGTAAGGGCGGAAGCCGTAGAGTTTCGAAGCAGTTTCTCAAAGTGAGATGGATGCTTGTCTAAAAAATCATTGACAGAACCATTGCGGGACGAGAGGATTAAATCTGATAAGGAGGAAATTATGAATAACATTATCGTATCAGCATCGACATTGGCTTTGATTTGTCTTTCTACAGTAAATGCATTCGCTGCTCTCCATGAAGAAGTTCAGGAGCCTGTCCCTATCCCAATCGCTGGTGCCGCCGGGCCAATTGGTTTGGGTGTCGTCGTGGTAGGTTATATCGGGTATCGGGTTTGGACTCGCAATCGATAAATTTCGTTACGTCGTGATCGTCGCGCGTTAATCGTTTGATCGTGGTCACGTTCAATTTTGATCCAAATGTCTGGCCAACTGAAACGCCACACATTGAGCAAGCTACAACTCATTGCAACGTACCGCTGAAGGCGCGGGATTGGAGGGAGGCGAAGAGGGAGTC
>ENA-ORXM01004380-ORXM01004380.1-marine-metagenome-genome-assembly--contig:-NODE-4380-length-12460-cov-4.202132_pt1 | contig 12460 bp, 9 predicted proteins | sample MGYA00237867_ERZ511480 | MGnify/ENA primary metagenome ERZ511480 (study PRJEB26309, sample SAMN06266103) | marine metagenome | isolation source: Algal blade | place: United Kingdom:Sidmouth, United... | reverse complement strand
GTTCCAGCGCGGGGTCACAGCAACTCAGAACACGTTCGCAACTGGATCTATATAGCAAGTGCCCGCCACCAACCCGACCACGGCTGGATGCATCCATCATGTGTGCGCATCCGCCGTGTGTACTGCGGGCAGTCAAGTTGTGGAACCAACTGCTCTGATCTCATGTTTGTCGAAGAGTTGTCACAAGTCCCCTCCGCTGCCGACCCTACCCCTACTTAAATCACTCAAGACTCTGACATCAGGTCACTTCGAGAACGAGACGGGTAGGCCCGTGACACTGCGCAGTGGACGGACTGATCACGGTCTGCTCCCTTGCCGAGGAATCGTGAAATGCTGCACTGTTCCCTCTATACCGATATGCTCGTACCATACGACACGCAGCGGGTGAGGTGGCACCCGATAGTCGCCGGCAATCGCCGTCACACGCCGCTGCTGCAAGGCACTCTGGCACACGACCCATTTAGTACATCACGTGCATACATCCCCTGACACCTAGTGACCTCACTGCGCCAACACGTCGGAGCTCACAAAAACAAACTTCAAACGCACAGAATGCAACCACTCTAGAGCCCGTCTTGTACGTTGTCTGCAGCATGTTCTTGAGGAGGCTCTTCAGGAAGGTGGAGTGGGATTTGGTCGAAAGGATCCTCCTCCTCGAGCTCGGCGTCTTGCTGCTCGGCGAGGACAGCCATCGCCGCGCTCAGAGCAGCAGTCGCGGAGTGGTCGACGGTATCTTGTTGCTCCACCTTCAGCGTCTGCAGTAAAACATCCTCCACCGCACGCTTCGTCATGGTGGGCATGAGCAGGTACCACCGCCCCGGGAGGTTGCGCTCGTCGCTTCCGAGTGCAGCTATCCCGTCGTCCGTCGTCCAATGAGCACGGGGCTCCAGGACCATCTTGCGCAAGCAAACAGCCACGGCAAAGATGACAGAGGAAGGAAACTTGTAACAGTCACGGCCTGAGAGGGCGTGTAACAGCGCGCTCGCGACCCGGAAGAAGCATCCTGTGGCCTGGACTTGCACTTCTCCAGGCACAGCCACTGTCGAGACCGCCGTTGAGCCAGCACCCGTACCGAGTGTTGATGATGTACCAGCAGCCGCCGCATTCGCCAAAGTTAATGCGCCAGTCGTGCCCTGAGCAGGGGCGGGTGGGGCGGAGCGTGAAGACGACTTGGCGAGCGCGTCGGATGTCAATACGTGAATGGACATGGGAACGTGTTGAGGGACCGAAATCCTGCCCGACGGGGACGCCAGGTGTGCGCTCTTAAAGGCGAAGTAGGGAGAGCCGTCAGCAGACTCCAGCCCGGGTCGCGGCGCAGAGGGTTTGACCAATATAATGGACACAAGCGGTGACGGGTGGAAGATGAAGTAACCGACGGTACGCCACCAGAACGCCCGCGCCTGGCAGCGCCCGTCGTTCACAATGACACGCAGGACGGCTAGGATGTTGACGGTGACTTTGTTCTTGGAGGTGGATGCTCCCGTCAAGCCTTGAATGACGCTCGGGGGCATCGTGCGCGCCCTGAGCAGCGTCATGGCCCGTTTAAACACGGACTCGAGCAGCTCGTTGAAGTACTTGATGGCGAACGACCGCTCCCCCGACGCCTTCTTGACCGGAGGGAAGAACGGAGTGAGCACATCGCCGCGCGCTTCCGCCATTGAGAACAACTTCATAACCATAGCGGCAATGGCCACTGCCGCAATAGGCCTGACGAATGAGGAGTCGAAGACCGACTCCACCTCGGGGCGGATGACTTTCTTCTCTCTTTCCGACCACGGACGCTCCGAGGGGGCGGCCCGTGCCGCGTGAGCAGCATGGGCGTCCTCCATGCTCTTCTTGAACGACCGCAGCAGTGGCCCATTGGGGTCCGCCAACTTCACGACATCCTTGGAAATCTCCTCGCGTACAATAGTTCGCCAGGCCTCCCCAACCGTCCCAACAGCGGCGTTTACCGTCTGCTGAACGAGCGACATGTGTGAAGCAGCCGCAGAGGAGGCGCGTCCCCCTCGGCCGTCCTGCACCGGCGCATTGCCATCAGTACCAAGCCCGGGTGCGCGACCTTGATCGACGGGCCTAACGGCGCGAAGCTCAGCAGCGCGGCGCAGTGCCAGGCGCTCGGTAGCAGTAAAGCGTGGAGCCGAGGCGGTGGAGGAGCTTGCCGCAGCCGCCGCCGCAGTCGCCACTGCAGCCGCTGCCGCCGGGGCCGCAGCAGCTGCTGTTCCAACAACGCCTTCCGCGACTGGTGCGCCGAGAGTCCGAGGGCTCCGCATGGTAGGCGTCGCCGTGGTATCCGTCGAGGTAAATGGGGGAGCAGCAGCGGAGGCCGGCCGAACGGGAGCAGCAGATGGGGAGTCAACGGCACCGAAATCGGCTGCCGCCGATGCCGCCGCAGAAGAGGCGCCAACACGACGATTGGCGCCGTCCTCCGTTGCTGCCTCCCCGGTAGCAGCGACAGCACGACGCTTGGAGGAGGCTGCAGCGGCAGCAATCGCCTTGGTACGAGCTGCCGATGCCGCCCCCGCGGAGGTGGAGGAGTGCAACGCCCCGTCACTTGACGACGCTCCGGCCCCTGACGTGGACCTCACCCTGGACCCAGACCCCGCCCGTGCTCCACCTGGCACTCCCGACGGCACCGTTGCCACTGCCGCGGTCGCCACTCCCGTCCCCGCCCCGGCCCGGACGCGCGCTCCGGCCGAGGCGACCACCGCGGCAGCCGCGGGCACGGCTGGTGTCCCACTTCCGCGCGTCCGTCGCTTCTTGGTTACAGGTGAGGATGGGGGTAGGGGCTGCATTGTCAAATGCGTGCCAGAGATGGCCGCCGAAGGTCTGCAGTCCTCGTGGTGGCCGTGGTGGCAATGCTCAGGCTAGGAGACTCGTGGTGATGGAGTGAAAGCAGTGTGATGTGCAGTCGAGACGTCCACGGCCAAAATGAGCAAAGACACCAGGTGTCAAATGTGGTGTTGCTCGTCAGTAGCCGCTCCACGCATCGAGCTCTTCACCTTGCCCCGCCCGTCGCCAACGACCTACAGAGACCGTGCCACACAGCAGCACCGCGTGCTGTCACGCAGCCGACACGCGAGAGCGGGTACTGTGGCCAATTCTACGGGACGTGGCGCTTACTCAAGCTGTCGTGAGTAGCACGCAGTTGAATGGGGGGCCTCTCGCGCCGTTCACCGCTCCCACCCCAAAGGGCAACGAAAGAGTCCGTAGAAAGTCACTCAGATACCACTGTTGGTGGCTCCGCTTCGGCCAATCTCCGTCCGGGATGTCTATCTGTGCTGCATACTACGGTCCGTCACATGGCTGCATCAGCAACGCCCGAGGCGACAGTGTACCCCCACGCTTCCCCGCAGGTAAAAAGACGCAGGCCACGTGCCTAGCTCCGAACCTCATCGTCTTGCTCCCTCGGCACAGCGTATGACATCAGCTGCTGGCTGAGAACGAGAGAGAGACACCGTTGCACAAGCGCGCCACCGGGGCACATGTGAGAGGCGCCTTGTGAAGACAGTGCGGGCCGGAGACCTAAGATCGCGGCAGGCGGAAAAAGGGCCACTCGCAAGATAGAAACAGTTGGCCGCCGTTCCAGGCCCCATAGCCAGAAGGCTGAAAGCCACGACACAATAGGTCACTCATTGGCCTATGCCTGTGTGACAACGGAGAGCAGTAGCCGCATTGGCAGGGTGGGGAGCGGGACCGGAACGTGTGACTGGCAAACCACATCACGAACGATCACGAGGCCGGCCGAGCGGCGTGTGGAGGATGCCTGATCGGGGCGAGAGACCCCAGGTGTACGCTAGCTTCACCACAATTGGGAACCATGGCAACCAGCGAACATGGTCCTCCATGAGAACCAGGGGGCTCCCGGTGACACCAAGGATCCGGCGCCGGCTCGTCGGTGACCAGGCGCGATCTTTAACTTCATTTGACAAGTACCCACTGGGGAAGCAGTAGACGCTTTGCGTGTCGTCCACACAGCAATGCACCTATATCGAAGCCTGGCTAATCCAGAGGCTCTCAAGGGGTCCAATGTCGCGTGCCGCCTGACCATTGCATCTTCGGCTGCCCAGGGCCCGCTCTACATGTCACTTCGCGATGATCTCTCTTGTTGCTGATCACCAGGCTGCTTTTCTGAAGTGCCTCAGAGCTCTGTCTGCTGCCTGGTTGAAGATGCGGAGAGATGCTGAATATGATTGAGGTCCCCGGGGACAGATGCCAGCTTGTCGCTATCATCGGTCCTCGACACACGAAGCGGCACGTGACACTGGAAACGGTGAGTGAAATGAAGCAATAGGATAGATGGCTCATTGCCACCAACGCCAGGGGACATGCAGCTAGCGAGATGGGTGCACTATGCACTATATAAGTGTGTTTGTTTGTTGCTAGGGTCCGTGCACCTTAAACGCAACTGGCGTACAACGGGTCTCCACCCTTCCTCCAGGCTATATAGGCAACGTTAACCGAAGTGAAAGTCCCCCGTCACGACCAATGGCTCATAGCAGCCAGTTAGACAGCTCAATGCCATCACCGGCGATAACAGTAGAAGGTACAACCAGACTCAATCGTCCCGACACCATTGCGGCGTCGGTTTCCAAACGAGAACTCGTCATGTTACCATGCCAAGACAATCGACATGGAGCGTGCGCGGGGATGTTGCTCACATCGTCATTGGCAACGGTACGCTGCCGCAGAGGATGCAGGTGTCGATTGCGCACTATGTCGTAGTCCTCGGAGTCTCGAACGGCAACCGACACGGTACGTCTTTCCTGGTCGCGCCCGAGCACGTAGAATACGGCGCCGTCTGGCGCCCTGTGGTGCTCGAGGAGCAGCCGGGTGATCTTGTCGCCGTTCTTCCGCGAGAAGCAGCGGAGAAGCACAGCCGGAACCACGTGCGCCGGCACGTCAAGAGCGTCGAGCAAAGCACGGGGAGACGACAGCTGCGAGGCACAAGATGCCCGACACTGCCGGAGAGTGCACTCGGACAGCGACAACCGCCGGAAGCGCACGAGGTCCACTAGCGCCCCGTAGGTACACTCCAGCTCCACCTTGACGCTAGCTTGATCATGGCCGCGACTTGTGGCACCCGGTCGCACTTGGAGACGGTCAAGGAACTTGCAGTGCAGCGTGGACTGGAGAGAGCGACCAAGAGCAAACTCCTGCACCCCGAGCACGGCGTAGAGCCATCGTCGAGGGGAAAACGCCGCGTCCGCCTCGTAGAGTTGCTGGGCGAGCTCAACCAGCGCGGATGGAACGCCAGACAGCAACTCAGCCACACGGTGGATCTCCCTAAACTGCCGCCGCATACCCTGGACCTCTACCGCCAGAGACTCGACAGAAACAGCAGGAGGTGGACGTTGTCCATCACCTGCCGCCGGTCTGGCGCTACCAATTGGTAGCACAGGAGCGTGTTGGGCAGCACCGTGAAGAGGGCGGGAGGACTGTATCTCAGCTGGGTCCTCCGCGGGCGCTGGAGGGGTGCCATTGGCCGACGCTTGAAAGAACATTGATGCGCCGTGCCTTCGTTGCGATGGAACTTGCGATGCGTCATCGCCGTCGGGAGAGTCGGAAAGAGGAGGCAGCAAGCCATCATCGCGTGTTGAGGAAGGACTGGACGATAACAAGTGGAACATGTGCCTCCCATATCAACAGCATCAATCGACAATGAGCAAGGTACTGGACGCGTCAGAACACAGGTGCTGGAGAGACCCAGAGGGCGCGCCGTAAAATAGAGAGAGTTGTAAGAGCAACGAAAAATTGTCGCAAGCATGTCATCGAAGTCACGCTCAAGCAACGTACGTCGTGGCCATTGAATCACAGTTTTCCATGAGAAGGTGCAGACGCGGGCAGGTCACGAGGTGCGGGTCGGCAATGTGGATAGTGGCCCACAGCCACTAGTGCAGTTCGCGACAAAGAGTGAGCACAATGGCACGAGTGCAGCGACGAGGACACCGGTGTAGCGACGAGGAGACAGGTGGCGGCCGTAGCGGCGTGAGATTTCAAAAGAAGCTGCCGTGTGGCGGGGGCACACGGCTGTCCAGTGCAAAGACCGAGCGCGCGGCGCGGGCGGCGTCGGGATGGTCACCATGCGGGCGGGCGTTATGATGCCCGAGCACAGGCCACCGGGTCTTCGAATTCAAATAGCTTTGTCAGTTTTAATTCCTGAACAGGTGGAAGATTCCCAGTCGCCGGAGGCAGGGGAGTCACCACCCCCGCCTCAAATGCAAGTGGCTGACGACCACCAGACAAGCATTGGACTGGCCAACGTGTGCGCATGCGCCAGCGAAGCAAGAACCAAGGTACCGCTCCCGTTGACCCAGATCGCTGGATGATGTATGACGAGCACATGATGGTGGGTGACGGTGTCGTACGCAGACACAGGCGTTGAGTTTTGATAGCGACGGCACGGTGGTGCGCGCTGCGACAGAGTACTGAAACCATGCCGTCCACGTGTGATAGACTGGGGTGATAGAATGCTGTACATCATTCTTGTTCTGATGCAAAGGAATGCTCAAGCACGGACGTACGCTGCAGTGCTACACAGCCTTCGATTGGAGAGGACGATGTGGACAGAAACAGGTCATTGCATTCACGTTTGGGTGTCTCAACATCAATGTGTATTACTACAATTCTCACGCGTGTACATCGGCTGCCAATGCAGCTTGTACTACTGCAACGGTGCGAGCGGTTGTCCGCGCCAGACCAATATGCTCGGAGGTCCCCTCCTGTGCGTACACACTTCCCTGGCCACCCCTTGCCTTTGCGTACGCGCACAAGTTGCACGGCGCCCGGGCGTTGTGGCCGCGGAGGTGGCTCGACTTCGAAACCTGCTCATAGTCGCCAACGTAGAACGCGACATCGGCATACACGCGCACCTTGACACCGTCAGGGTCCTCGACGACCCAGCCGTCGTGGGCCCCTGCGACAAAGTCGTCAATAACTGCCCGCAACACCGCGTCTGAGCACACGCCTCGAGCAGTGAGGGACAGCACACGGCCGCCAAGGCGACTCGTACGGTGCTTGAACAGCCACGACAAATAGCTCATGTAAACCCCCCCGAGGCCGTCAAAATCGTCCGAGTACAATGCGAACGAAGCAGTGTACCATCGCTCGCCGTCCATGGAGATGCCGCTCAATAGCCGCCGCCGTCTTGGGGGGTCCTCGAACGCAGCTCCTGTTGCTGCTTCATCACGAGGAAGGAGCTTGACGCAGCCAACGCCAACAACACAGCCGTCTACGGCCACCCAACAAATCTCGTAGTTGTCAGCTCTCCGCCAATGGCGCACGACAAGAGACCCCACCATAGCATCGTCCGACGTGCAGGGAACGACGAAATCACCGGCGTGCACTGCGTCTCCTGGTTGCAGGCCAGCCGCGCTGGTCGCGAACGAACCCGCGCCGATTGTGACGGCGCGTGGCCCCTCCGCGTCTCCCATGAACTCAATCGTAGCGGCATCCCCGCATGTCAGCACCTCTCCTCCCAGGACAAAGCGTCGCACGGTACCGCCGGCCATAGTTGATGCTTGCCGGTCCTGGAATAGACGAGAGTCACAAAACTCGGGGTGGAGAGCCCGATCGGCGTCGGTGCGCCGGTCAGCTGCCGTAAAAAGCTCAAAGGTCTCTTTAAACGCAAAGTCGCGGGCAATGTGGTCGCTCGGAAAAACGAGCAGTAACGGGGGTTGCTGTTGACCGCCCTCCACAGCTGGCCCCGACGAAACGGTCCGTAGCGGCAATCCCCAGGCTTGTCGCACACGAGGGAGCACCTGCTTCCGGATGTAGCTCAGCGACGGCGGCTTGGACCCGGGAATGACGTCTTGGATGAAGGCACGCATGATGTCAAACTGCAACTGGGTGACTCCCGCTTGGCCGCGCAGGTAGTAGAAGCAGAAGAACTCGGTGAAATCCTGGAACGGAAGCTCCCCCAGCGCACTGCCCACAGTGTGCACGGGCTCGACAGGGTACGGCACATCGTCCTCGCCGACGTCGACATCAAATGCGCCATCGTAGGGGTCCTTGCCGAAGTAGTTGGACGCCACGCTGGCTCCATCGTCACAGTCATGGTCGTCAGAAGCAGCGTCACAAGCGACGTGACGGCCGTCAGTGAATGGGTCGACAACAGCATCAGCGCGGCCACCGGGATAGTCAGCCAGATTGTCGGCCGCAGGATGAGAAGCGACACGCGCATCGATTACTCCGCCAGGACCGCCGGAATGCGGCTGGTGGCCAAGATGGGCCGCCCCGAGCGAGTTGACGGCGATAGATGGAAGGCCAAGGCGCCGTTCCGAAGACGGAGGAGCATTCTCAGGGGGGTGGACGCCGTCTCCCTGTGGGCTTAAGGCATTAGGCGGGAGATCAGGATGTAGGTGAAACGCGGGAGGAGCATCGTCCGGGGCGTTGAGGGCAGGAGGAGGGTTGACGGCACACGGGTCGCCATTGCGCGAGGTGTCGTCAAGGCGATGAGAACTGAGAGTGCAATTACTCTGCCTGTCGTCTTGTGCGGGGTGGCGGGCACCATGAAGACCACCAACAAGCGCGTCACGTTCTCCAGGGCCATGGTCATCAGACGTTTGGGAGCAAAAGTAAGAGCGGGCTTGTGAAACAACCACAATGTCGCTCACCTCAGCACCGCGTTTCTGTCCCCGCCGAGCTGGCCGGAACCGAGACATGCCAGTGGGCACGAAAGACCCAAAAGTCCGAGCCGTCAACAACACTTGCAGCTGTGACGCACCGGCGTGGCCCGTAGTTGCGAGCAGTCACGGCAGCGCAGCGCCCGGCCCTGCAAACCACGAGATTCAACCTCCCTGGAGGACGCGAAGTGCCAGCGTGCTGCCTCCAGCACCCCCCCCCCCCCCCCCTTCGGGCTGCGCCAATGAGCTCCAGAAAGACATACCCTCGAAAGCCCGCCTGCGTCACCCCAACGTCCCCACGAGATGTGTGTCGCCAGCACAGGGTACAGGGCTCCATGTGCTGCAGGCGGAACCGAGTCGTGCTGCACGTGGAAAAGATGAGGCCGCACACCCGCCTGCAGGCCGACAGACAACTCCCTTCTGCACGACGGAAGGGTCGGTTCGGTGCCGAAAAGATTTATTCTGTGGCCTGGATGAAGTACGAGAGACTCGTTACAATGCAGAGATGCGTCCCATCGAAGGGTCTTTCTGTACCCCATCGCGCGGATTTGCCGGACCAGGTGGCGGCGCCAAATAATTCCGGGATGCGAGTAGCCAACTGCGAAGGAACCCGTCGGGTGTCCGAGGAACCACTCTCTACGGCACCTGTGCTTTCCCCTGAAGCACACGCGCCTGTATCACTGCTCCTGGACCAGATGCATCGTCCCGCCCCCACCGTCCTGTCAGCTATCTCAGCAAGGCTGATTGCGTCCCGCAGCCCATCGCTGATGTTCATCCATATGCCTGCCGTGTCTTGTGCGGAGCAGCCCGGCGCCGCCAGTGCCCCCATTTTGGGGCCTGCGGTTGTCCCTGGGGAAGCGTGTTTGTGGGCGCACGGTTTTCCCGTTACTGCCCCTCGCGTCGGCCCCCGGTGCCTATCGCCGTCGTCTATGCTGTCATCCTTACCGGCACTGTTGTGCTGCCAAACGTGGAGCGCGGGGACGTTCTCGTGTGCGTCACGGCGTTGCGTTCTCACCACCCCGTTCTTCCTCTTCTACCCGGCGAACTTCAACCTCACCTTGGTGGTGCGACGGCTGTGGGTCGGCTCCGGCGCACGCGGGTTTGCCCGCGCGGTGGTCCCGCCACGTTCTATTGCTTAGCGTCGCCTGCCTCACTGCTGCCGCGGTCTCCCCGTCTTGCGCCATGAGGCACGTTGACGCTGGCCTGTTTGGCCTCGGGCTCCGGCTGGACAGCGACCAAAGTGTTTTCCACGAGCTCAGCGCCCGCCTGCCAAGCGGCATGTTCGACGGGCACCGCAGTGTTCTGCCGTCACCCGACCACCTCTTCTTCATGGGCCTAACCAAGCGCCTGTTGCAGGCCATCTTCACCCTCCTTACGCCCGACCTACGACCGACCCTCGGGGTCTCCCTACGTGAGGCCCTGGCCCATGCCGGGCTTCCTTGCACTAGGGTGTACAACGCGAGCAACAAGACGTACGTCAACAGCCTAGGCATCTCGGAGTGGGCGGCGGTGTGCATCGTCGGACCACACGCGTGTCGACGAGCCACCCCTGATGCACTGCTGACGGGACCGGTGACTGGTACATCGCCTTTGGGTGTGGCTGTGGACTTATTGCAAGACTTGTACGACGTGGTGCGCCTCGCGTACCTGTACCCCCGTGCCGAGCTCGACGGAGAAGCCGCGTGTATGGACAGGGACGGCGCCGCGGTGGAGTTGCGCCGGCGGGCGGCTGTTCTTCTGCGGTCCATCCGTGCAGCGTGCGCGCGGCCGGACTGTGCCACCCTGGCGGCAATTTTTGACGTTCCCAACATCCACCGCATGAGTGAGGCGGTGTGGCATGCCGTACAGCTGCTCGGCTCAATGCGCGACGCGTTTGAGCTTCTATTTGAGAGCATGCACCAGCCCCTCAAGCGCTCCATTCGTAGTGGCAATGGACACGACGACGTGCGCCGCGCAATGACCAAGATGGTGGACAATGAGATTGTGTCACGTTTGGCCATGGAGCCGTCCAAGTTCTCTTTGCCCCGCTACTGGCTCCAGCATGCTTCGCTGCGGAAGCTTTTTGATTCTGCCGTGCCGCTTGCGAGCAGTCTTGTTGACAGCAAGTGGACGGCGGGACATTACCGACAACCGGAAGCTGATGTGCCGAGCGCGGCGAAGCTCCTTGTCGCGGGGCGTGTGGCGGAAACGTGCCATGTCAGTTGGCGTCGTCACACTGTCAGGGGGGGGGTTGCCATCCGGCCGACGGACACTGTGGTGGTGCTAGTGGCGAGTGATGCCGGCGTTCAAGATGTGCACGTGGCGCGTGTGGGCGAGGAGGGCGAGCCCAGTGTTCATGTGAGCTTCTTTCGTGTCGTGGCAATATGGGTTGCGCCAGACGGCCAGCCGGCCGCGGTGGTGTCCCCATTTGCCTGTGCCGCGCATGGAGCTTGGACGTTGGACGAGTCGCGTGTTTTGCATCTACCCATGGGCCATGGCGTCCGCAGGGCATTGGCGCTTCATGATTGCACCAGTGCCTGTTCTGCGAGAGAGCGCAGTAGTATTTGTCATGACAACACCAACTCTTGGGTGCTGTACGGACGAGAGCAAGGCTATCCTCCACGGCAGGGATAAACGAAAACGTAGCCGCATTGCTTTCTCTTGTGTTCGGGCTTGTGCTAGCCATGGGGACAACGAGCAATGGGGGACTGCCCACAAGTGGGGCCTCACGCACTACTGTTGGAGGCCGTCGGCGACGCCTTAAAGATGTCGTTCAGGTACAGCTCCGCGAGAGGGCAACTGGAGCCGGGGGCGTCGACAGGGCCAGCCAGAGGAAGCGCTCGGGCACCCCAGCTTTACAGAGCGCCTCCGAGCTGTTGTCAGAGGTCGTCGGCCACTTCCCCTCATTGCGGGCGGTGCACATGAGGCACTGAAATTGGACTCCAGGGGGAGGGGGTGTGGAAAGGCCACCACACCAGGTGCCCTCCTGCACCCTTCAGGCAGCTCTCTCATGAGATGGCCACAACAGGTCGCCAGAGGGGGTGCTTCCGCCAGAATACGTTTTTGAAGCATCTGCTGTGAACGTTCTCAGCGAAAACACGTATATTTCTGTGTGAGCACAGATCCGGACCCTGCCGTGGATGTGGGAGAACATGGCGAGGTCTCGTGGTAGCCGGGACAGGGCCGTGCAATCGGACCCTCTACGGACAGTGGAACGAACCAAGGCCGTGCAATCAGACCGTGGCACCGATGGTGAAGCGTCGTGCAATCGTCGCTACAAAATACGGTGGAGAATACTCATAAATCGTTCAAGCAAACAGTGGGAGCAACCGCCTGCGGCGGTCCCCCGACCAGTCATATACCCTCGTGTGCATCACCCGTCCTTGGCTCGGCGAGCCATCCCTCTCGTCCCGCCGACTCGTGCCGCCGACTGGGGACACTCACCAGGGCGATTCGAACCCCCATGTGTGACCATGAGATCGCCCAAGCAAATCTGTCACACCTTGGTCGGGTTGCTCAATCCGCCTCAATGCCACATATCTCACAGTGGTGTCCTTGGATGGGCGGGGAGAACACCTGAACCGATGGGTACAAAAAGTGACCCCCACCATGGAGTAAACGAACGGCCGAGTTCGACGTTGCAGAACTCGCCATCAGCCAATCGCGTGGCTCGGCCAAAACACCCCCTCAGTCCTGTCACAAGTGTCGCTCTTCTGTCGGGATAAGGACTTGGGTGGCATTGGATTTCTTTCATCGACTTGCTTCATGTACCAGGTGCCGGAACATGGCGGTTTGATCACACAGGGTTGCCCCCCTTTTCCGCCGTACGTCCGTCATCCTCCCCCGCGTATTCTGCCCCC
>ENA-ORXM01004378-ORXM01004378.1-marine-metagenome-genome-assembly--contig:-NODE-4378-length-12462-cov-3.358094_pt1 | contig 12462 bp, 12 predicted proteins | sample MGYA00237867_ERZ511480 | MGnify/ENA primary metagenome ERZ511480 (study PRJEB26309, sample SAMN06266103) | marine metagenome | isolation source: Algal blade | place: United Kingdom:Sidmouth, United... | reverse complement strand
GTGGGACCGGTCGGGCGCCGCTGCAGTCGCTGCTGACCCTGCTGATCGCGATGGCGCTGCTCGTGCCCGTGGTGCGCGGTATCGGTATCGGTGGAGTGCTCGCGTGCATGGGCGTCGCCTACCTGCTGCTGTCGGCGGTCCAGCGCCTCAGCCCCCAAGTCACCCCTGGAGCGGATCCGGAGTAGCCGTCCACGTCGTGGGCGTCGGTCGTCCGTCGTCCGCGGAGGACGAGTCCCGTTCGCGGTCGCCGCGCAGCAGGCCGTAGCGTTCCATGTCGTCGAACCCCTCGCCATGACGTACGTGATCGCGCAGCGTGCCCTCGTGGCGCAGGCCGATCTTGCGCATGACGCATCCGGAGGCCGGGTTGCAGGCGAGGTGCTCGGCCTGCACGCGGTGCAGCGCGAGCCGCTCGAAGGCGACGCCGAGCACGGCGCGCGTGGCCTCGGTCGCGAAGCCCCGCCCCCAGTAGGGCACGCCGATCCAGTAGCCGAGCGTGCCGCGCGCGTGCGCGGCCTCGATCCGTAGACCGACGGCCCCCAACAGCGCCCCATCGGCCTCTCCGGTGACGGCCCAGACGAGTTCCCGACCGCTCTCGCGCCCGGCCGCGTGGGTCGCGATCCAGGCCTCGGCCATGCCGTCCTCATAGGGATGCGGTATCCGCGCGGTAGTCGCCGCGATGCGGGCGTCCCCGACCAGGCGCTGTACCTCGGCCGCGTCGTCCGTGACGAAGGCGCGCAAGTGCAGCCGCTCCGTCGTCAGCGTCTCCTCGTGGGTGTCTTCCACGGTCCCTCCATTCGTCCGTACCTCGGGACTCCGGCGTTCCCGAGGAACCCGGTACCGGGCCGGCCGGTCGACGGGCGGGGCGGGGGCCGATTCCTTCGATCGCCGGCCCGGGCGATCGTAGCGCAGGCGATCGAGACGTGGGCGATCGAGACGGGTGCTCCGCCTCTCGCGTGACTCGGTCGCCTCTCGCCGCCGCTCGCGCGCGGCAGCGCAGAGCAGAGCAGAGCAGAGCAGAGCAGAGCCGGGACGGGACGGGGCGGGACGAACACCGTTCCCTCGCGACGCGTGACCGAAACGCTCTGATGGGGACGCGGATTCTGGTACCGTCCCCGGCCTGTGAAGATGCCTCGTCCGTGATGACTCTCCGCGCCCTGCTCGATCCCTTGCGCCTCGCACAGCGCGACTTCGACGGCGACACCGTCCGCCGTGCGCTCGGCACCCTGCTCGCGCCGGACGCGACGGTGCACCTCGCCCACCCGTTCGAGGACCTCGGCGGGGTGGACGAGTTCGTCGGACGGGCGCTCGCACCGCTCGCCGACGCCTTCCCCGATCTCGAACGGCGCGACCTGATCGTCATGGACGGCGCGACGCGCGCCGGGGCGCACTGGGTCGGTTGCGGCGGATACTGGACGGGCACCTTCGCCCGCCCGTTTCTCGACATCCCGCCGACCGGTCACCAGGCGGCGATGCGCTTCCACGAGTTCCACCGGGTCGAGGACGGACGCGTCGTCGAGGTGCAGGCGCTGTGGGACATCCCCGAGCTGATGATGCAGGCCGGTGTCTGGCCGATGGTGCCGAGTCTCGGGCGCGAGTGGCACGTGCCGGGGCCGGCGACGCAGGACGGGCTCGATCCGTCCGAGCGCGATCGCGCTCGGGCCGAAGAGAGCCTCGCGCTCGTCGGCGACATGCTCGTCCATCTGAGCAAGTTCGCGAGCGAGGGGGTGGAGGGCATGGCCCTCGAGCGCTTCTGGCATCCCGCCTTCAGTTGGTACGGCCCCTCCGGCATCGGCACCTGCCGCGGTATCGCGGGATTCCGGAACTGGCACCAGATTCCCTTCCTGAACGCCATGCCCGACCGTACCGGCGGAACCGCCGGGGCGGGTCACCTGTTCGGTGACGGGGACTACGTCGGGTTCACCGCCTGGCCGGGGATGAACATGAGCCTGACCGGTGACGGCTGGCTTGGCATCGCCCCGTCCGGGAAACTGCTCACGATGCGAAGCCTCGACTTCTGGCGTTGCCAGGGGTCGCTGATCCGCGAGAACTGGGTACTGGTCGATCTGCTGCACGTCTACGCGCAGCTCGGCGTCGACGTGCTCGCGCGGATGCGCGAGCTCGGCAAGGCGCGGAGCTGACCGGCCGGGCGCCGGCAGAGCCGGCCGCGCCGCTCACGTGCCGGACGGATCCGCCTCGCGCGCGATCGTCGCGAGCCGTTCGAGCTCCTCCTCGACACCGTGCTCCGGCACCTCGGCACCGGCTCGCCCGTACCAGTAGCGCGCGTTCGACGAATCGCCCTCGATACGGTGCAGGCAGGCGTGGATACGGCACGAGAGCGCGTCGTCGTGATCCTGGACCAGCCGGTGCGCCTGGTCCCAGCGTCCCTCGCGCGCGTGCGCTATCGCGTGTTCGTGATGATCGGCCATAGTCTTTCGGTGGTGAATGGTCTGTCGGTGGTGTTCGTTCAGAATGACGGCACCGCTCGCAGGAGCGCGCCGGCGACGGCCGCGAAGCCGATCAGCCCGACCACGCCCCAGCGGTAGCGGAACGTCAGCACGGCGCAGACGACGCTCAGCAGCGCGAGCCGCGGGTCGAGCGTCGCGAGCTCCGGCACCCAGAGCGTCAGCGGCCCGAGCCGCGCCGTCTCGACGCTACCGAACAGCGCGTGCAGGGCGAACCAGAGCGAGAGGTTCAGCATGACGCCGACCACGGCCGCGGTGATCGAGGCGAGCGCGCCGCGGAGCCTCGGCGCCGCGGACAGCCGCTCGAGATAAGGGGCTCCGGCGAAGATCCACAGAAAGCACGGCACGAAGGTGACCCAGAGCGTGACCGCGGCGCCGGCGAGCCCGAGCCCGAGCCCGCCGACACGGAACGCGGCGAGAAAGCCGACGAACTCGGTGACCAGGATCAGCGGCCCGGGTGTCGTCTCGGCGAGCGCGAGCGCGTCCATGACCTCCGTCGCCGTCACCCAGCCGAAACCGGTGACCACGTCCTGGGCGAGGTAGGCGAGCACCGCGTAGGCACCGCCGAAGGTGACGACGGCGAGGGTGGAGAAGAAGCGCGCGAGCTCGGCGAGGATCGGTACGGGGACGAGAAGATCGAGAGCGAGGATCGGCAGCCACCAGATCGCGAGCCATGTCGCGACGGTGCGGACAGTCGCCGCCGGGCGGACGGCGGTCGTTCGCGAGAAGGGCTCCGCTGACGTGCCCGGGCCGCCCGCGTCCGTCGTCTCGCCGACGGTGGCCGGCCCGAGCACGCCGACCAGCGCCGCGACGGCGACGAGGAGCGGGTAGGGGAGAGCGAGGAAGAACAGCGCGACGAAGGCGAACGCCGCCACGAGGCGGTGCACCCCCGTCGCGAGCGCCCGTGAGGCGACGCGGGCGAGCGCCTGTAGGACGATGACGAGGACCGCCGCCTTGATGCCGAAGAACAGCGTCGCGACGAGCGGCGTCTCCCCGAGCGTCGCGTAGAGCGCGGCGAGCGCGAGCACGACGAGCGCGCCCGGCACGACGAAGAGGAGCCCGGCGACGATTCCGCCGCGGGTGCCGTGCAGACGCCACCCGGCGTAGGTCGCCAGCTGCATCGCCTCCGGCCCCGGCAGCAGCATGCAGAAGCTCAGCGCCTCCATGAAGCGCTTCTCCGCGAGCCAGCCACGCTCCTCGACCAGCATCCGGTGCATCAGCGCGATCTGCGCCGCGGGTCCGCCGAACGAGAGCACTCCGATACGCGCCCAGACGCCGCTCGCCTCGCGCCACGAGGGTCTCTGCGAGGCGAGCGACGACGGCGGGGCCGTCACTCGTGGGTCGGTGGGACGCACGGCGCGCGCTTCGTCATCGCACCGGCGCCCCGCTCCCTATTCCTCCTCGTCGCGATAGGGTTCCGGTCCGTCCTCCGCCTCGCCGTCGTCGGGCGCGTCGCGCGGCGTCATCGCCGAGTCGTCCTCGGCGAGGGTGTCGACGCCCTCCCGCGGGCTGCCCTGATCGCTCGTGATGTTGTCCGAGCGGCTACCGCTTCCGCCTGGGTTCATGCTCGTCTCTCCTGGTGGGTCGCGCCCGAAGGGTCGCGTGAAGGGGAATGGGCCTGGGCCAGTCTCGCGCGGTGTTCCCGGTGTCCGGTGTCGCGGTGAAGTATCGACAAGCGAGCGGCGCGGAACGGCGAACGGCTCGTATCATCGGGCGCGCCGCACGCCCGTACACGCGTCCTCTCGCGACGCGGCACCGCACCGGGGCGAGCGACGGGAGCCGCATGGAGTTCGTCGACTACTACGAGATCATGGGTCTCGCCCCGGAGGCGACGGCCGAGGAGATCAAGCGCACCTACCGAAAGCTCGCCCGCAAGTACCACCCCGACGTGAGCGACGAGAGCGACGCCGAGGCGCGTTTCAAGGCGATCGGGGAGGCCTATGCCGTCCTGAAGGATTCCGAGCGCCGTGCCGAGTACGACGCCTTGCGCGAGCTGCGCGCGCGCGGGGGTGGACGGGAGGCGGCGGGCGAAGGCTTTCGCCCCCCGCCCGGCGGCGGTGACCGGGAGCGGGCCGGCGGCACTTGGCGTGCCTGGCAGGGCGACGACTCGGTCGACTTCAGCGACTTCTTTCGAGAGGCCTTCGGCGAGGCGGCGGCGCGGGGTGGAGCGCGAGGCGGGCCGACGGGAGGCCGCCAGGGAGGGTCGGGCTTCGGCGGCGGAGCGGGAGTCCGCATGGCGGGGGAGGATGTTCACAGCCGCCTCACCATCAGCCTGCAGGACGCGTACGACGGGGCGACGCTGCCCTTGTCGCTGCGTTCGCCCATCCCCCGTGAGGACGGCTCGCTCGACATCGAAGAGCGCACCCTCGAGGTGCGCATCCCGGTCGGCGTGAGCGACGGGCAGCGCATCCGCCTGCGCGGCCAGGGTGGCCCGGGTATCGGCGGGGGGCCGGCGGGAGATCTCTACATCGAGCTCGCGATCGCCGAGGACCCGCGCTTCGCGCTCGACGGGCGCGACGTGACGGTCGTGCTGCCGGTCTCGCCTTGGGAGGCGGCGCTCGGGGCGACGGTCGCGGTGCCGACCCTCGGCGGTGAGGTGCGGCTGACCGTGCCGCCGCGTTCGAGCGGCGGGCGGCGGCTGCGCCTGAAGGGCCGTGGACTCGCCGGCGAGCCGCCGGGGGATCAGTTCGTGGTGCTGCGCGTGGAGCTGCCGCAGCCGAAGACGGACGAGCAGAAGGCACTGTTCGAGGAGATGGCTCGACTCTGGCCGGATCACGACCCTCGCGGCGGGGGGAGAAGCACATGAACGAGAGAGGCGGGACGAGCGAGTCGGAGCTCTTCGACGATTCGCGCGAGTACACGAGAGAGGAGCTCTGCCGAGTCTGCCGGCTCGAGCCTGGGCGTCTGGTCGAGTACGTCGCACACGGCGTCGTGACCGGGGTCGGCGCCTCGGGCGAGCGCTTCACCCACGTCGAGCTGCAGCGTCTCGTGCGGGCGGTACGGGTACGGCGCGAGCTCGAGGTCGATCTGCCGAGCCTGGGGCTCGTCGTCGATCTGCTCGAGCGGCTCGAGCACCAGCGGCGCGAGCTCGAGCGGCTGCGGCGCCAGCTCAGCGAGTGGTAGCGCCACCCTGTTGTCAGAACATGTGCGACGACCACGCCGGGCGTGGCCAGGCGAGCAGACGATCGAGCGTCTCCAGGGCCGCCGAAGACCCCGACACTCGCCCGGCCGCGGCGAAGCGGCGAGCGCTGCCGTGCGCGAAGACGAGACTTGCCAGCAGGTCGACCCCCAAGGTGACGTCGGGTGCGTCGTCGCTGCGTTCGACCACCAGGCGTTCGCCGTCGCCGCTGAAGCGCCAGCTGCCTCCGACGCTCGCGACCAGCGAGTCGAGCACTCGCACGACGACGGCACCGGTCGCGAGCGTCGAGCGGTTGCCGACGACGCGCGCGATGTCGAGGATTCTGAGCCAGGTGGTATCGCCCAGATCGGTGGTGACCAGCAGACGAGGGTCGTGCAGGGCCTCGGGCAGCGCGGAGCCCGGGTCCACGCGCGAGCACGTCACCTCGCCGACGAGATGACGCGCGAGCAACCAGCGCCACAGCGCCACCTGCGACGCCTCGTCCACGCCGAACAGGTCGTCGACCTTCAGCCGGTTCGCGAAGCCGGTTTCGTCGAAGTGTGCCTCGACGGTGTAGTGGGCGGCGGCCACGACCGCGCCGCTCGTGTCTTCCGACAGCGCCCACAGCACACGTCCCTTGTTCTCCGCGCGTGGCGCGAGCCGTCGTGTCCAGTGTCCGGCGTGCCGGGCGATCTCTCCGGGCCAGGCGCCGAAGCCGCGTTCATAGCCGTCGGCGAGTCGCTCGCGGACCTCCGGTCCGTGTCCGACCGTGACGCGTTCGGCCGCCGGCGCGTCGTCGTGCCACCCGACACGGCGCGCGTCGATGCTGATCGACCACCACCGACCCGTCGGACCGTAGCCGTAGCGCCCGTATATCGGGTACTGCGAGCTGTTGAGCGCGAGAAAGGCGTCACCTCGGCCGACGGCGTCGGCTACCTGGTGCTCCATCAGCGCGCGACCGACTCCGCTGCCGTGACGGTCAACCCGAACCGCGACCCACGGCACGCCACCGCCGCTCACGAGCTGTCCACCGGGCAGCGCCAAGCGCGTTCCGAAACCGCTGGCGAGCCCCGCCACGCGGTCATCGTCGTCGAGCGCCAGCCACGATCGGTCGGTGTCGAAGTACGCCCAGAGTGCAGCGGGATCCTCGCCCGTCGGCAGGAAGCCGAGCGCCTCGCAGAACACCTGCTCCATCTCGGCGAGCCGATCCCGGCTCAGGTTGACGATTCGCATGCTGTCTTACTCGGGTTCGGCCGACCGCACGTCCGTGCGGCGAGTCACGCGCTCGGAGAGTCTCTAGCTTCCCTGACCCTCAGAGCAACGGCGAGAGCAGCCGTGCCGTGTTCGCCCACAGCCGCTGCGCCGTGTTGAGGTCGCGCTCCTCCGGATCGAAGCGGCACGAGCGTGCGAGATCCTGCTCGAACAGTGCCGCCAGGCGCCGGTTCACCTCCTCGTCCCAGACCGCGGCGACGACCTCGAAATTCAGCTGGAAGCTGCGGTTGTCCATGTTCGCGGTGCCGACGACGGCGAAGCTGTCGTCCACCACCATCGTCTTGGAGTGGTTCATCAGGTGCTGGAACATGAACACCTCGGCGCCCGTCTCGCCGATGTGCTCCGAGTAGATCCGGGCCGCCGCCTTGACCAGCTTCGAGTCGTTGTCCTCGGGCAGGATCAGACGCACGTCGACACCGCGCGCGGCGGCCGCACGCAGCGCCGCCTGCATCGGCTCGTCGGGCACGAAGTAGGGCGTCGTGATCCAGAGCCGTTCGCGGGCTTCGTTGACCGCGGCGAAGTAGAGGTTGCGGATATCGGGGACGTCCTCGTCCGGACCGGAGTCGACGACCTGCACCCAGGGGCCTGCCGCGGGCTCGGGCAGCTCCGGGAACCAGGCGTCGAGATCGTCGGGCAACTCCGGGCGGTTGTCGCCGAGCAACTCCTTCGCGGTGCGCTCGCCGGCCTCCACCCGATCCATCGGCAGCCCGTAGAGCCAGTCCTCGAGCAGCACGCGCTGGAGCTCGCGCACCGGACGCCCTTCGAGCCGTGCGTGGGTACTGCGCCACGGCTCCTCGTTGCCGCGTCCGCTCTCCCCGCTGGTGTTGTCGTCACTGATGTTGATGCCGCCGACGAAGCCCACCCGCCCGTCGGCGACGAGGATCTTCCTGTGGGTGCGGAAGTTCATCTTGCCGGGTTGGGGCTCGAGCAGCCTCGGCGGGTTGAACGTGCGCAGCTCCGCGCCCGCCTCCTCCAGCGGCTTCCAGAACGCGCGCGTACAGTTCTTCGCCCCGATCGAGTCGGTCACGAGCCGCACCTTCACGCCGGCCGCGGCGCGGCGGGCCAGGGCATCGCGCAGCCGCTTGCCGATGCCGTCGGGCTGCCAGATGTAGTACTCCAGGTGAAGCGTCTCCGTCGCCTCCTCCATCGCGCGTTCGAGTGCCGGGTAGAGCTCGTCGCCGTTGGTGTAGAGCTCGAAGGCGTTCGCGCGACTCGGCACCACGCTCGGCTCATCGTCGCCACGGGTGACACGCGCGATCGCCGCGAGCGGCTCGGCCTCGAAGCCCTCGGGCATGGCGTCGGGCCGATCCGGCGAGCCTCGATCGGCGGCTGCCTTCGCGCTCTGGCGTGCGCCTTTCTCCCGGTCGAGCTTGCGGGGGCCGAACAGGAAATAGGCGATGCCGCTGAGCACCGGCAACGACCAGAACGCGAGCAGCCAGGCGATCGTCGTGACCGGACGACGCTCGTGCAGGAGCAGGAAGATCGTGCCGCCGACGATCCAAGCCACGTGCAGCACCGGCCAGCTCCAACCGGGCACGAAGTCGATCTGTCGGGTCAGGGGGTCGAACAGCATGCTGGCTCCGTCGTCGAGCAGCCCCTTCGGTCAAGCGAACGCCCACTCCGAGCAGCGCCGCCGACGAGCCGGAGCCGCTCGAAGGTTCTGTTGAAGGCCGGCCGGTTGTCGAGCGCCATTGTGCCAGAAGCGCCATGCGCCTCACACCGCGTCCTCTCGCGCAGCGTATTCAGTCGTGGTGCGGTGGGGACGGTCACGCCTGGACGGTAGCGGAAGGCTCTCTTCCGGCCCTCGCGGTGCGCTCTTACGAGACGAGGAACTGCAAGGCCGTCACGAACGAGCGATCCCGGGCGATCGTGGTGCCGCGCTGCCGGCCCTTCCCATCGCTTCGGGTTCTATTGGCGCGCGCCCTCGTTCCGGTCGGTCGGCTCCGCCTCGTCGTCGTCGGCGGAGAGCCCGGCATCGCTCAGCCGATCGCCGGCCGAGAGGTTCCCGATATCGGCCGCGGCGTCGGGGTCGACGCGATCGTCGAGATGCTCGGCCGGCCCACGGTCGGCGTACTCGGCCTCGACCACCGACTGCCCGCCGGTCAGCTCCTCGGTGTCCATCGAGCCGTCGCCGAAGTCGAGCTCGCGCGCCTCGTGTCCGTCGACGATCGCGTCGACCGCCTCTGGAGAGACGCCGGGTACCGAGCCGAGTCCGTCGGCGGGGCGCGAGGTACCGTGCATCGGGGCGGTCGCCGCGCCCTTGTCGGCGATCGGGGCGCCGGAGGCGTTCTCGTCGTCGGGGATGTCGTTCGGGTCGGGGTCGGGGGTCATCGCGTCGCTCGTTGGCCGTGGGACGGGTGGACGTTCTAACGCGGGCGCTCGCCCGACACGCTCGCGTGGCAGCATTTGCACGAACCGAGAGGCCCGAAGTCCCGTCAGCCCCACCGTGTGTCGCTACAGAAAGCCCCCCGTACGCGCTGCCGTCGCGTAGGACGACTCGACATCGGCGAGCGCCTGCTCGGCGCTCTCGCTTCCCTGCAGGAACTCGACCAGCTCGGTGCCGAGCGCGACGTTCATCAGGCTCATCGTCGAGGTGACGGGGTAGGGACGCGCACCGGCGGCGATCGTCGCGAGCACACCCTCGCCGGTCGGCGTCGGCTCGTAGCCCTCGGCGAGCCAGACGGCGGCGTCGCCGTGAGCGTTCGCCACGCGCTCCCCGGTGCTCGCCAGGAGCAAGCGGAACGTCGCCTCGGTATCCTCGTCCGAGAGCTTTCGCGCTATTCCGAAGCCGTCCCACCAAAGTGTGGTGGCGGGGATGTCGCCGCCGCCGATCGTCGGTGCGGCGCTCAGACGCAGGTGCTCGCGCACGGCATCGGTCGCGCCGTTCTCGTCGAGCACCGAGCCGACGCTCGAGCCCCAGAGGTTGGCGATCGCCACCTCGCCCTGCTCGATCTCGGCGACGATGGCGTTGGTGTCGAAGGTGAGGAAGTCGCTGTCCATGTACGAGGTTAGCGCCTTCATCGTCTCGAGCGCTTCTACGCCTCGCTCGTTGGCGATGGCCGGACGCGCCGAGTCCGGCTCGAACAGCTCGCCACCGAGTCCGGAATAGAGATTGACGAACTCGAGTCCGAGGTTGAAGCCGGTCTTGTAGGTGCCGGCCAGCGGGTTCTCGAGGATGCCTTTCTCGCGGATCACGCGAGCCGCCTCGATGACCTCCTCGTAGCTCGTCGGCGGCTCGACACCGGCCTCCTCGAGAAGGTCCTCGCGGTAGACGAGATGCTGGGCATTGGCCATGAACGCGATCGCCACGATCTTGCCGTCGATGGTGATCTTCTGACGCTCGGTGAGCGTGCTCCCGTAGCGTTCGACGAGATCGTCGAGCGGACGCAGGAGGTTCTCGTTCAGCAGCGGCACGACGCTGCCGTTGGCGGTCATGACCGCGCCGTAGCGAGCCGGATCGGACGAGAGCGCGGCGACCTGTATATCGCGCACCTCGGTGTTGAGGTTCACGTCGACGACGAGCTCGTCGTTCCCGCAGCGTTCCATCTCGCGGGCGATGACGTTCGTGGTGACGAAGTCGTTGGCCAGCACCGCGACGCGACCGCTCACGTCGGGGGCGAGCTCGCAGCCGCTCGCCGTCCCGTCGGCCGCGAGAGCGGGCGGCGGAAGGACGAGCGCCGCGACGCCCGAGACGGTGAGGAGCGTGGACGAGGCGAGCAGGCGCCGGCCACGCGGCACGCGCGCGCGGCGCAGGGTCGAGGTGGGCATGCGGACGATATCCTTGAGGTTCGTGCCGGGCGCGCACCGCACGGCCGCGACCGCAACGAGGCCGCTCGGATAACCGTACGCGTCGCGGCCGCGATTGGAGCAGGACCCGACGCTCGTCGCCGGACTCGAGCTCGCGCGCACCGGCCGTCGCGGCGGACTCGTCCGGCGGGAAGGTTCGGCAGGGGCGGAGAGTGCGGCATCATGCGCCACCCGCTCGTCTCATCCGGAGACCCTCCGTGCGCCATTGGCTGTTCAAGTCCGAGCCCGATGTCTTCGGCATCGACGACCTCGCCGCCCTCCCGAACGGCACCGATCACTGGGACGGGGTCAGGAACTACCAGGCGAGGAACTTCATGCGCGACGACATGAAGGTGGGGGATCTCGGCTTCTTCTATCACTCCAACTGCAAGGTGCCGGGTATCGTCGGCACCGTCGAGATCGTGCGCGAGGCCTATGTCGATCACACGGCGCTCGACCCGGAGTCGCCCTATTTCGACGCCAAGGCGACGCCCGAAGCGCCGCGTTGGGTGATGGTCGATGTCGCCTTTCGCGAGCGCTTCGCCGAGACTGTGTCGCTCGCCGCCCTGCGAGAGCGCAAAGGCCTCGGAGACATGCCGCTCCTGCAGAAGGGGAGCCGGCTGTCGATCATGCCGGTGAGCTCGGCGCACTGGAGGGTGATCGCGGGCATGGCACGGCGAGACTGAGTGCCGGCGCCGGCTCTCGGCGATCAGCTGTCGCTCGACGCCGCGAGTTTCGGGACGGTGTCGGCTTGACGGGGTCGCCCCGGGCGTTCAGTATATGGGCTCTTTTTCCCAATTTTAGACGCCATGCGGCTCCTGCGACTGACCGTCTTTCCGCTTGCCCTCCTCGTCGCCGCCTGTGGCTCGTCCGGCACCGACACCGACGACGCGGCGGAGGCTCCCTCGGACTCGATCTCCTCGCCGCTCGATCCGGTGACCGGCGAGAGCGGCGACGGTGGATCGGATGGGGGTGCCGACGGTGATGGTGGCGGCGAGGACGGCAGATCGGAGTCCGGCGGCACCGACGACGGTACCGGTGATGACGAGGACGGCGGCGAAGCGGCCACCGACGGTCTCTCGGGCGGAGCGACCGATGGCAGCACGGGAGGCGGAACGGACGGTTTCACCGACGGGGCGGCGGGAGAGGAAGGCAGCGACGGGGCGGCCGGCGGTGACGCGCCGCCACCGACCGTGCCGCCGTCGGATAGTGAACAGCCCGTCGACTTCCAGCCCGGCACGCTGACGGCCGGGGACCACGACGATCAGCTCAACCCCGGCAACTACCGACGCTTCGCCGACGACTTCCTGCAGCGTTCCGGCACGCGGGATTTCCCCTACCTCGATCTCGAGCGTCGCGTCGCGCTGAAGATCGTCGACTCGAGCGGTGAACCGTACGTCGCGGCCGGCGTTCGGGTCATGGACGCTCAGCGCGAGGTGCTCGCGCTGACGACGCCCGCCGACGGGACGCTCCATCTCTACCCGGAGGCGGACGAGCTGCCGGACGCGTTCCGCCTCGAGGTGAGCGATCGGCTCGACGACGTGCGGACGAGCCGAGACGTGGTGCTCGCCGAGCTCGACGGCACGCGCCGTGTGGACATCGCGCTCGGGGCGTCGAGCACGGCCGTGACCGCGCTCGATCTCCTGCTCGTCGTCGACACCACCGGCAGCATGGGTGATGAGCTCGACTACCTCAAGACCGAGCTCGACTCGATCATCGGCGGCGTTCGCGACGGCAACCCCGGACTCGACATTCGGGTCGGGCTCGTCGTCTATCGCGATGTCGGCGACGAGTACGTGGTTCGCCCGTACGATCTCACCGACG
>ENA-ORXM01004377-ORXM01004377.1-marine-metagenome-genome-assembly--contig:-NODE-4377-length-12463-cov-3.789440_pt1 | contig 12463 bp, 10 predicted proteins | sample MGYA00237867_ERZ511480 | MGnify/ENA primary metagenome ERZ511480 (study PRJEB26309, sample SAMN06266103) | marine metagenome | isolation source: Algal blade | place: United Kingdom:Sidmouth, United... | reverse complement strand
ACAAGCCCATTTGGATATTCTTTAGATGCCTTGTTATTAACTCAAGTGACTCCTACTTATGACGGAAACTTTCTTTCTGCTCCTCAAGGATCTAATGCATTGCCAATTGCTCAGTTTTTCTCTCCTGCTACTCTTACCATTTCTCCAGGTATCGCTTACAAGAAAAAGACTGATTATGGTACTTTCAGTGCTTTGTTATCTCCAGCTTCTTTGAAAATGATTATGGTAGGAGATGATAATATCGCTAGTCAAGGCTTACATGGTAATCCTTATACTTTTGATACTTTGGGTGTTACAGAACAACAGTTTATAGATGAATGGAAAGTTTCGCCTGATGGTCCCTTGGCAAATGGAAATGGATTTTATGCTCGTAATTACATCCAGTTTGGAGCAACCTTGAAAGCTGGATATGCTCACAAGTTCTTTAAGTATAAAGAAGATGATAAAGACAAACATCGTTTAGTGTTAAGTACTAACTTGAATCTATATAGTAATTACCTAAGATTGCCTCAGCATATTGATGTAGAATGGATCACTAATGTTGATGTATTTTTATTCAAAGGTCTATCTATTTCATTTATGACCAATTTATTTTGGGATTATGATGTATTTGTGCAAGTGGATGCTGATAATGATATAAACACAAGTGCTCCTGGTACTTTTAATGGTTATGAATCAAAAGAACGTAGAGTTTCATTCTTCCAGTCATTATTAATCAAGTATAACTTCTTATTCTAATACAATAGATTATTGTATTTAATAGAAAACGCTCATTTTTCAATATGAAAAATGAGCGTTTCTTATTGGAGTTTTATTGGTTTCTTTTGAATGCATAATTAATTGATTATTAATGGAGTATTATTTTGGCGTTCTTTTGGTCTATAGGTGAATGTATCAAAAAATGATAATTATAATGAAATAATAAATTTGGGTTTTAATTGGGGTGATTTAGGACTTGTATGAATGGGAATACGTACAAGTCCACACTTCCCAAAGATTAAGATTACAAATAGGAAGAAATAATAAATTTGGGTTTTAATTGGGGTGATTTAGGACTTGTATGGATGGGAATACGTACAAGTCCACACTTCCCAAAGGTTAAGATTACAAATAGGCAGAAATAATAAATTTGGGTTTTAATTGGGGTGATTTAGGACTTGTATGGATGGGAATACATACAAGTCCACATTTTTTATTAAAAAATAAGGCTTATATCGAAAGATGTAAGCCTTATTTTTTTGAAAAAGTATAACTTTGGTTTTGAAGTAGGACTAATGAGCCTATAAAAATAGAATTGTATTAAAGTTAAATACGGTTTTGAATAGTTTGTAATTTTGAATTTAAGAAAAAATCAACCATGCGTAAAATAACAGCAGACTGGGTTTATCCCATTCATCAAAGTCCAATCAAAGAAGGTGTTGTCCTTGTTGCTAATGATGGTAGAATCGAAAAAATAGATGTTCGCAGTAATTACAGCGAAGAAGAACTAGAGATTTATAATGGGATAATTATTCCAGGTTTTGTCAATACCCATTGTCATTTGGAATTGTCTCACATGAAGGGAAAGGTGCATACAGGAACTAGCCTAATTCCATTTATAACAAGTGTGGTACAACAAAGAGGGGCAAGTGAGGCAACAATTCAAGAAGCAATAGCGAATGCAGACAATTATATGTATGAACAAGGAATTGTTGCAGTAGGAGATATTTCTAATGTAACAGATACTTTTGTCCAAAAATCTAAAAGTAAATTAAGGTACTATACATTCACAGAATTTTTTGATTTTCTACAAGAAGAAAATACCTCTGCCGAATTTGATAAATACAAAGCAGTCTATGATGCTTTGGATGGAATAAACGGACATCAGAAAAGTTGTGTGCCACATGCGCCTTATTCGGTTTCTCCAAAATTGTTTGAAGCAATTAATCGTGTTAATAAAGGAGCCTTAAAAACTGTCAGTATACACAATCAAGAAACACCACCAGAGAATCAATTGTTCCTAGAGAAAAAAGGTGGATTTATTGATTTTTATGGAGGGTTTGGTATTTCTTTAGATCATTTTGAAGCAACCAAACAGCCTTCGATTTATTATGCATTGCAATACATGGATCCTCAGCAGAGAACTTTATTTGTACACAATACACTGACAACGGCTGCTGACATTCAAGCGGCTCAAGCTTGGAGTGATCAAGTCTATTGGGCAACTTGTCCAAATGCTAATTTATATATTGAGAATAATTTACCCAATTATCAAGCTTTTATAGATAATAAGGCTAGAATGACAATAGGAACAGACAGTTTGACGTCTAATTGGCAATTGTCTATCTTAGATGAAATGAAAACAATTACAAAGTATCAATCTTATGTGCCTTTTGAAACCCTGTTGGAATGGGCAACTTTGAATGGAGCAAAAGCCTTGGGTTTTGAGGATGATTTGGGAAGCATTGAAGTAGGAAAATCTTGTGGGTTAAATTTATTATCTAACTTAAATTCTAAAGGAGAACTATCTTCTGATACGACGGTTCAACGTTTAATCTAAGGTGTGCTTGTGCCCAACGAAAAGGGGAAAACAACTTCAATAGAATGGGATAACAATCTATTGAAGTACTTGGACAAAGGTAATCGGATAATGAAGGTTGAGTAGTTTTAAGGCGAAAAACGGAAATTTAGCGAGTCTTTGACTTTCAATTCACTTGGGATGCTAAATGGAGTCTTTTCAACGCAGAGATAGAGGAACAATGCCAAAATTCATGTTCGAGAACATTTGGTCGAGTACTTCAATACAAAGAATTATTGGTAACTACTTTTGACAGCAAGGAAGCAGCTCAACCAATACTTGACGAATTAAAAATGTTGGATGTTATAACTATACTTCTCTAGTCTTTACTAGTAAAACGATAAAACAGCTATTATGAAACATATTTTACTATTAGGCTTCTTATTGTCTAGTTTAATAAGCCTTGCCCAAAGTTCTTTGACCGCTCCTCTAAACGATGTGAATCATTATTTGCATGATCGGATGGAAATTAAAACAGGAGATTTTGGAAACATTCATAGTGTTCTAAAGCCCTTGATGCGCAAAGATATTCGGAAATATCAAGACAGTGTCGTTACTAAGGATTACTGGACCGTCAACAAACGTCGTCAAAGTGATTATGATTATGTACATATTGATTATAATGACGATGACTCAACGATTCAGAGTAAAAAGCCATTTATGAAATTCTTGTATCCGAAAAGAGACCAATCATTTTTGAGGCATTTTTATCGTACGCCAGCACATTTATTAGAAGTTCGTACCAAGCATTTTTATGCAAATATTAATCCCATTCTTCATTTCAAAGGATCGTTTGAGCAGTATAATGGAAATGGTCGTTTGTTGTTTGTGAATCGAAGAGGAGCTGCCATTCGAGGAAATATTCTGAATCGAGTCTATTTTTATACAGATGTAATTGAAACGCAGGCAGCTTTTCCAAGCTATGTAGAAAACCGAACTGAAAGAGATTTTGCAGTTCCTGGAGCAGGTTTTTTTAAGCAATACGACAGTAATTTAACGCCAGGGAAAGACACTTCTGGAGTAGATTATTTGATGGCACAAGGTTATGTTGCCGTTGATTTATTAAAAGATCATATTGGTATTCAGTTTGGGCATGGGCAGAATTTTATTGGTGATGGACATCGTTCCTTATTTCTATCAGACTATTCTACGAATTATTTCTACTTGAAAATCAATACAAGAGTTTGGAAATTTCATTATCAAAATATATTTGCAGAATTGACGCAAAATTATGGACAGGCACAACGGGCATTCGATTTAGCCTTGCCTAAAAAGTATTTGGCAGCGCATCATTTGAGTATTAACATTCTAAAAAATTTGAATATAGGCTTGTTTGAAGGTGTTGTCTTTAGTAGAAATGGGCAGTTTGAGTTACAATATTTGAACCCACTTATTTTTTACCGAGCAATAGAACAAGCAGTAGGAAGTCCAGATAATGTAGTGATTGGACTTAACTGGAAGTGGAACTTTTTGAAGCGTTTTTCTTTCTATGGGCAATTTTTATTAGATGAACTTTCTGTTGGCGATTTGATTCGCTTGGGAGGAGGTTGGTGGGGCAACAAGTTTGCCTTGCAAACAGGCTTAAAATATGTTGATGCCTTTAATGTAGATCATTTGGATGTGCAAGTAGAGTTCAATATGGCACGTCCGTACACCTACAGCTTTAGAGATAGTTCAGCGAATTATACTCATTATAACCAGCCTCTGGCACACCCACTAGGCTCTAATTTTATGGAATTTATAGGAATCGTGAATTATCAGCCCCTTCCTAGAATGAATATTCGAGCACAAATTAATTACTCTATCTATGGACAAGATTCTTCTGGCTCTAATTGGGGAAGTAATCCTAGTATTGGTTATAATTCTAGAGAACAGGAATTAAACAACCAAATTGGGCAGGGCATAAAAACCAACCTATTTATTTTTCAATTACATTGGAGTTATCAAATTCGACACAATATTTTTGCTGACGTTCAATTTATGTACCGTCGAGAAAATGCAGTATTGGATGCTTTGGATAATAACACTGTGTTATTGGGGGTAGGATTGAGATGGAATATTAGCGAGAAAATGAAGGATTGGTAAGGTTTATTGAAAACAATTAGATTTGAAAATTAGCTTTGGATAAAACTAATTTTCAAATCATTAAAATTTAAGTATAAAAACTTAGCCTTTGATAAAGGCAGGCATTTTAGACATTTTGCCACCCAACTCATTTGCTTTTGCATCAATTTCTTGAGCTTCTTCTGTACGTCCTAGCTTCTTTAAGATAGCACTTTGAGTGCGTAAATATTCCGCTTTGTAATCAATGCTAGTAGCTTGTTTTGCCCATTTTTCAGCAGTTTCCAATAATTTTGTCTCATTCGTTTGCATCAAAACATTGTAAGCATACTGATTCAAAATTTTAGCATCTTTTTTAGCATACTTCTTCAAATACTTATCTGCACACTTAGTAAAAGCAGCGATGTTTTCTGTTCCAGCAGCATATTTTACATCTGCCAATAGAGCATATTCCTTAGCATATTTGGGATCAGCACTTTTCATCTTATCTTTAGCTTCCTCCAGTAAATTAGCAACTTTGTATTCAATTGCTTTATCAATAGTAGCATTACAAGCTGTTTTTAATTGCTCTTTAAAGGTCTCCGCAGATTTTAATTTAATGATTGCGTCCTTGTTTTCGACAGCTAGCTCAAAAATTTTAGAATCCGCTTCATTGGCAAAGTCAAATAAAAATTCTAAATTTTCTTTAGAAGAAAACTTGTCTTGAGTTTTTATATACTCATTGGCAATCTTTAAATTAGGTTTAGAACTATTCAACAAAGCATAGGCATACGCCCGTAAAAAATCAGGATCACGTTTACCTTCCTCATATTCTTTAGTATAGTCTGCTGATTTGTCATTTTTGCCCAAAGCAATTTTTCCAAGTCCTAAGAATTGATCAGAAGGGCGACCACCTTTGGCAGCGTGAACAACATCTCCTTTCTCATCCAAAAACAATAAGGTAGGATAGGAGTTGACACGGTACTTTCCAGCCAACCGAGGACCTTCCCCTTTTTCCATGTCTACTTTGATGTTAATAAAATGCTTGTTGAAAAACTTCCCCACTTCTGCATTGGAGAAAACATCTCTTGCCATACGTTTGCAGGGACCACACCAAGAAGTGTAAGCGTCCATGAAAATGATTTTATGCTCTTTGGCGGCTAACTCTTGTGCTTCAGCCATTGTTCCTTTAAAGAAATGAATGCCATCTTCTGCCAAAGCCCATTGGAGGCTCGCTAAAATTAGAAGTCCAGTAAGGAGTTGTTTCATTGTTCTATAATTTGAATAAATAAGATTTTATTGATTACTTATGCTTTCTTAATAACGAATTTTGAGCCAAGTTTACTTCTAAAAGTACGAATTTTTGAAGGGAAGGTTCAACATAGAATCAATTTTAGTGATTATTTAAGAACTTTTTGAAGGCAAAATGCATTGTGTAATAGAATTTATTAATTTTACAAATTAAATAATCAAAACAAAAGTAGTGTTATGAGTTTGACTGATCGCATTAATGCGGGCATCAAGGATGCCATGAAACAGAAGAATGAGGCAAGAAAGCGTACCTTACGTGCAGTAAAAGCACAATTGCTATTACTAAAAACAAGCGGATCGGGAACAGAAATTACAGATGATCAAGAGATTAAGCTTTTACAAAAAATGGTCAAAGAGCGTCAAGACTCTTATGAAATCTATGTAAAACAAAATCGTGAAGATTTAGCGACGCCAGAAAAAGAGGAAATGGACATCATCAAAGAATTTTTGCCACAACAAATGGGCGAAGAAGAATTGACGGAGGCCATTAAAGGAATTGTAGCGCAAGTAGGTGCTAGCTCTATGAAAGATATGGGGAAAGTAATGGGAATGGCAAACAAACAATTTGCAGGTAAAGCTGATGGCAAGACAATCTCTATGATTGTAAAAAACTTGTTGTCATAAATATAAAACTACTCTAAACAGTAGAAAAAGACGGATTTACCAATAAAGGTGAATCCGTTTTTATATTTTTGTAAGATTATTATAACTATTTTAGAACCATAACCATGGCAGTAGATGTACTATTTATAATAATGGCAACCTTTGGGTTTTACTTTGGGTTTAGTTTTGGCTTGATGAAAGTAGTTTTAACGGTACTTTCTCTAATGTTTGCTGTATTAGCAGCAATGGCATTTACGCCAATGACCACCAATATTATTATAGATACTTTTGAAATAGATTCTGTATTTTTGCCTTTTGTTGCTTTTTTAGTAACCTTACTCATTGTCTTGATGTTGGCTCGAATTGTAACCAAACTAATAGAAGAGACGGTTGATAACAAACGATTTGATGTCGTTAGCCAAATAGTAGGTGGGCTTATTATGGGCTTTGTATTTACCTTATTGTATAGTGTACTAGTCTTGTTTTTTGGGCAGGCAAGGGTGATAGAGCTGGTTTTTAATCAAAAGTATAAGGTTACAAGATCAGATACAAGCCCTCAATTGGTGGTGCCGCCTAAACTGGGTTTGGGAAAGCCAGATACGATCTACTTAAAGATTGATGAGGATCATAACACTTACCGATTTGCTCCAGATAAGAAAAATAAAGAAAAATCGACCAGTTTGAGTCTACGGTTTCAGTTGGTGCAGGGCAATAAGTATGTTGGTTCAATTGGAAGTTCTGTTCAACAATGGAATATTTTGCCAGAAGATTCTGTTCGGATAAAATCTAGTGGACAATTATTCTTAATGGTAGAAAATGAAATTCGTTGCTTTTGCGACAGTACTTTTTTAATCACTTCTATCAATGACACTATGTATTTTGAGTGTTTGGATGATTATTTAGCTGCCAAAAGTGCGACGTCTTTTTTTTATAAATATATAGAAATCATTCCACAACGTGGAACGCAGTTGATGAAAGGAGTAGCACCATTTATCGAAAACTTCTTAGATTATATGAGCGTTGCCTTAGAACGTTTAGATAAAGGAGTTCAAAACAATAAAAATCCAATTAACGTATATTCAGGGGAGGATAACAAAGATGTTTTTCAACCTGTTATAGAAGAAGAAATGCCTGATTTTGAACCCGAAGAAAAAGATACTTTAGGATTTTCAGTGGATACGACCAATATGCCAACTATTACTCCTCCTATAGATACAACACCAGAACTGACAGAACCCGAAGAAGTAGAATATGAAGGATAAACCACATTTGTTGTTGCTTGATAATTATGACTCATTTACCTATAATTTATATGATTATTTGAGCCAATTGGGAGCTACTTGTACTGTTATTAGAAATGACAAAATTTCCATATTGGAACTAGAGAAGTATCATTTTGATGGAATTGTTCTTTCTCCAGGTCCCAAACGCCCTAAAGATGCTGGTATATTAATGGAGTTGGTCCATCATTTTTATGTAAAAATGCCGATTTTAGGCATTTGTTTGGGAATGCAAGCAATAGGAGAGTATTTTGGTGCAAAACTTGTACATGCATCTACACCAATACACGGTAAGACTTCATTGGTAGAACATACACAGAAGGAACTTTTTCACGGGATTGCGCAACCCACACAAGTAATGCGTTACCACTCCTTGCTGTTAAAAAATCTACCCCATTGTCTAGAGCCTATTGCTTGGACAGCAACAAAGGAATTAATGGCAATACAACACAAAACCTATCCAATTTGGGGCGTCCAGTTTCATCCAGAGTCTATTCTAACATTAGAAGGTTTGGCAATTCTAAAAAATTGGTTAGAAATAAGTGTAAAAAAGGTTTAAACTCTTAAATTAACTTTAAAACCGTATTAAAAGAGCACAAATTTCCTTCTTTTATAGTATTCTTGGTAACAATTAGCACACTAAAGGAATTAAAAAATAGATTTCTAAGTTTCTCTTGTATTAAAGAGAGTTCTTAATGTATCAACGGGAATCTGTTGTTGTGTTTTGAGCTACTCTTAGAAGCAAAATGCCTTTTAATGATCTTACTTTAATTGGAAATAGATGTATCTTTTTTATAAAAATAGAGATAGGATTAATAACAAAAATAATAAAATCAATATATGTACGCATCAGAATTAATATCTTACTCCGTACCACCGCTTAAATTAAACGACACTGGCGTTAAAGCATTGTTATGGATGAATGATTTTCATGTAAGGCATTTACCTGTTGTAGAGGATGGAAAGCTATTAGGGATTTTATCAGAAGATGAGGTACTTAATTTTGTAGATGCAGAGACAACAATAAAGGAAAGCCGACCTGTTTTATTACCCAAGTTTGTTCCCGCGCAAAAGCACCTTTACGATATTATGAAATTGGTGGTCAATTTTAACTTGACAGTAATTCCAGTTTTGAATAACGAAGGGGATTACATGGGATTAATAACAATAGAAGATTTGTTAAGAAAATTAGCAGACACGGGTTCTATTACACATCCTGGAGGTGTTTTGGTGTTAGAAATGGCACCTAGAGATTATTCATTATCCGAAATATCGAGGTTGATTGAATTAGAGAATGCTACTATTTTGAGTAGTTTTATTTCTTCTCCCTACGGAACTAATACTTTAGAATTAACCTTAAAAATAAATAAAGAAGACTTGAAGCATATTGTGGCAACATTGGAACGATTTGGTTACGAGGTCAAGTCATCTTATTATGAATCAGAATTTATTGATACGCTCAATGACCGTTACGAAGGTTTAATGCGTTATTTAGACGTTTAAAAAAAATAAACATACACTTTAAATCAAAAGTCATCCTAGAGAAAAACTACTAGGATGACTTTTGATTTGTGAACTCGTAGAGCTAGCCAAAAATCTATATTTTTAGACCAAATAATAAACCAAATAAGTTCCAATTGGATTGTTGTTCTTGCTTTTTTATCTTTGCCAGTAAGAATAGATTCTAATAAAATAGATAAAGATCCATAAATTACAAAAACACATAATGAAGTAGTTTTAAAATAGGGTTGCGTTGAAAAATAGATATTAACCCCTTTTTAAACCACTTTAATAGTAGATCCTTGAATAAACTTAATGAATAGAATAGTAACAATAGCTTTATCTTGTTTTGTAACGGTTAGTTGTAATGCACCAAAAGATTCCAATAAAAAGCCAAAAGAAGAAATAGAGACCGTTCAAAAAATAGAAGAAAAAGGCTTGGCAACATTTATTTCAAATCAACGCCCCAAAAACGTGATTTTCTTAATTGGAGATGGAATGGGCTTGACGCAAATTACCGCTGGAAGCATTGCAAAAAAAACGCCTTTAATATTAGAAAAATTTCGCAAAATTGGTTTGGTTAAAACCTACTCAACAAAGTTGATAACGGACAGTGCTGCTGGTGCTACTGCCATGGCAACAGGCTCCAAAACCTATAATGGGGCTATTTCGATGAATATACATCAAGAAAAATTGAAAACAATTGTAGAGTATGCAGAAGAAGCGAATTGGTTGACAGGAATTGTGACTACAGCTACCGTTACACATGCAACACCAGCTTGTTTTTATGGACATCAGCCAACAAGAAGCCGTGTCAATCAAAAATTAGCTGCAGAGTTTATGACAAAGAATATTGAGGTTTTAATGGGAGGCGGTTGGAATTACTTCAAAGAAGGTTTAAATGGACGGGATTTGATTGCAGAGGCTCAAGAAAAAGGTTATTTTGTAACAGACAATATTGAACAAGTAGGAGATTATCGACCAGAAAAAATGATCTGTTTGATTTCTGCAAAATTACCTCCTAAAATAGAAGAACGTGGAAATTTTCTCCCCTTAGCAGCCAAAAAAGCCATTGATATTTTGAGTTACCCAAAGTCAAATTTCTTTCTAATGATTGAAGGAGCTCAAATTGATTGGGGAGGACATCAAAACGAATCCGATTACATTGTAGAAGAAATGCTAGATTTCGACAGAACAATCCAACAAGCTTTTGACTTTGCAGAGAAAGATGGAAATACTTTAGTCTTAGTTACTGCCGATCATGAAACTGGTGGTTATAGTATTAATGGAGGAAGTAAGAAAGAAGGGAAAGTAGAGGGGAAATTTACTTCAGATTACCATACTGCGACTATGGTGCCTATATTTGCTTATGGTCCAGGAGCAGAATCTTTTACTGGAATTATGGATAATACAGAAATATTTTTTAAATTAAAATATTTAATGAACTTAGAAGCGTCGAATCCTACTTCAAAATAGTATAGGCTTGACTTTTAAAGTTTTATTATACTTTGTTAGTTGTAATAAATTTTATAATTATATTAGGATATAGAAGCAATTTGTAAAAAAAACTGAAAATCCATTTTAATTTATAGGCATAGCTTTATAATATTGTTACTTTTGTCCTTCTTATGAAATAAATATTATTACGAATAGAATTTTCTGAATATTTTGCGTCACTAAAGCAAACAATGGAATTGAATAACTATATAGAATATACCCTCCTAAAACCTGATACAACAAGATTAGATATAAAGGAACTTTGTCGTGAAGCACTAGAGCATGGTTTTTCGGCGGTTTGTATACCACCATTTTATGTGCATACTGCTGCAAAGTTGCTTGAGGAAACCAATATCAAAGTAATTACTACAATTGGTTACCCAATGGGCTATCATGCAATTCCTGTAAAAGTGGAAGAAGCCAAACGTGCTATAGACGAAGGAGTAGACGAGATTGAGATGATGGTTAATATTGCTGCTGTTAAAGATGGAAATTGGTCTCATGTTAAGAATGACATTGCTAGTGTAACCACCGCAGCACATTTAAAAGGAAAAAAAATTAAAGTTATTTTAGAAACTAGTTTACTAACGGTGGAAGAAATCAAGCAACTTTGTGCCATTTGTTGTGCAGTGGAGGTTGATTGTATTAAGAATGCAACGGGAGTAAATGGTGGTCGTGCAACGATTGAGATGATTACTTTGCTAAAGAAGGAATCGAATGGAATTAAAATAGTTGCAGCAGGAGGAGTACATACTAAAGCTTTTGCATTAGAATTAATAGAGGCAGGTGTGGATAAACTGGGAACATCAGAAGGAGTTCAACTACTTCAATAAAGGAGACGTTATGAAATGGATAATCACAATTATAACTATTGTAATATGGAATAGTTTTTCTGTAGCTCAAGACCAAGAAGGAATTGTTAGGGTAGTAGAAGAAAATTCTATAAGACAAATTTTAGATCATAGAAAGGCTTTAAATTTTACCAAAGATAGAACGGTAAAAGTATGGAGTGTGCAATTGTATCTAAGTAGAGATAAGTATTTAGCAACTCAACAGGTTTCTGAAGCAAGAAAGAAAACTAGAAATGTTACTTCGAAAGTGGACTGGTTTTATGAGGCGCCTTATTATCGAATTTATGCAGGAGGCTTTTATACAAAATTAGAAGCGGTAGCTTTATTAAATGAATTAGTAGTAATGTATCCAGATGCAATTGTTTTTAAAAATACAGAAGCTAAGCCAGCTGATATGTAGCTAAATTTAGATTTTTCCTACAAGTTGTAAAGAAAAAAAATATTTTTTTATTGATAAAGACTTAGTAATTATGAGTTTAATAATAAAGAGCCTTAATTAATTGTTATTTTTGTTTTAAGAAATTAGGAAAATCGGAAAACCTGCCTTATATTTGCAATCGCTTCGAAAGAGAGGTGTTGAAGAAAGTCTAAGGAATAGAAAAAAGGGTCAACAAATAAATTTGAAAAAAGATTCAGAAATATTTGGAGATTCAAAAATAAAGTTAGACCTTTGCAACCGCTTCGAAAGAGAAGTATAGCAGAAAGAAAACTTAGAAAGAGCTACTGAAAAATAAATTTGAAAAAAGATTCAGAAATATTTGGTAGTTTAAAAATAAAGTCAGACATTTGCAACCGCTTAACGAGTAAGCGAGTTTAGAAAGTTT
>ENA-ORXM01004376-ORXM01004376.1-marine-metagenome-genome-assembly--contig:-NODE-4376-length-12465-cov-3.269777_pt1 | contig 12465 bp, 10 predicted proteins | sample MGYA00237867_ERZ511480 | MGnify/ENA primary metagenome ERZ511480 (study PRJEB26309, sample SAMN06266103) | marine metagenome | isolation source: Algal blade | place: United Kingdom:Sidmouth, United... | reverse complement strand
TTTTGGAAAGTAGATAGATTTACATTTATATAAAACATATTAATCATATCTATTGATGAAACAGTAAATCCTATACACTTATCAGCACTATCCACCTTGTCTACTTTGCCGATAAAGGGAGTGACTGCGTAAGCAGTGGATTTACTTAAATCTATAGACATAAAATTGTGTTTATTGTAATCTATAGACAAACTATCATTCTTCATTATTAGAGTAGCCTCCACCCAAAACGAGCATTGGTTAAGATTTCGTTTACGCAGCCAGAGCAACGATTGTGTTGCTCTGGCTCTAGGATCGTGAATAAAATCTAGTCAACTTCATGTAAAATTTTATTTTGGTTTATCACCATGCTGCATTTACCCCACTCAAGTAGCGGTAAATATTTTTGATGCATACTCTCCGCATGATAATCTATCATTACAGGATGATATGAGCTAGATGTAGATCTGATCTCATACTCGCCAGGCTCTATAAGAATTTCATCATTATAATAATGCATATTTCTTGATATATGGTGCCTGATTCTAGAAAAATCAGCCACATAACTAACTTGACTCAAACTATCCAAGGAAATCACCTGAACTCCTTGAATTATATTATCTACCGTATATGGCACTAGCGTATAAGCGTGATAAGTTGATTTAGATTTATCAAAATCAATAACAACTTTTTGCATCTTATTGGTAAGCCAAATTTCTAATTTATCAGCATGATAATTTATGCGGAGACAATCATTTTTTGACCAAAATTTCTTTTTCTTTTTATATCCCAACTCTAAAAAAATAGTTGAAAATCCAAGGTTGATAATATGATTCTTGAAAGATCGATCGATTAAATAGGTTGAACGATCTACTGCATCATTTAAGAAATTTTTTGTTAATTCTTCATTTTCCATTACTAAGTTTTTAATATTTAGTTAATACCAACACCCAAAATGAGCATTGGTTTAGATTTAATGCGGTAAATTTCTTATCCATTCATCACCAGTAGCAAGAATGGAGGAGAAAAATTGTTTGATTTGGCTCCACCAAGGCCAAAAGTGCTCTCTACTATATATCTTGATATATAGTGACATGAGGACTGCTATGAGAGCGACGAGCAGTACAGCTTTGTCATTCTTTTTCATGCTTTAGTTAGTTTTAATACATTATTTACTCCAACAATCTCGTAGTGAGTATTCTATTTATACCTACAAGATTGTTGACATAGAAGTTGGTATACAATACACAAGCATTCTTATCAATCGATATTGTCTTGTGTATAGCGATACCTGGATTGTAGATTCTCAGTAGCTGCAATACATGCAGCAAACCTAAGAGATAATTAGAAAACGTTTTAAGATTGATTCTAATCTGTCCTTGCCTGATCTCTACTAGAGGGTTTTGATAATATCTCAATAGGGCAAGTAAAGCTGTCTCTGTATCTATTACATGTACTTTTTGACAAAAAGATATCCCTGATATCGCAGTCACCAATACATTGAGCTTATATACTTTTTTTATATACTCGTCTTTTGTCGTATCAACACCATCTAAAATCAAATACGATCTTACACAATAATTTCCTATCTTTTTAGGACTGTGGTTTTCTTTATAATTCATTATTTCTGTTTTTGGTTTGGTTAATTAATTTCATCAACAAATTTTACCCATATATGGCTCCGTCTGTTAATGCTCATTCTCAAGTACCAATATACCTATACAATATGATTTGTCAAGTCTAATGCAACACTCTCCCAAACTGCTTGAGCCATACTCTCGCCTCTGGAGTCTTGGGGCATAGCTGGGTGCAATAATCTCGAAACGCTGGTGAGTGATCCATTTGCTTGCGGTGAGCTAATTCGTGGATTATTATGTAGTCAGCTACTCGTTGAGGCATTTTGACCAGTCTCCGATTGAGCCCTATATGTCACAGGCTAGAGCAGGATCATCGCTTGGTTTTTTGATCTCTGATGAAACATCTATCGTACTCGATACTATGCTTGCGTGCAAGCGTTGCTAGGCGCTCAGTAAGGATCTTTTTTGCATATGTTTTGTATCGGTGGAGGGTGTTGGTCTCATCCACCAGATCATGTCATCGTCGGACAAAATTATTTTTGTGATCTACGAGGTATTTGTGTCACTGTCAGGTACGCATCATACATGTATATGGCTCGCCATGGAGTAGGATCTGATTATCTTCTAGGTAGAATTGTTGCTCAGCATGTTTGAGCTTGGTCAGATGTTTTTCTATCCATTTCTGCTTCTTTTTTACAAAACTCTGTATCTGGATTCTACTCATCAGCTTTGGTGCAATTGCTTGTATATTGTTGGCATCCAGGATCTTGATACGGAGATATTTGACTGCTTTGCGTATGATGTGTAGAGTATATTGCATATTATTAGTATATCCAACCCGTATACCAAAAAAAGATCAAAAATAACAATCCTCACGATTTGTATTGACTTTTGTATTTTTATGCATACAAAGAAGAGTTGTTGTCTTTTTTACGATATGCATTTTTGTGTGTTGTGAGGACATCATTGTCTTTAACATACAAATTAGTAATTTTTGCTTTGATAACCGGCTTACACAGCGTGGCAATAGAACCTCACGTGCTTATTATTAATCAAAAAATTATTTAGAATGAAACTAATGATTGTTTTGATAAGCTTTTTTGTAAGTTTATCGCTGTCTGCAAACAATGCAGATACACTGATTCAATGCTCACTGTTTGTCGAGCAATTTATCACCGAACACATAGCTATTGATCATATTGATCAGCAGCGAGTTCAGTTGATACAAGATTTTGATGTCTGTCAGACATCTCAACTACAGAATGATGGTTTTGGGTATATAGATGCAGACAATAATACATTGTTTGTCTATAGTGAAACCATATACAATGCATGTATACCACATGCAAACAACGGCACAGCCATCACTACCATACCAGGTAGAGAGACTGTGTTTGATGCACACTCGATACATGCGATTCATGCAGATGTCCAGTTGCAGCAAGCAGGAAATATTGATGAAATATTTTTGGACCACTTTGGTCCTGGAATTTTATCACAAAGTACTAGTACAGATATTGCCTTTGTTTTGATTGATCTCATGACTGGGACCAGGGTAGACACACAATATCTAGAAGTAATACCAGGAGGATGGGTAGAATCCAATATGGTTAGTTTTGATCATAGTGAATTACAGTCTACTTACTGGAGAGTAGATGTAATACCGTATGGAGTCACAAATCCATCTGTTGCTGCACAGCATCAATGGTTAAAATTAGACAACATAGGCGTCAACGCAACGATCAATAACTACTGCAAGCCATTAACATTTGGCGGATCAGAACTTATTGCTTACATACCGACCTGTGGTAGTGCAGGATATTACAAGTATAGACTGACATATCTCGATGCATGCAAAAATTGGATCGAGAAAAAGTATCTGGTAGAAGTAGTAGATACTAAGACTCCAGGCATCAACTGTCCAGTCGATGTCACTGTGTCAGCAAATAATGCTTGTAGCTACCTTTACTATGTAGATGCAGATGTATACGATATGTGTAGTCAGGTAACTGTATATGCAGAGTATGCTGCTCAAGACTACCAGCATCCACTGGGTACATATATAGAGCTTGGACATGGGGCGCATGAGATAGTGTATATAGCACAGGATCAATGCGACAATACAAGTACTTGTAAAGTCACTGTCACAGTGATGGATGACACACCTCCCACGGCTATATGTGGTCCTACAGTGGTATCACTCATTGATGATGGTACTGCCAAACTCTATGCAGCTAGTGTAGATGAAGGAAGCCACGACAATTACTGTGGTCCAATAGGTCTACAAATCAGAAAAATGGTAGATATATGCAATCTGGATCAAGAATTAGAGTTTTTGGATTGCTTGATCTACTGCTGTGAAGAAACTTTAGAGCCACAGATGGTGATACTACGAGCAACTGACCAGTATGGAAACATCAATGATTGTATGACTCAAGTGACAATCCAGGATAAGATTGATCCCAAGATCATCTGTCCAGAGGATGTTGTTGTGAGATGTGATGAGTTTGATATTGATAGTATATGGGGCAAGCCTATTGTCATAGACAATTGCAATACTCCAAAAATATCAAAAACTTACGATACGTCTGACCTATATGATTGTGGTAATACCGGATGGTATGGACAATTGAAGATTGATTGGTCTATACAGGGCACACAAGTAACTTGTAGTCAGGCAGTAGAAGTACAAGCAGATTTGGCTACAGAAAAAGATATATCTTGGCCAATGGACTACATCCATGATGGATGTATCCAGGATGTGATAGAACTAGATCCTAGTGTTCTACCTCATGGGTATGGAGTACCAGTATTTAGTAATAATACTTGCCAAAAATATGTCTCTAGCTATCAAGATGCTGAAGTCTATTTTGGTCCAAATGGACCAGGAATTGGTATATGCAAAAAATATATCAGAACCTGGACAGTGATTAGCTGGTGTGGATATAGTTCTTTTGAATATCGTCAGGTGCTCAAAATCAAGAACAACAATCCACCTCGATTTGGGAGCACTCCTAGAGATACAGTATTGTGTAGTTATGACAAAAACTGTCAAGGTCTGGATCATATCAAAGATATCGTATCATATATCATAGATGATGACTGTGGCTCTATAGCTACATATTTTGTCATAGATGAGACAGTATACGATGATAGCACATTTCCTACGTGGTGGAATATGGGTCAGACACAGGTCACAGTAGTGGCAACTGACCAGTGCCACAATACTAGTAGCGCAGAGTTTGTGGTAGATGTACAAGACTGCAAAGCACCTAACGGGTATTGTCAGCCTATACATACAACTCTAAACAATCATCAGCAGGTAGAGTTGTGGGCTTCTGATATAGCTAGCGGCGAAGATAATTGTACAGCAAGCGATGATCTTATGTATTCCTTCTCGGAGGATCTCAACGACTCTGTGATTACTTTTTATTGTGATGATATAGGGACAAATACTATATTGGTATATATATGGGATCAGGAAGGAAATCGTTCTGCTTGTAGCACATATGTACAGATCGAAGACAATCAAGAATGGTGTCCAGATGTGGGTGCTCGAGGAACAGTGCAAGGAAGTATACACACTATTGATGGTACTCCTATCATAAATGTACTACTAGAAATACCATCTGGTATGTCTATGTGTCTAGATGGTGAGTATATGCTACCTCTAGAAGTTGAAGACAAGTATATTAGAGCAAGCAAAGATACTGATTTTCTATATGGTGTCAGTACATTGGATCTCCTCAAGATACAAAAACATATCTTGGGAGAAGAAATATTTGAGCACTGGTGGCAATATATAGCCGCTGATATCAATAACGATGGAACAATTACAGCTATAGATCTCATAGAGCTAAGAAAGCTCATACTGGGTATAGTGGATGTATTGCCACACAATGATAGTTACCAGTTTTTTGAGCTAGGATTAGAACAAGCACAAGTAGTTATGATTGATTCAAAATCAGAAAACGTAGTGAATTTTGTTGGTATAAAAATTGGTGATGTAGATGGAACTAGTCTATCAATTGCATCCGATGATCCTGAGGTTTTGAATCTCCTTAGTATCTTAGATAACAAAATAGTTGCAGATAATCAAACTTCTTCTGAGAATGGAGGTTTGGATGTATTGAGAACCGAAGCAACAAAAAATACTGCAACTGTTGAAACCAATAAAAAAATGGATACGGGAGGTCTAAAAATCTATCCAAATCCAGTAGAAAATATGTTGAATATAGAATCTAATGGAGTATTTCTCTATCAGATTCTAGATATGAGAGGAGAAGTATTTCGACAAGGTAAAAGTGAAGATGCTATTTTGTTAGACGTCCAATCTCTACCTGGAGGAATATATCCACTCAAAATTACAAGAGATGATAAGGTTAGTATTAAGACTTTTATAAAGATCTAAGACAACCACTTGAAATATAAGACAACAATAAAAGAGGGTTTGGCTAATTTGTCAGGCCCTTTTCTTTTTCCAAAACATCTCCAAGCAAATATCTCAAGATCTAGATTAGAGAGCAATACTTGAAACAGTAACAAATATAAGTAATTTATCAGTATCATTTTTTAATCATCAATTTATAAAATATGTTTGATCTACCTAAGCTTCCATATACCTACAATGCACTTGAGCCACATATTGATGCTCGCACTATGGAGATACACCACTCCAAGCACCACTCAGGATACACCACAAAACTAAATACTGCGATCGAATGATCTGACTGTGAAGGGAAGTCTATAGAGGAACTATTAAGACATCCAGATGATCTCCCATCAGATATCAAGCAATGAGTGATCAACAATGGGTGAGGATATTACAATCATCTGATGTTTCGACCAAGTCTCTCGCCAGATGGATGAGGACAGCCGTGAGGTGTATTACTCGAGGTGATAGAGAATACTTTTGGAGATTTTTGATCATTCCAGCAAGCATTTACCAATAAAGCACTCAGCTTATTTGGAAGTGGATGGGTATACTTGTGTGCAGACAAGGATGGAGGACTTATCATCAAAAGATATAGCTTTCAAGAAACTCCTCTCAAGGACGGATATACTCCGCTACTTGGGCTAGATGTGTGGGAACACGCATACTATCTAGAATACCAAAACAAGAGAGCAGACTATGTAGCTGCATGGTGGAATGTAATAAATTGGGATGAAGTTGAAAAAAGGTTTAGTGCATAATTTTATTTTTTTTAAACAGATTGACAATGTCGGAAACCATACACAACGTAATCATCATATGATCAGGTCCTGCTGGTCATAGTGCTGCTATATATACTGGGAGAGCTTTGCTCGAGCCAGTGATGTTTGAGTGACGGATGGCAGGCTGAGTAGCTGCTGGTGGTCAACTGACGACCACCACCGAGGTAGAAAACTATCCTGGATTTCTCCATATACAGTGACCAGAGTTGATGCTCAAGATGAGAGAGCAGTCAGCACACAATGGATGTACTATATACACCAAGACGGTAGATAGTGTGGAGTTTAGTGATGATCCAGCAACTACACCTCACAAGGTGATCGTATGATCTGACACATATCTCACTAGGACGGTGATCATCACCACATGAGCTACAGCCAAACGTCTCTGACTCCCAGGAGAAAAGACCTATCGACAAAACGGCGTCTCAGCATGTGCGGTATGCGATGGTGGACTACCGATATTTCGTGACAAGCATCTCGTGGTGATCGGATGAGGAGACTCAGCTACAGAAGAAGCAAACTATCTCACCAAATTTGCTAGCAAAGTAACCATGCTCGTGAGAAAAGATGAGATGAGAGCTAGCAAAGTCATGCAAGAAAGAGTCAAAAATAATAAAAAAATCGAGATACTGTATCGCACCGAATGAAAAGAAATACTCGGGGATGATCAGATGATGACAGGGATGAAGATCTGGAATAATCAAACAGAGCAAGAGAGTGAAATCGAGGCATGAGGCCTCTTCTATGCTATTGGACACAAACCAAATACTGTATTTTTAGATGGACAGATTGACACTGACGAGGCATGATACATCAACACGATAAGCTCAGGATCAGATATGTCTACTCACACAAATGTACCATGAGTATTTGCTGCTGGAGATGTGCAAGACAAGAAGTATCGCCAAGCTATCACCTCAGCTGGTACATGATGTATGGCAGCACTTGAGGCAGAGCATTGGTTGACGGAGCAGGGATTGGTATAGATATCTAAAGATGATGAGAGCTTCTAATGAGTTACTTAGTCTGACAAATCTAATAGAATAACATTTGTTAAACATCTTACGGACATTGTTTACATATCAAGTATTCATGAATCAAGAAGAACTAAAAGAAAAGGTATATGATGTCAACCACAGATCTTCTAAGGCAGATGAAGTATTTATTATTGAAATTGATGATCTTTGACATTTTTTAGACAAAGAGCAAGCAGAGAATATCAGAAAAGGAATAGTTGCCAATAATACTAAAACATACCAAATCACAAATAAAGTCAAATTTGCAACTCGAACTAGTATCACTAAACTAATAGATAATCATTCAACAAAATATATTCCGCAACTTACATACAATATCCAAACAGAAATACTTCTGTTTGGTGACACTGTTGCGATGTATAGAAAAGAACCACATCCTTTCTATCATGAGATTAATGACCCACTACTTGTTGAAGATTTCAAAAGAATGTTTGAATCTCTTTGGAGTATTGGTCAAAATTTATTAATGACAGCTGATTGAAGTACATTGACCAAGCAATATAAGCCTATTACACACCAATATCAACAAACTCCAGTAATCATATATCCTTCTAAAGATGATGGTAAGCTAGATACACTATTTTCAAGAAAAGAACATTGATGTTTGGAGAAATATGTAGATGAAATTTTAGCAATTGACAAAAAAAATTGCCTAATTTAATACTTGCAATCCCTCGAGGAGTAGACTGAGAAAAGTATTGTGATATATGAAAAATCAACAGAAATACATATAGTGATGATTCCTGATTTCTTTATGATGTATGAATTTTTAAGTGATTAAATCAAATCCATAACATGGGGGTAGCTAGTGGGAATACGTCTATTGTTGTAACTGCTGAGGAAATGTTGCTGAGAGAGTTAATTATTAAAAATTCAATATCTTTCAAAGAAGCTGCCAATAGAGATAAATATCAAGCTAGATTTCCAGTATGATATGTCCCAGAAGAAGAATTTTATATCAAAGAATAAATTCTAACTTATCATTTCATTCAATGATCTGTACTTAGGAACTTTTGTATAATAAGATTCAATATTTACAAATGAACTAGACCCCAATTCTCTAAACTTACCACTCAAAATCATTCTCAAGTCTTGAAAAACAAAGCATTCATATGTATGTTAATAGAGAAGTTTTTATCTCATACTAAAATTACATGGACCACACACTTCATCAAAGAATAAAGCTCAATCATCAATTTACTGGAGAAATGACAGAATGACTACAAAATGACTTACTAGAATTTGCTCACTCAAAAATTACTCATCTCCAGGAGAGCTACTTCAAAAAGGTGCTCACCAAAGAAGATGCCGAAATACTCATACAATTTAAAATGGAAAAAAATCATGAAGGTAAATATGAGGGGAAATTTCATTTTAATCTGGATGGTACTGAGTATCATTATCACAATGATGTACCTTTTGTAGAGCCAATGGATGTGGTATCACACGCATTCAAACATCTCAAAGAGCAGCTCGCAGATACATAAAAAGTACTTGTAAATATATCAAAAATAGCTATCTTCTCGTGCACACAAAGGTTTTTTTGTATTTTTGAAATTATACGTATGGCTAGAGCAAAAGTACACCATCTCACCAAGGAATGATACGACAAACTCTTAGAAGAGTTGCATGATTTAAAAAAGACTCAACTTCCTGCAACGCTAGAAAGACTAAAAGAAGCGATATCACAATGAGATATCTCAGAAAATGCTGAGTATGATACCTCTATGGCAGAAAAAGAACTTATCGAAGGGAGAATCTCTGAGATAGAGCTTATGGTAGAAAACGTAGAAATCATTGAGCATACCAAGAAGGGTGGTGAAATTGTATATGGATCAGAAGTTACATTTTTGGATGATAAGAAGAGAGAATACACTATGACTATCGTAGGTGGAGGAGAAGTAAATGTATTGGAAAATACTATCTCATTTGACTCACCACTATGATGAGCACTAAAAGGCAAGAAGAAATGAGACAAGGCAACCATCAAAGCCCCATCAAGAAAATATGAAGTAACTATAAAAAATGTAAAATAATTGAGACAGAGTTGTAAATATACTGTTTATAAAATTTTTAATTTATATTTAAAAAACAATGAAAAAACTAGTTGTATGATGAGTAGTGTGATTGAGTAGCGCGATATTAGCTTGATGTGGAGTTAGCAATGTAGATACAACCAACACAGTAACTGTATGAGACACGATTGCTGTGAACTATGTGGGATCATTGCAAGAAGACAAAAGTGTTTTTGATACCAGTATCCAGACTGTAGCAGAAAAAAATGAAATATACAACCCAGCAAGACCATATGAGCCGCTATCTTTTACGGTAGGTGCAGGTCAGATGATCCCAGGATTTGATAGCTGAGTAGTGGGTATGGCAGCCTGAGAGAATAAGACCATAACTATAGCTCCAGTAGATGGATACGGTGAGAGAACTGACGAAGCAATACAAGAAATACCATCTGCTCCATTTGAAGAACAATGAATAGAACCAGTAATAGGAGAGCAGTACAACTTTGGTATAGCGCCTGGTACAGTGCTAGAAGTTGGTAGTGGCACTATCACAGTAGACTTCAATCATTTCTTGGCTGGACAAACACTGGTATTTGATATTACTGTTGAGTCAATTACCAAACCTAGTGATGCAATGGTAGTATCTGGAGCTCAAGTACCTGATCAAGTAGTGCCTACAGCAGAAGTAGCTACTTGATCATAATACATTATTCAGTTAATAGAGCAGTAGAGGCTGCTCTTTTTTTCTACTTATCTTACCAATGTTACGTCGCATCTTGTGAAAAATATTTCTCTACTCATTCTTGGTTTTTTTTGTTGTCCAGTATGGTCCAGACTTTTGATTTAGTCCATTTAGTATCTTAGCTACTGACGATATTAGTGACTATCTTGTATATATATTACTTGGATTTATATTCTGGATTATCTACGATATAGTCAGAAAAGCTCTTAAACTTGCAACCAAGCCTCTCTCTTGGATATCTTTTGGGATTGTTTGAATTATCATAAATATCGTAACCATTTATGGGTTTGCTTATATTGTCACTTTTGTGTTGGATACAGGGATAGTCATAGAGATGGGCGCACCACTTGAAATCACGCTATTTTCAATTATAGTCCGATGCGTGGACTTGCTTTTTTAGATACTTAATTTATCATATGAAGTACTTCTTTCTCTTGCTTGGTATTATATGACTTATCTTGATTATAATACCATTCTTTCAGCTATTTACTTACGGTACTTATCCGTTTCCTTTCTTCACTCAAGTTATAGACAACACACTTTGGGTTGCTATTATGATATTGATGTCTATACTGTCAGGTGTCTTTTTGACTCTAGGGATAAAAGGTATTTTAAATAATAATGATGATATAGATGAGTGATTTGACTTATAGTGTGACTAGACAACAGGCTGCTGATATGCTAGGTGTATCTACCAGATCTATAGATAGATATGTCAAAAAATGACAACTAAGCTACAAAAAAATCGCAAACAAAGTACTGCTTGCAAGAGAGGAGTTGGTGTCTATGCAAGCGGACTATGATCTCCTACACAACAATCCTGTCACGGAGACAGTAGTGATCAAAGAAAAAACTATATCTCCTGCAGCAAAGGTCACAAGAGTCAACTCTGGACTCGGTCTAGGATCGGTAAAGGAGTTTTCTGAGATACTCAATACAAAGGACAAAGCTCTAGAAGAAAAAAATCAGATGATCTATGCACTCCAGCGCAAGATCTGAGAGATAGAAACCAAGATGTCTCAGATGATCGCATTACCAGACCATAGTGCAGAAAAAGAAGATCTCAAGATGTCAGTCCAAAAACTCCAGATAGAGAAGAAAGACTTAGAAAGTAATATCAGAAGAGAAAAACTTATGAACACTATCTTCTTGTGACTTGCATTAGTCGCTGTCGTGTTTGTCTTCTTCTTTACGATGAGATAGATATTTACTACTAAAACTTGTCTTGATTGACAAATTTTTTTGTAGAATAATTTATTACAAAAAAAGAGATATCACCAAGATGAAGTTTGAAAATACAAAATAATACTACAAAGAAAAGGTTGAGATCAAGGTAGATCTACCGCAAATATATTACAGTTCAAATAATATCCTACTAATATTATCTCTGAGCTTAATAGTAAACAGTAGAGTAGAGCAGACAACAACAAGAATGTAACGCTGTTACATTCTTTTTCTTTTAGTTGCACATTGTACTGAATATGTAACACAGATTTTGATCTTGATTTGTGACCGTAAGTGAATATTGTTACATTTTTGGAATATTCCATATGTATTATTATGCGGAATATTCCATATATTTATTTGTCTAACTGTGTCCTGACTTATGCAAATTATGTTTGGTGATCTTATGAACAAGAAAAGATGAAGACCAAAGAAGTTTCGTACGATAAACTATACCCCTACCCTCACTGTACGAGAGCCCAAAGATGGCGTACGTGATAGCCTGGTAGTCAAACTCTGACATGATGAGCTCGAAGCCCTGAGACTCAAGAATATCAACTGACTCGGTATCATCAAAGGCGCAGAGCAAATGGGTATCTCAAAATCACTGTTTGCCAAGATATATAACGAAGCAATAACAAAAGTGACGAATGCACTGATAAATGGGAGATCATTGC
>ENA-ORXM01004375-ORXM01004375.1-marine-metagenome-genome-assembly--contig:-NODE-4375-length-12468-cov-2.965055_pt1 | contig 12468 bp, 9 predicted proteins | sample MGYA00237867_ERZ511480 | MGnify/ENA primary metagenome ERZ511480 (study PRJEB26309, sample SAMN06266103) | marine metagenome | isolation source: Algal blade | place: United Kingdom:Sidmouth, United... | reverse complement strand
TGGGCGGCCGGTTCGCGAGTCGGACCAGGAGCAACCAAGCGAACCAGCCGGGCAAGTTGACGTAGCGGCTGCCAGTCGGCCGAAGCCCTGCTGCCTCGAACGCGGCGTCGAGAGTCGAACGGCGATAGCGCCGGTGGTGGCCGATGGCCCGATCGAAGCTGCTGTAGAGGAACTCGAACGCCGGCACGAACACGACCAGCCTTCCGCCCGGTTCCAGCTGTTCAGCGATGCGGCGCATGGCATCGACATCGTCTTCGAGGTGTTCGAGCACGTTGATCATCACCGCTGAGCCGAACGATCCCGGCGCTTCCCCGGTCACCGAATCGTCGTTCAGCGCGTCGTAGGAGCGGACGATGACGTTGTCGTCACCATCGAACCTCGACCGCAGCTGTACGAGCAGCCGATCGGAGATGTCGGTGGCGACGACCGGACTCGTGCGACCGAACACCTCCGTGAGGTCGCCGTTGCCAGCCCCGATCTCGAGAATGCGTCCGGAAAAGTGCGGCTGACAGAGCTCGTTGATGTAGGCGATGTAATTGTCAGCGCCCGAGAGCGAGTCGAGCATGTCCTCGAGGTTCTCGTCCGCCTCGTCGAAACCGGCCGCGAAACGATTCACTACCGCTCCACGATCGATGCCACCGACGCACGCTAGCGTCCCGGCCAACCATCTGGACTGAAGGTCTACCTCGAAGATGCCGATGACCACGACCATGCCCCTGCGACCTTGCGCCCTCGCCGTCCGACTTCTCGCTGCCCTCGGGTTGACGCTGCCGCTGTTGGCGACCACCGCTGCGGGCGCGGCCGATACCGAGCTCGTCGGCGATCTCCTGCTGGGTCATGCCGAGCTCGTAGTAACAGCGCGAGACGCGCACGGCGAGCTGCTCGGGCCAGTCGGTGCCGGCGCGACGAGAGAGTTCGGGCGGCGAGGCTGCTGGCATCGGCACGACGGGGACTCGGCGGAGTGCGTGGATGGCGGCGGTCGAACGATTCCCCGACGCGACATCTGTCAGGGCAGCCTAACAAATGTGTTGTGTGCGGACAAACACTGTGGCAGGCTCGGCACGAGTCCATGCCCAACGCCGCATCGATGCCCCCGCGTCCGAGCCGCCGACGATCCATGCCCGACCGCCTCCGATCGGTCGCGGCCGCCAGCGTCGGACGAGGCTCGCCGCGCACGCGCGTGTGTTCCGTGGGTCACGACGAGGGACGCTACGGGGGGCATGACGACCGATGACGAGCTCCGCCGCGGCCTCCGGTCGCCGTTCGTTCGCCGCCCCGCGGGCGCTGCTCTCCGATCACCCGCTACCGTGGCTCGCCCCGCTGATCGCGATGCTCGTCGTGTTCGCGCTGTTCCCCTTCTTCTACAACATCTGGCTCAGCTTCCACGAGTTCGCGCCGAGGCAGCGCGCGCTCGAGTGGGTCGGCACGGCCAATTGGACCCAGCTCTTCGCCGACTCGCGCCTCTGGGGCGCGCTCGGCATCACGCTGCTCTACACCGGCATCTGCCTCGCCGTCCAGCTGGTGCTCGGACTCGCGATCGCCCTCCTCCTCGACTCGGACGATCCGGGCTTCGGCTTCCTCCGCGGCGTCCTGACGCTGACGCTGGTCATACCGCCGGCCATCACCGGGATGATGTTCCTCCTTCTCCAGGACGCACAGTTCGGCGTCTTCACCTACGCGCTGAAGAGTCTCGGGTTGCTCGGTGGGCAATCGATCCTCGGCAACCCTTCGACGGCGCTCCTCGGGGTCATGGTCGCCGATATCTGGCAGTGGACGCCGTTCATGGTGCTGATCTTCCTCGCCGGGCTCCGCGCGATGCCGACCGAGCCGTTCGAGTCCGCCGTCATCGACGGCGCCTCGGGTTGGCAGATCTTTCGTCGCCTGACGCTCCCGATGCTCTCCAAGGTCATCGCCATCGCCGTGCTCATACGCGGCATCGATCTCTTTCGCGCCTTCGATTACGTCTACGTCATGACCTCCGGCGGGCCGGGCACCTCGACCTACACCCTGAGCCTCTACGCCTGGCAGCAGACCTTCAGCTTCATCAACTGGGGCTACGGGGCGACCATCAGCCTGTTCTCGCTCCTCGTCATTCTCGTCGTCGCCAACGTCTTCGTCGTGCTGACGAAGCTGCGCTGGTAGGCCGCCGATGCACTCCAGCTCCCAGCGCGTGCTGCGCGCCGTCGCCGCCTGGCTCGTCGTCGCGATCTTCGCCTTCCCGATCTGGTACTGGTTCACGATCGCCTTCCGGGTCGAGCGCGAGATCTTCGAGCTGCCGCCGCTGATCTTCGACTTCACGTTCAGCGGCAAGTCCTTCGAGGAGGTGTTCGGCATCTCCTTCGGCGGCGACTCGGGCACGCGCGGACCGCTGGCCGGTGGAGGCAACTTCTACATGCTGCCGAGACTCTGGGACAGCATCGTCATCGCCGTCTGCTCGACCGCGCTCGCGGTCAGCGTCGCCACCCTCGCCTCCTACGCGCTCTCGCGCATGCGCTTCGCCGGTCAGCACCATTTCGTGTTCTGGGTCCTCTCGACGCGGATGATGCCGCCGGTCGCGGTGGCGATCCCGATGTTCTTCATCTACAAGCAGTTCGGCCTGCTCGACACCTACACCGGCGTGATCCTCGTGCACGCGCTGATGAACCTGCCCCTCGCGGTGCTCCTGCTCAAGAGCTTCTTCGACGACATCCCGACCGAGATCGACGAGGCGGCGCTGATCGACGGTGCCTCTCGCTGGTTGATCTTCCGCCGCATCGTCATGCCGATGGCGCTCGGCGGCATCGCCGCGACCGCCGTGCTCTGCTTCATCTTCAGCTGGACCGAATTCCTGTTCGTGCTGACGCTGACGCAGACGGGGCTGAAGACGGTGCCGGTGGTCTCCTCGACCTTCGTCACCTCGACCGGCACCGCCTGGGGGAAGATGGCCGCCCTCGGCGTCGGGGCGATGGTGCCGGCCTTCATCTTCATCCTGCTGGTGCAGAAGAACCTGGTACGGGGCCTGACCCTCGGCTCGCTCAAGCAGTGAGTCCGGATCGAGCACCGCGAGAGCGCGTCCGTCGGCCCACCGCCGACCCCACGCGACGATCCCAACCGGAGCCCTCGCGCTCCGCCCCACGGAGGAGTAGAGAACGATGAGATTCGAGCACAGAGACCGCAAGCGCCATCTCGCTTCGGTCGTCGACCGTTTCACGCGCGGTCAGATGGATCGACGCACGTTCCTGCGAGCGGCCGGCAAGCTCGGTCTCGGCGCCGGTGCGCTGGGGCTGGTGAACACGCTGCCCGGCGGCCGCGGCGGCTTCATCCCCGCCGCCCGTGCGCAAGACATCCAGCAGGACCCGGAAATGATGGCCTGGCTCGCGGAGGCGGCCAAGCCCTTCGCCGGCCAGACCATCCGTCTGGCGACCGAGTCCACCCCGCCGTCGAACGCGATCAACTCGGCGCTCAAGCCCTTCTTCGAGGAGGCGACCGGCATCAAGGTCGAGATCGAAGTGCTGCCGCTCGAGCAGGTGCTGCAGAAGCTGACGCTCGATGTCGCCTCCGGCCTCGGTACCTACGATCTGTACTACATCGACCAGAGCTGGATGGCGAGCTTCTCGGGCGATGTCATCGATCCGCGCGAGAAGTACGAGTCGAGCTCGGATCTGGCCATGCCGAACTACAACATGGACGACTTCCTGCCGGCCCTCGTCGACGGCATCTCGATGTACGACGGCATCATGGTCGGGGTGCCCTACGACATCCCGATCTTCATCACGATGTACCGACGAGATCTCTACGAGGAGCTCGGCCTCGAAGTGCCGACGACGATGGAACAGTTCGCCGCCAACGCCGAGGCGATCCAGGCGGAGAAAGGCCCGGAGATCTTCGGCACCACCGGGCAGATGAAGTCGGGACACTACAGCCTCGAGTGCGACTGGACCTGCTGGCTGTGGTCGCACGGCGGGGCGATCTTCGGACCCGACGGCAAATTCACCGGCAACGACGAGCAGGGGCTCGCCGCGATGGACTACTGGGATCGGCTCAAGAAGAACATGCCCGAGGGCGTCACCACCTGGACCTGGGACGGCCAGCACCAGTCGGTGGCGCAGGGCATCGCCGGACAGCTGATCTCCTGGGGCGAGTTCTTCCCGAGCTGGGACGACCCCGAGAGCTCGAAGGTCTCCGGACTGATGGAAGCGGCGGTGCCGCCGGCGCCGATCACCGAGCTCCGCGGCGAGACCGGCTTCGGCGAGATCCCCGGCGTCGGGCATCAGGGCGGCAGCTCGCTCGCGGTCTCGAAGTACTCGAAGAACGAGGACGCGGCCTGGCTGTTCGCGCAGTGGGCGACCTCGTTCGACACGCAGGTCTACATCACCACCCTCGGCGGTGGCACGGGTCCGACGCGCGCGAGCGTCTACGACGACGAGCGCGTCAAGGCCAACGCCGAGAACGGCATCGCGGGTACCACGCGCCATCTCGATGTCGTTCGCGAGACGATCGCCGAGCACATGGGGTCCGAGCCCGACCTGCCGGAGTGGGCCGAGCTCTCGAACGACACCATCCCGGTCGAGCTCGGTCGCTACTTCGCCGGCGAGTACGGCTCGTCGAAGGAAGCGCTCGACTCGATCGCCGAGAAGGTCGACGGCATCGTCGGCGGCTGATCCGCGCCCTGCGAGCACCGTCCCCGCGCTCGGCAGCCGAGCGCTTGCGCGAGCGGGGGCGGTGTTCGGGAGTCTCGCCATGAGCAACCGATCACCGACCGCCACCACGACGGCCCAGGGGCCGCTCGTCATCGGCCTCGACAGCTCCACCCAGAGCGCCAAGGCGATCGCCTGGACTCCCGACGGACGAGCCGTGGCGGAGGGTCGCGCCCGGATCGCGCTGTCCAACCCCGCGCTCGATCGCTACGAGCAGGACCCGGAGGACTGGTGGAGCTCGGCGGTGGCGGCGCTCGCCGACTGCACCGCCGAGATCGACACCGCGCGCCTGCAGGGACTGGCGATCTCCAACCAGCGCGAGACGCTCGCCTTCCTCGACGAGCGAGGGAAGGCGACGCGCCCGGCCATCGTCTGGCTCGACGAGCGCGCCCGTGACGAGGTACGCCGTTTCGCCGACGCGTTCGGTAGCGATGAGATCCACCGCATCACCGGGCGCGTGCCCGACGTGATCCCCTGCCTCTACCGCTTCGCCTGGACCAAGGCACACCAACCCGAGATCTGGGCGCGCACCGCCCGGTTCGTCGACGTGCAGAGCTTTCTGGTGCAGCGCCTGTGCGGCGGCGGCTGGCGCACCGGCTGGATCAGCGCCGATCCGATGGGCATGGTCGACATGCAGGCCAAGCGCTGGTCGGCTCCGATCCTCGCGGCCCTCGAGCTCGAGGAGGAGCGGTTGCCGACGATCCACCCGCCGGGAACGCGGCTCGGGGAGATCGATCGGGCGGCAGCCGAGGCCACCGGGCTGCCGGCGGGGCTGCCGGTGTTCGCCGCCGGCGGCGACGGCCAGTGCGCGGGACTCGGAGTGAACTGCACCGTTCCCGAGCGCGCCTACATCAACCTCGGAACGGCGATCGTCTCGGGTATCTGGTCGGCCGACTATCGGGTGGATCGGGCTTGGCGTACCGAGCTCGCCGCCCACGGCGAGGGCTACATCCTCGAGAACTGTCTGCGCTCGGGCGCCTTCCTGATCGACTGGTTCGTCGAGCGCTTCGTCGCCCACGGCGCGGCGGACGCCGCGCTCTTCGAGCGTCTCGAACGGGCGGCGCTCGCGCTGCCGATCGGCTCCGACGGGCTGCTGGTGCAACCCTACTTCTCGGGGTCGATGGACCCGCACTGGGACTCCGAGGCGCGCGGCGTCATCCTCGGGCTCTCCGGCAGCCATACCGAGGCGCACGTCTACCGCGCCCTGATCGAGGCGATCACGATCGATCAGGCGATGCGCTCCACGGACATGGAGGCGGCCGCCGGGCAGAGGATCGACCACTTCGTCGCCGTCGGCGGCGGGGCTCGCAGCCCGCTCTGGCGGCAGATGCTCTCGGATGCCACCGGACGCCCCGTGCACGTCAGCGAGACGGTCGAGGCCTCGGCGCTCGGCGCCGGCATGATCGCCGCGTTCGGCGCCGGCTGGTACGACTCGATCGCCGAAGCGGCGGATGCGATGGCCGGCGACACCGAGCCGGTCGAGCCCGACCCCGAGCGCGGCGCGATCTACGCGGAGCTGCTCGATATCTACCGAGACCTCTACGGGGCGACGCGGGAGCTGAACCGGCGCATGGTCGCCTTCGCCGCCGAGCGGAGAGACACGGAGTGAGCACGAACGGCGATCACGGAGGCGTCATCACCGAGCTCGTGCGGGGCGAGTGGGTCGATCCGATCACGGGCTCGAGGCCGTCCATTCCGATCGAGGACATCGTCATCCGCACGACACTCGACGGCGCCGAGGCCGAGCTTGTCGCCGCACGTCACGGCGGGCAGTCGCTGACCATCGTGTCCGACCGATACACCCACGAGGCGCTCGGTGCCCGTGTCCGCCGAGCGCTGGAGGGCGCGGGGGTCGCGGTCCGGGAGCACGTCTGGGAGCGCCCGGTCTGCTCGGCCGAAGGCGTGGAGGCGATCCGCGCGGCCACCGGCGGGACCGACGCGGTCATCGCCGTCGGCTCCGGCACGATCAACGACACCGTCAAGTACGCCTGCTTTCTCGACGATCGTCCCTACTCGGTGTTCCCGACCTCGCCGATGAACGCGTACACGACGGGCACCGCGTCGGTGTCCTTCGACGGCTTCAAGCACTCGATCACCTGCCGCGGGGCGAAGGGCGTGTTCTTCGATCTCTCGGTGCTCGCGCGCTGCCCTCCGCGACTGATCTCCGCCGCCTTCGCCGACGTGATCTGCCGAACCACCGCACAGGTCGACTGGCTGCTCTCGCACCTGCTGCTCGGCACGCCCTACGTCGAGACGCCCTATACCCTGCTCGCCATCGACGAGGGCGAGATGATCGCGCGGGCGGGCGACATGCGCGCCGAGGATGTCGGGGCGCTCGCTCTGCTGACACGGATCTCGGCCATCATGGGGCTCGGCACCTCGTTCTCCGAGACGACCCACAGTGGCAGCATGCACGAGCACATGATCTCGCACTACATCGACATGTTCGCGGGTGAGGCCCATCCCGGAAGCTCCCACGGCGAACAGGTCGGCGTCGCCTCGGTGACGATGTCGGCCTTGCAGAACGAGACCTTCGGGCGCGAGTCGCCGCCGCGTCTGCGCGCGACCGACATCCCGGAGGCCAGGCTCCGCGAGCGCTTCTCGTCCGAGATGGCCGACAAGCTCGTCGCCGAGACCCGGGCGAAGGCACTGACCGAGGCGACGGCCGACGCCCTGAACGAGCGGCTCGATCGCGACTGGCCCGAGCTCCGTGCGCGTATCGCCGCCGCGATGCTGCCGTTCGAGACGCTGCGCGGGGCGATGCGGGCTGCCGGCTGCCAGACGACGGCGACCGAGCTCGGGCTCGCGCCCGATTTCTACCGCGAGGCGGTCGCGGACGCGCGCTGGATCCGCGATCGCTTCGGCACGCTCGACTTCGTCGGCGACGGGCCGGGTCTGGACGGGTTCGTGCGGACGATGCCCCTCTGAGCCGCGGACGCCGACCTTCCGGTTCCCCTTCCCTCACAACGAACCCACCATCGATACTGATGTCGGCTGTCGACTACGAACGCATAGGCAAGCGCTACGGCCCGGTGACGGTCATGGACGAGGTGAGCTTCGGGATCGGCGAGCGCCGCTTCGTGGTGCTGCTCGGTCCCTCCGGCTGCGGCAAGACGACGCTGCTCCGGATGACGGCGGGGCTCGAGAAGGTCACCCGCGGAGACATCCTGTTCGAGGGCAAGCGCATCAACGATGTCCACCCGCGCGACCGGGACATCGCGATGGTGTTCCAGTCCTACGCCCTCTACCCGCAGATGAAGGTCTACGACAACATCGCCTTCGGGCTGCAGGTCAGGAAGGAGCCGAAGACGGAGATCGACCGGAAGGTGCGCGAGGCGGCCGAGGTACTCGATCTCGGCCCCTATCTCGATCGCTATCCGCGTGCGCTCTCCGGCGGGCAGCGTCAGCGCGTCGCGATGGGTCGGGCGCTGGTACGCCACCCGAAGGTGTTTCTCTTCGACGAGCCGCTCTCGAACCTCGATGCGAAGCTGCGTGCGCAGATGCGGCTGGAGATCCGCCGCATCCACGATCGGCTCGACACGACCACGATCTACGTCACTCACGACCAGATCGAGGCGATGACGATGGCCGACGACATCGTCGTCATGCGCGGCGGGAACGTCGAGCAGATGGGCTCTCCCGACGAGATCTACGACGCCCCGGTCAACTGCTTCGTCGCCGACTTCATCGGCTCGCCGACGATCAACTTCCTCGACGGCACGGTCGCGCGCGGCGGCGAGGCGCCGGCGGCGGGTGTGGTGCGGGTCGCCGACCGGATCCTGCCGCTGCCCCCCGGCAGCGAGGCGGCGGACGGGCAGCGCGTACGCCTGGGCATCCGTCCGCTGGACATCGAGGTGGTGCCGGACGCCCCGGACGCGTCGCGCGCCGACGGGCTCGGCGGCACTCTCGAGTTCGTCGAGAGCACCGGTGCCGAGAGCCATGTGCACGTCGAGGTCGCCGGCACGACGGTCCGTGCCGTCTCCCCTGAGCGGCTGCGGGCGAGACGCGGCGCGACGATCGGCCTGCGGATCGACCCCGCCAAGCTGCACCTGTTCGACGTGGGCACCGAGCGGCGCATCTCGGCGCGGGCGACACCGCCGTGAGCGATATCGTCATCCTCGGTGCCGGCGTCATGGGCTCGGCCCTCGCCGTTCCCGCCGCCGCGCACGGTTCCAACCGCGTGACGCTCGTCGGCTCGCCGCTGGACGGCGAGATCATCGCCTCGCTCGAGGCGAGCGGTCGTCACCCGACGCTCGACGCCGAGCTACCCGAGGCGATCAGGCCACTTGCCGACGCCAGGCTCGAGGACGAGGCGCTCGCCGCGGCCGAAGTCGTCGTCATCGGGGTCAGTAGCCCGGGGGTGAGCTGGGCGATCGAGCGGCTCCGGCGCAGCGGCGCCCGTCCCGCCGTGCTCGCTCTCGTGACCAAGGGGCTGATCACGGCCGAGGACACCTCGCTCGCGCCACTGACCTATGCCGACGCCCTGCCCGCGGAGCTCTGCGCCACCCGGGACGGCTTGGTCGGGATCGGCGGGCCGTGCATCGCTCGCGAGCTGGCGCTCGGTTTTCCCACACGCGTGACCTTCGCCGCCCGCCACCGCCCGAACGCCGAGCGGCTGCGCGAGTTGCTGCAGACCGATCGCTACCGTGTCACCGTCGACGAGGACATCGTCGGCGTGGAGGCGTGCGCCGCGCTGAAGAACTTCCTCTGCATCGGCGTCAGCGCGATGCTCGGCGCCCATCCGCTCGGCGACGCCCACGCGAAGAACCCCGTGGCGGCGCTGTTCAACCAAGGGGTGCTGGAGCTCGCTCAGCTCGCCGACTGGCTGCGGGAGCGCTCCGCCGCCGCGCGCGGTGAGGACGGATCGGCCGCGACTACCACCGCCGACGCCCTCGAAGGCGACGCGGATGCCGTGACCGAGCGGAACGCCTCGCCGTCGGTCGCCTTCGATCTCGCGGGCATGGGGGATCTGCACGTGACCGTGGGCGGCGGACGAAACAGCCGCCTCGGCCGTCATCTCGGGGCGGGCGAGCGACTCGGCGCGACGCTCGAGGGTCCGATGCGGGGCGTGACGGTCGAGGGCGTCGACACCGGCCGCGCGCTGTCCCCGGGATGCCGCGCGGCCTGCTCGAGCGGTCGACTCGACAGCTCGCGTCTGCCACTGACCTGCGCGATCCTCGACTGCATCGACGACGACCGGCCGTTCTCGCTCGACTTCCGCGATCTCCCCGGCTGACCGACGCTCGGGCCGACGAACGCCCGTCGCGACGCGCTCAGCGGGTCAGGTCGACGAGACTCTTGACGACGCCGGGCGCCGCTTCGGCGTGCATCGCGTACGCCGTGGGTACCTCGTCGAGGGTCACGCGGTGGGTGACGAGCCGTCCGACATCTATCCGCCCATCCGCGACGAGCGCGAGCGCCCGCCCATAGACCTCGCCCATGCGCCGCGAGAACCGCACGGTCAGCCCTCGTCGGCGCGCCTCGGCGGCGGGCATCGCGATGTACCGGTCCCCGTCCGGGATACCGACGAGCACGACACGGGCGCCGATCGCGGCCGCGCGCACGGCGTGCGCGAACCCCTCCGGCGAGTTCGTCGCCTCGATGACGATGTCCACGCCACGACCGGCCGTCGCGTCGCCCACCGCGTCGATCGACTCGCCGATCGCCGTCGCACCGAGCTCCCGCGCGAGCGCCACGCGGTGCCCCTGCGGATCGACGGCGACGATCTCGTGGCAACCGCCGAGCACGAGAAGCTGGACGATGCCGAGCCCGATCGGACCACAGCCGATCACCGCCACCGAGCTCCACGGGGCGGGACGGGCGAGATCCATCGCGTGGATGCAGACGCCGAGCGGTTCGAGCAGCGCGCCCTCGTCGGCGCTCATGCCCTCGGGCAGCGGCACGAGGCTAGCCTCGGGTACGGCCAGGCACGAGGTCAGCGCGCCGTCGTACGGCGGGGCGCCGAGGAAGACGACGTTCGGGCACAGGTTGTGGTGTCCCGCTCGGCACCACTCGCAGCGGTGACACGGCGTGGCCGGGTCGACGGCGACGAGCTGGCCGCGGACGAGGCCACGCGGCTCGATGTCGCGCGTCAGACGGGCCGAGAACTCGTGCCCGGGGACGAACGGCTCGCCGATGACGGCACCGCCGATGCCGCCATCCTTGTAGTAGTGAAGATCGCTCCCGCAGATGCCGACCGTGGCGATGTCGACCCGGACCTCGCCCTCGCCGGCGGGACGCGGCGCGTAGGACTCGACTCGCAGATCTCCGGCCCCGTGGATACGCGCCGCGCGGCTCTCGGAGCGCTCGACGCTCACGCGCGGGCGGCGCCTTCGCCCGGGCCGCGCGCGTCGGCTCCCACGCCTCGTTCGCCCTCCGCGCCCCTGCTCTCGTCGAGCGCGTCGATCGCGGCCACGTTGGCCGCGCTCCGGCCGTTCGGGTCGAACTCGGCCTCGAGCCAGGTGGCGACGACGGCCTTGGCGAGCTCGGGCCCGACCACTCGCGCCCCGAGCGTGATGATCTGCGCGTCGTTGCTGAGCGCGGCGCGCTCGGCGGAGTACGTGTCGTGCGCGAGGGCGGCACGGATACCCGGCACCTTGTTGGCCGAGATACAGACCCCGAGCCCGGTGCCGCACATCAGGATAGCGCGCTCGAACTCGCCGTCGACGACGCGTCGGGCGACGCGCTCGGTCATCTCGGCGTAGCGCTCCTCGGCGCCCGCCTCCGGCTCGCTCAGGTTGGTGACGCGGACACCGTCACGCTCGCGCAACCACGCCTCGACGACATCCATCAGCGGCTTGCCGGCGCTGTCGCAGCCGAGGGCGATCTTCATCGAACGAGACTCCGTGGAAAGGGCGCGAACCGCTGTCGCGATACCGACTCGAGGACAGCTCGATGATACACCGCCCGTCTCGGACGGACCCGGCGCGCCGCCACCCCGAGTCTCGTGCGACGGGACGACCTGCCGACACGGCACGCGCGATCGCCGCGGCGATCCGGACGACGACCCCGTGCATGTGCCCCGCACCACCGCGCTCGCCCTCGTCGTCACGGGCACCGGATCTCGGTCCCGATGCCTTGACGATATCGGCCTGACCCATCGGCGTCACGCGTCGCGACGCGGCGCCGAGCGCTCACCCGAGCTTCCGATCGTCGACGATCCAGGTCGGTCGATGGCCCTCCGTGACGAACAGCCTCTCGAGCTCGGTATCGGTCGCGCCCGCGTGGATGCCGGTGCGCACGAGCAGGGAGTGACAACCGGCCGCGCGCGCCCCGGCGACATCGTGCTCGACGCTGTCGCCGATGCAGAGCGTCTCGGCGGGGGTGACGCCCGCGAGCGCGAGCGCGTGGGCGTAGATCGCCGGAAAGGGCTTGCCGATTCGGGTCACCGGTCCGCCGAGCGCGGCGTAGGCATCGGCCACGGCACCGGCGGCGAAGCCGAGCTGGCCGGCCCTGGGAGGCGGATCGGTTTCCAGGTTGAACGGCGGACCCGCCGGCCCTGTCGAGTAAGCCTTCCCTCCGACGTCGCCCCATCCGCCGCCGTAGCCGTACCAAGCCTGGTCAGCCAAAGGAAGAATCCCGGCGCCGCTGTTCGTCCACGGGAACCAGATTTCTCCTCCGTCGCTGCTTGTCTGGTCGGTTACCCCGTTGAGCACGTTCTCGAAATCGTCGCTGTTGAAGCCAAAGCTGTCACACACGTTGATCTTGCGGGAGTGCTCCGTCGCGTACGAGGCGTGCGTACCATCGGCGACGTACACCTTCGGATGAGTTCCGGTCTTGTCCACGAAGCGCC
>ENA-ORXM01004374-ORXM01004374.1-marine-metagenome-genome-assembly--contig:-NODE-4374-length-12472-cov-3.188221_pt1 | contig 12472 bp, 4 predicted proteins | sample MGYA00237867_ERZ511480 | MGnify/ENA primary metagenome ERZ511480 (study PRJEB26309, sample SAMN06266103) | marine metagenome | isolation source: Algal blade | place: United Kingdom:Sidmouth, United... | reverse complement strand
AATTCTGGCCATGCACCCATTGTTACTCTTGCACAAAAATCTTCTTCAATTACTTCTGAACATTCTTCAGGGCAAGAAGCCTTGATTCTGTGTGTAACTCCTACTGGAGGATTTGGTCCAAATGATGCAGGATTTCCGTTGATCATTGGAGCTATGTTTCCAAATACATCAACTACATTCCAAAAGTGCTCATCTTCGTTTGCACCATTCCAGTATTCTAGATCGATGAATCCACCGTCATTTACAGTAAGTAATTTAACTTCACAACCACCTGAAGTAACTTTGCAAGCAGTAGCCGGCCATACTTCATTAATTGATACGTTAATAGTTGCTCCATCCCATCCATCAGAACCTGTGTCTATCATGGTTAAGAAATAAGGGCAACCGCCATCAACTTCACAATCAAATACAAAAGCACAAACCTCAACTATTTCAGAAGTATTTCCTGAACAGTCAGCTTGAGCAAACAAACATAATTTACCAGGACTTGTCAATGCATCAGGAGGAAAACAACCTGAAGCGATCAAACCGTTAATAGCATCTGTAGTAAGGCATTCGCCTACAAATACAGCATCTCCGGTAGCACACGCATCGGCATACCAATTAATGCATGCAGGGAAAAAGTTAGCAGCACCCGGTTCTTCATAAGCAGCAGTAGCAAATACCTGTACATCAGCTGTAGGGCATACTGCTGGTGGAGGATTTATATTTGAAGGTGCAGCATTCAAAAACCAATCTACACTTATTGCCTCACCACCTGCTAAAGTTGCAGGATCTGGACAAAATGTTTGACATTGTATCTCACAATCAGGGAATCCAAGTCCCCCTACAATTGCATTTCCAACATTCACGCCACCAATAGAAATTTCAGCACGCATTTGCTCTGAAGGAACAAATGAGTTATCTCCTGTAAAGCATACTACTATAGAAGCACAAACAGGCGCTCCAAATGCTCCACTTGCAGTAGGAATTGTTGTTGCAGTAGTTGCATAAACTGTGGTAGTGTTACCAGCGTTTCCAAGAAAAGCGCCAGCAGCAAGACCTACAGGTGCTGAAGAATTAACAGAAGTCTCTGTACCAAGACCTTGACATGGGACATTGATTCCATCATTAGGAGATGCACCAACTGTCCAAGCAATTGAACCACAATCTATACCTGCTGCACCCTCACAAGTTTGTTCAGATGTACAACCAGGAGGAACTACGCACCAGTCAACAACAAAATTCGATTTTCCGATACAGTAAATACCACAAACAGGTAGTGGTGTATCAACTTCTTCAATAACACAAGATACATCACCTTCTTGCAATGTACCTGAGTCACCCATATCAAATGGATCTCCACTTAAGTTAGGAAACAAAGGTAATGGTCCAGTTGTGATATTGTTACCAGCACTAACTGACAAAGACCATGACATCTGATCGTTGAAGAAAGAATCATCAAAGTAAGTAACTGAGTAAGGAAGGCCAGTTGTACCGTCTGCCAAACAAAATGGTCCAGCTGATACAGTTGCACCATCACCTTGATCACCAGGACCAATTTGAGCGACAGAAGCACCATTTACAATAAGGTCAAGGATTGAATCATCCCATCCATTACCAAAATCATCGACCATAGTCATTTCAAAGTTAACTTCACATTCTGTATCTAAACATGCACCTGGTGCATCTGCAGCACAAGGTACTGCAGCAACTGTAAAGCTACATGTTTGATTTCCGGTTCCCATGTATTGTCCAGGCATAATGGAACAAACAATGTTTCCACCGGGATCAAGAATACAATAGGAGACCTCTCCGGGGAAGGCATCCCCAGTTAGCTCGGTGACTGTTACAGTTTCACCTGCCATCAATTTAATAATTGATACTTCAAGTACACCAGCTCCCATCATAACGGTAGTTGTTCCACTTGCAGATCCTGCTACAGCAACAGAGGCGCCTTGCCATCCATCACCCCAGGTATCTTTTGCTTCGAAGGTATAGTTCACAGCCTGTGCCAAAACACTAGAACTGAATACACATAACCCGCACAAAAGCAAAAAAGCGTGTAATATCTTTTTCATAAGATTAAGTAATTAATTTTTAAATAAATAGATTTTTTTAATATGCATTGGCTTCAAGAATCCAAGCGATCTTTTGAAACATTCCAGTTGGATTTTGATCTAGACCTTGAACAACTCCAGCATCGTATTCCGCTTGCAAAGCAGCAAGCTGTGCTGCATTGTAGTTGTACAAAACTGTAAATTCATTTGCTCTTCTAATCAGATCGTGATTAAAAAAGTCAGTGTCAGCTAATGCACTTACAACAGCTGGGTTAGGACTATTAAAATCAGCTATTACCTGATTGTAATAGTCAATTGCATCCTGACAAACTTGCCACTTCGCAGTAGAAGATGGAAAATTAGACTGTAAAGTTTGTAGCTCAGGAATCCTGTTTTGAGTAATTTCTTGTGTGTAAACGAAAGCAGCTGTTTGTGCTTTCATATCTACATTAACAAAAAACATCATCCCAACAAGGAGACATAATGCTAGCAAACCTCGAGTCTGGAAAAAATTAATTTTTTTCATGAGACTAAAATTTTAAAAAATGGTTAACAAATAAATTTTTAATAATAGCTCTTTTTAAAAAGAGCGGGCTATAAAATACAAAAGACGCAGTACCGAGTGTTGCAACTTGAGTAAAGCATCTATCTAAAAATGTAAATCCTGTCGTCATACAATTAATATCAAGCGATTAAATCGCTCATTAAATTAATAGTCGAGCAAATGAAATTTGCTCTTAAAATGTTTTAAGCAATCTAGTTGCTTAAGAATAAGTAGAATTAAAAAACTATAGGAATACTACCTATAGCAACAATTCTAAAATCTTGAAATTTTTACGGCTTGGGACAACAGAGCAGATTCTGCTCTAATGGTTTGGGAACTACTAAAAAATATTTAGAGGAATTGCTTTAACAAAAGTCTAAGCTAATTCATAAAACAAAGATAGTACAAATGACTTACTGATAAATACCCCAGATGAGGTATTTATCAAATTTTAAAAATTCTAATTTGTAGTACATGATATTTTGAAGTTGGCATTGCTATTGCAAAATAGGCTGAGTCAAAACTAAAATATAATTAAAATGGTATTTATATTGTTTTGCAATTCGATTTTGAATACTCTTTAAACATCAACAATAAATAGGTTTTATAGAAAGTTTAAAATCAATTAGTCCTAACTATTTTAGAGTATGGCACTAAACTTGATTTTTCTTTTCAATGCAATACTTTAAATTAAGTAATATCAAGTATTAATAATAATTTTGAGGTATTAAAATGAACTAAACCCTTCATAATGCTAAATTATAATCTTCTAACAGTCATCTTCCTTTCTTGCTTGTGCAATTCATGTACAGATTCAAGTTATTCATCATATGATCTAAATACTCCTTTATATTCAACCATTTCGAAAGATAAGTCAAATATAGATTTTGTTAATTTAATTGAAGAAACAACTAATAATAATGTCTTAACCAACAACTACTTATTTGCTGGAGGAGGTGTTGCTGTTGGCGACATAAATAATGACGGACTCCAAGATGTCTTTTTTGTTTCAAATGAAAAAGGGGAACATGGTCTCTATTTAAACAAAGGAAATTTAAATTTTGAAAACATTACGCAAAAGAGTCAAATTCTTTCGGCCGAAGGTTGGAATAATGGCGTCACTATGATAGATATAAATCAAGACGGATATCTTGACATTTATATTTGTAGAGGAGGGGAACATATAAAAGAGAAAGGATTAAGATCAAATTTGCTTTACATAAACAATAAAGATTTAACATTCACAGAAAGCGCAAGTATCTATGGTTTAGACGATTCAAACAAATCTACTATGGCTGTATTTTTTGATTATGATAATGATTGGGATCTAGATGTTTATATTTTGAATATTCCTGAAAGGCAAAGAGCCGACACCATCACCGTAGCAGAATTGAACCTCTTTAGAACTTCACCTCAATCATATGAATTTGCTAATCAATCCACAGATAAGTTATTTAGAAATGACGGCAATAAAACTTTTACAGATGTTACTAATTCATCAGGAATTTTTAATTATGGTTTTGGTCTTGGTATTTCTATTTGTGATTTAAACAAAGACAACAAACCTGATATTTACATAACCAATGATTTTGATGTTGATGATTTTTATTATGAAAACAATGGAGATGGTACCTTCAATGAAAGAGCATCATTTTATTTAAAACATGTCTCATACTTTGCAATGGGAGTTGACATAGCTGATTTGGATAATGATGGTCATACAGAAATTTTTGAAGTTGAAATGCTACCCGAAAAAAGAGAACGTTCGGTAGTGAATATGGAATCCATGAATCGTAAAAAATTTGAGCAGTTGGTGAGCGGACCTATGAACCCACAGTATATGAGAAATTCATTGCAAAAAAATCAAGGATATGGGATGATGAGTGAAATTGCACAATATGCTGGAGTTGCCAAAACAGATTGGTCTTGGGGAACTTTATTGATTGATCTTGACGATGATGGTTTAAAGGATATTTATGTTACCAATGGAATATTGAAAGATTTTAAGGATCGAGACATGACAAAAGTTGGTAATAAAAAAGCAGAAGATAAAGGAGGCAATTTGAGTATCGAAGAACATCAAGAAATTTTTAAAACTACTCCCATAGAAAATAAGTCTTTTGAAAATATAGGAAACTTAAAATTTGAAAAAAAGTTTGACGATTGGGGGCTAAACTATAAAGGGTTTTCAAATGGATTGGTTTATTCAGATCTTGACAATGATCAAGATTTGGATCTAATAATTAATAACCTAAATGAATCACCTATAATATTCAAAAACAGCAGTATAGAAAGAGGCCAGAATTCTATTAATTTTAAGTTTAAAGGAATTAAGCAAAATAAAAATGGAGTGGGCTGTAAAGTTACAATTCTCACAGAGAATGGAATTCAATATTCTGAAAATTTTCAAGTAAGAGGATTTCAATCTTCCAGTGAAAATATAGTTCATTTTGGGCTCGGAAAACTAACCAAGATTGAGAAAGCTGAAATAGTATGGCCAGATGGAATGATGCAAGTTATAAAAGATATAAATAAAGTAAATCAAACAATTCTAGTTGACAGAAAGAATGCCATAAATGTGTACCAAAGACCTAAAACAAACAACTTACTTTTCACGGGGGCATCAAAAACATTAGGCTTAGCACATAGACATGAAGATTACCCTTTTGATGATTTTGAAACTGAAATTCTTTTACCACATAAGATGTCTCAATTAGGTCCATCAATATCAGTAGGTGATCTAAACAATGATAAGCTTGATGATTTTTTTATTGGCAATGGAAAAGGTAGAGAAGCATCAATTTATTTAATGGACAAATATGGTGTTTATTCAAAATCCAATTCTAAAATATTAGACCAGGACAGGAAGTATGAAGATATTGGTTCGTGCTTTTTTGACAAAGATAATGACGGAGATTTAGATCTGTACGTTGTAAGTGGAAGTAACGAAGACGGACTTACTTCTGAAAACTATCAAGATAGACTTTACGAAAATGATGGCAAAGGAAACTTCATTTCAGTTACTAAAAAAGCTCTACCCAAAATTAATTTTAGTGGATCCTGTGTTGTAGCGGCCGATTACGATAATGATGGTGATCAAGATTTATTTGTAGGTGGTAGACTTAAACCTCAAAACTATCCTGAATCATCTTCAAGCATGCTTTTAAAAAACAATAATGGTATTTTTGAATCAGATAAAAAAAATCCTATTTTAAATTCAGATAGTTTGGGGATGATAACTTCTGCAGTATGGTCTGATTATGATAAAGATGGTGATCCAGACTTGGTACTAGTAGGAGAATGGGAGCCAATAAGAATTTTTGAAAATGAAAATGGGATATTAAAAGACAAAAGTTCTTCTTTGAATCTAGATAACACTTCAGGATGGTGGTTTAAAATCCATGAGGTCGATATAAACAATGATGGTTTTATGGATTTTGTGGCTGGGAATATAGGATTAAATCATAAATTTCATGGTAGTAAAGAGAAACCGTTTATGGTTTATAAAGATGATTTCGATGAGAATGGCACATCAGATATATTTTTAGCATTTCATCAAGATGAGAAAATATTTCCAGTGAGAGGAAGAGATTGCTCAAGTGAACAAATGCCAATTCTTAAAGAAAAATTTCCAACTTTTCATTCTTTTGGGAATGCTACAATTGATGATCTATTAGGTGACAAAAAAAATGCTTCTTACCAAAAGCAAATTGAGCAAATGGCTTCTGTTATTTTAATTAACAATCAAGGGAAAGGTTTCGAAATAAAAGAATTACCCTATGAAGCTCAGTTATCATCTTTAAACGGAATTCAACATTACGATATAGATAAAGACGGCTGGGAAGACTTATTACTTGTAGGAAACATGAATCAAACAGAAGCAGAAACAAGTAGAGCTGATGCAAGTGTAGGTTTGATTTTAATCAATGATCAAAACAATTTTTTCACTCCCCTAACAATGCACGAAACAGGTTGGTACTGCCCTGGTGATGCAAAAGATTTGAAAATAGTTTATACTGATCTTAAAACACCATTTTTTTTGGTTGCCAACAACAATCAACCCCTTCAAACTTTTCAATTAGCTAAAAATAAACAAAGAATAAAATAAAATGCAAAAATTTAAATTTAGTCTTCTAACATTAACTTTAGCAATTCTATTTTTATACGGTTGTCAGAGTAAAAATAAAACCGCAAAACTAATTGACAATGACAAATTAGATGAGTTTGTAAAATTTGATCAAGTTCCAAGTGGGCAATCTGGAATTACTTTCGAAAACACATTGGATGTAAACCAAGTCATGAGTCCTTTGATTTATATAAATTCCTATAATGGTGGCGGGGTTTCAGTTGGTGACATAAATAATGATGGATTAGAAGATATCTATTTCACAAGCAATCTAGGAGAAAACAAGCTTTATTTAAATAAAGGAGATTTGAAATTTGAAGACATTTCTATTAAAGCTGGTGTAACTTGTCCAAATTCATGGAGTACAGGTTCAACTTTTGTGGATATAAATAATGATGGTCTATTGGATATTTATGTTTGCAGATCTTACTATGATGATAACGATCGGAGAGCCAATAAACTTTTTATAAACAATGGTGATTTAACCTTTACTAGCGAGGAACTCAGTTATGGGATTGCGGACCAAGGCCATTCTATCCAATCAGTTTTTTTTGACTATAATAACGATGGACATCTAGATCTTTATATTGGAAATACTCCCAAAGATAGGGTAATGGTCAAAGCAGGAACACATGCAAATTACTTTAAAAAACCTACATTAAAATGGAGTGATAAATTATACAAAAACAACGGAGATAATACTTTTACTGATGCAACTATAGATGCTGGTATTTTAAATTATGGATGGATGCTTGGTGTCAGCATAAGTGATTACAATGAAGATGGATGGCCTGATATTTATGTTGCAGTAGATCATTCTGAACCAGACTTACTTTATATCAATAATAAAAACGGAACTTTTACCAATAAAATTGATGACATGATGAAGCATATTAGTGCTTCAAGCATGGGAATTGATGCTTGTGATTTCAACAATGATGGCGATATAGATTTAATGACTCTTGATATGCTATCTCGAGATAATTACAATGAAAAAACTCAAATGGGTTCAATGGATCCCGAAAAGTTTTGGAATAGAGTTGCTGGTGGATATCATTACCAATACATGAGAAATATGCTTCAAATTAATAATGGCAACGGCACTTTTTCTGAAATTGCTCAAATGGCAAATATTCATAGAACGGATTGGAGCTGGTCTGTTCTTGGAGCTGACTTTAACAATGATGGTTGGCAAGATATGTTTATTACGAATGGTTACTATCGAACTGTAATGGATAAAGACAAAAATAAAATTGTTACAAAAGCAATGTCAGCAGTTGGTACTGATGCAGAAGTGCGAAGAGTAGCTCAAGAATACCCGAAAGTATTAGAAGCACAAAAGAATAAAAACGTATTTTATTTAAATAATGGAGATTTAACTTTTCAAGATTTGTCTAAAGAATCAGGGCTTGACTTATTTGGTTTTTCGTCAGGTGCTGCTTACAGTGATTTTGATAATGATGGTGATTTAGACCTTATTGTAAATAATACAGATGATAAAGCTGCATTATTTAAAAATCTTCAATCTGACAATGGAAAGAACAAATGGTTAACTATAAATTTCAAAGGCAATAAAAATTTATCGATCGTAGGGACTAGAGTTGAATTAGAAATAGATGATCAAAAAATGGTAAGGGAACTTTATCATACTAGAGGTTATCAATCATCAGTTGGCAATCGAATTTATTTTGGATTAGGAGTTAAATCAAGTATAAATACCCTAACAGTAAAATGGCCCGATGGAAAAATTCAAAAATTAACAGATGTAGCTAGCAATCAACAATTAACAATAAATTATAACGATGCCCAGCAAGAACTTAATGTCAATAAGACAAAAACACAACCTCTTTTTAGTAAGTCTAAAGATTTACTTGCTCCAGTATTCGTTCATAGGGAGAACGATTATAATGATTATGACAAGCAGGTTTTGCTCCCACACAAAATGTCTGAGTTTGGACCGTTCTTATCCAAAGGAGATATTAATGGTGATGGACTAACAGATTTTTTTGTAGGAGGCGCAAAAGGGCAAGCAGGCAATGTATATATACAAACAAAATCATCTTTTATTTCTCCAAACCCAAGTCCATTTGAAGCAGATAAAGAGTTTGAAGATATGAGTGCCGTTTTCTTTGACCTTGAAGGAGATGGTGATCAAGACCTCTACGTAGTAAGTGGGGGAAATGAGCATCCAATTGGAAGTAAATTCTATCAAGATAGAATTTATATCAATGACAATAATAAATCTTTAGTTAAAAAAGAAGGGATTTTGCCAAAGATGAATATCTCAGGTTCGAAGGTTGTTGCCTTTGATTATGATAAAGATAATGATCTAGATTTATTCGTTGCCGGAAGACAAATTCCCGGCAAATATCCATTTCCAGCAAGTTCAAAATTATTGACAAATGTAAATGGGAAATTTGAATTCTCAGATCAAAAATCAGTAAATAATTTTTCTGATCTGGGACTAATAACAGATGTTCTTGAAATAGATATTAATAAAGACGGTTGGAAGGACTTAATTACTGTTGGTGAATGGTCAACCATAAACGTTTTTGAAAATCAGAAAGGAGTATTTAAGAATGAAACTGCAAAATATGGTCTTGAGAACCTGACTGGCTGGTGGAATTGTATAAAAAGTGCAGATCTAGACAGTGATGGAGATATGGACTTAGTAGTTGGTAATCTAGGATTAAATTATAAATATCAAGCTACTTTTGATCGTCCATTTCAAATTTATGCTGATGATATTGATAAAAATGGAACCTCAGATATTGTCTTGAGTCAATATTTTGAAGAAGATATTTTATTCCCTGTAAGAGGAAGACAATGTTCTTCTGAACAGATACCAGAAATAGCAAACGAATTTCCAACTTATGATGCTTTTGGTAAAGCAAGCTTACAAGATATTTATGGCGAAGAGTTAAAAACAATGCTGCACTTAAATGCCAACACATTCGAATCGATTATCCTAATTAACAGTGATGGGAAATTTGAAGTAAAGACATTACCTAATATTGCACAAATATCTCCAGTAAATGAAATGATTATAGACGACTTTGATGGAGATGGCAATTTAGATATTATTGGTGCTGGAAACTTATATGCCTCGGAAGTTGAAACAGGTAGAGCTGATGCTGGTATTGGATTTTATCTTAGAGGAGATGGTAAAATGAATTTTGAAGAACAAAAGTCTGTTGCAAGTGGTTTCTTTGCAAACGGTAATGTAAGAGACATGATTTCGATTGACCATGCTGACAATAAATATATAATTGTTGCTAATAATAACGATTTACTTAAAATATTTAAACTCAAAAGCCGTGAATTACAATAATATTTTTTGCTGCGTGATTTGTTTACTATTACTATTTTCTTGTAATGAAAGAACAACTTCAAGTGATGCCAATGCAAAGACCATTGATACTAGTTCTCTAAATGAAAATAAAGGTGCAATGACCATTGTAGAGTTTGAAGCCTTTTCAGTGGAAGGGAAAGATTCGTTGGGAGCGCATCTTGACAGAATCAATACAATCCTTCAAAGTGATGAATTTGATTTTAAAGCTTTTGAAACAAAAGAGGTAGAATTCACTAAATACCAGTTATATTTTAACAAAATAATTAGTCAAGCTAGAAATTATAGCAATACAGAATATCGTGAGAGGTATGACTCTTTATATTTAGTGTTTACAAGAGAACTCTTACCAAAATATCAATTGATGAGTGCTTTTATGAAACATAAAAAAATAAAACCTTTGAAAGTACGAGATCCAGAGCAACACAAAATAATAGCAACAGAAATTGAAGATCAATTAAAATCAGATAAACTGTATTTTAAATAATTCGAATGAAATATATTTCCGTTTTTATTGTCCTTTTTCTATTTTCATCTTGTGTAGATACTGATCCTACTAGTGCTGAAAATAATATTGCAATTATACAGACTACAAAGATATTTGAGTTATTAGATCCAGAAGATACAGGAATAGATTTTTCAAATACCCTACTTGAAACTCCGCAGGCCAATTCTGGTGCTTTTGACTATTATAATAATGGAAGTGGAGTAAGTTTAGGAGATATTAATAATGACGGTCTTTTAGATATTTTCATAACTGGAAATACCGTTGCTCCCAAATTATATTTAAATAGAGGAAATTTCAAATTCGAAGATATTACAAAGAAGGCTAAAATTGGATACGAAGGAGAATGGCATAATGGAAGTAATATAGTAGACATAGACAATGATGGATTATTAGATATTTACATAAGTGTTGGTGGTTCATATAAAGAAAAAAATCTTGCTCAAAATAAACTTTATCTAAATAAAGGAGATTTAACATTTCGAGAATGTGCAAAAGAATATAATCTTAATGATGCGAGCAAGTCTGTACAATCTGCTTTTCTTGATTTTGATAATGATGGAGATTTAGATGTTTTCGTAATGAACCACACCACATTATTAAATTCAAAAGTCACGGAATTTAAATCCTTGGCGGAAAACCTTTCTCCTGAAGAATATCACTTTCAATCGAGTCACTTGTATAAAAATGTAGAAGGTAAATTTTATGATGTGTCAAAAGAAATGGGCATCCTCGATATATCTTTTGGCCTAGGTTTAAATTGCTCTGATATAAATAAAGATGGTTGGGTAGATATATATGTAGCAAGTGACTTTTTTATACCGGATTTCATGTATTTGAACGAAGGAGGTAAAAGTTTCACAAACAAGATCGAGACATCGACATCACATGTTTCATATTATTCAATGGGATGTGATATTGCAGATATAAATAATGATGGGTTATTAGATATATCTGTAGTAGATATGACCCCATCAGATCACATCCGTTCCAAAACACTAATGGCATCAATGACTCCTGATAAGTTCTATTTCATGAAAAATAATCTTAAATATATTCCTCAGTTCATGTTTAATAGTTTACAACTAAATATTGGAAATGGGATATTTAATGAAGTAGCCAATTATTCTGGCGTTGCAAAAACTGATTGGAGTTGGGCATCACTCATTGCGGATTATGATAACGACGGCTTTAAGGATATCTTTGTCTCAAATGGCTATTTGAGAGATACAAAAGATAATGACTTTAGAATCTGGCAAAATAAAGCAATTGACAGTATTGGTATTGAAAATTTAACTCCTGAAATAGAATTCGAACTTTTAAGAAAAGCACCATCTACTCCAATTTCAAATTACATATTTAAAGGAACAGAAAATTTAATCTTTAAGGATAAATCAGCTGAGTGGGGTCTATCAGAGGCAAATTTTTCAAACGGAGCTGCTTATGGTGACTTTGATAATGATGGCGATTTCGATCTCATTATAAATAATATAAATTCACCCGCTTCAATTTATAAAAATAACTCTTCAATTAATATTGATTCTAAGGATGTTATTACATTAACTTTATCAGCCACAAATAATGATAATCATAAATTATTTCATGCAAAGGTAACTTCCACTTTTGATGATGGCAGTATTAGCTTTTACGAAACAAATCCTACTAGAGGTTATTTAAGCTGTAGTGACACAAAAATAATTGTTGCTATTCCTAAAGAAAAAAAAATAACAACTATTCAAATAGACTGGTTAGATGGATCTTCAACAAAAGTAGAAAATATAAAAGCAGGAGAAAAACTAACAATTAAAAAAGGTATTGAAGATTATCCTACTGCTCCAGTAAAACCAGTACGCCCATTATTCGTGGATATTTCTAACAAAATAAGTTTGGATCCCATACAGCATAAGGA
>ENA-ORXM01004373-ORXM01004373.1-marine-metagenome-genome-assembly--contig:-NODE-4373-length-12477-cov-4.104435_pt1 | contig 12477 bp, 8 predicted proteins | sample MGYA00237867_ERZ511480 | MGnify/ENA primary metagenome ERZ511480 (study PRJEB26309, sample SAMN06266103) | marine metagenome | isolation source: Algal blade | place: United Kingdom:Sidmouth, United... | reverse complement strand
TCTCTAATTCTCCTGCTAACTTCCAATCTCCTGCTGTAGTCGAATAAATCGGATGCTGATAAGTAACTCCTAAAGATTCACCATTATCAAAATCAACTGTATAAACCTGATTCGATACATGCGTAAATAAAGCCGTTACAGGTTTGTAATTATAATCATCACTTTCATCTTCATCCACAGGTTTCTTTTGTGGGATGATATGCTTTATGGAAGTAATCTTAAATGGCCCACTAATTCCCTGCTCAGGTAAATCTAAATTTACAATCCCATTAACTTGATAAGCTTTATCACTTATCCAATCTTGATGCAATGCAAGCTTTGCTGTAGAAGATCCATTGACCTCTTCAAAGACTACTTTATTCCAATCTGTATCATTGATCTCATGTTTATCTCTTTTTCTCTGTTCGTCACTCGTGTAAGGATCTTCATTTAGACCTAAATAAATATCATCGTCTACACTTGCCGTTAAACCATAAGTTGAGTTCACGGTTTCATGAGCAACCGCATAATCCAAAAGCTGTACTTCCTGTATAGGCACAGCCACAATAGGCATTGCTGCAGCAACTGCAATAGATTTCGCATTGAACCTGAACGGATTACTTGATGTGTTATACTTTTTATTGGATACTAAGACCGGCGTATCAATCACAAAACAACCTATATGCAGGATCTTGCACCAATCCAAGTATCTTACTTTTTTCACGGCACTACTTGTCATCTGAAGCATGAATTCAGTGCCATTATAGCTTAACTTTCCTCCTGCTGCTAAAAGTGCTTTTAACTTACCAGCTGTTGCTTTCACTGCATTAATCAAACCTTTATTAATAAATTTAGTGGCAAACCTAATACATTTAGTAAGTATTAGTCCCACCTTGGCCCATGGCACTAATAATGCTGCAATACCCGCCACACCTAATCCTACAGATGTCAGTCCACCAATAATATCTCCATCTACCAACTTATCAATTCCTTTAGTTATTTCAATCAAATCTCCTGTTAAAGTTACTGAAATTACTATTTCTAATACCATTTGCCCAAAAACAAAATAATGTTCACTAATCCCAAATTGTAATGCTGCGAATTTGACATATGCATCTTTAACTTTTCCACAGAACTCAACAAATTCTTTTCCTTTCTTCCAAAAGCAAGTAAAACAAATGCCGCCATCATCATCCAATAATTTTAATCGTGCACTGCCTTCTAAATCTATATCAAAAGCTTTTTGATATTGATCTTCTAAATCATCATAGTTATTCAATAAGTCTTCTAAGCCTGAGTCTTCCACGCATTGTTTTATTGGAAGCATTTCATTACGCATTAAACTGGCTGTGGTGGTTTCCATTAAATATTTATAATACAAAGCAAACCTTAATTCAGTTTTAGCTTCTGGCCGATGTTTTTCTAAATCAAGAATCGCTTGAACTTCGCATTTATCAGATGGACTGAGCGAATTAAAATAATCAATCATGTACCCATCTTGAAATTCTAATTCATCAACTAGTCCAGCCCTCAAATCTTCACAATAAAAACCACCACATCCATTTGGAGGTGATGCTAAATAACAGCATTCCTCAACTTGAAATTTTATATAGTTTTTTAATTCTGACATGACTTGACCAATTGAACTTAGATAGTCCTCTTCCATCAATGATTGTAATTCATTTACTTTTAGAAGAACATGCTGAGACTCTATACAGTCATCAACTAAGGGTAATTTTAAATGAAACTCATAGTTGGATTCGTAAAGGTCATTGCTGTAATTCTTAATGATCAAAAAATAGTAATCACTGCTCTTTTCCACAGTTGAAATTATTGATGCTGTAGATTCTTTATCAGATGAAGAAAAATACTGGTTTAAAAAATATCTGGATTTTTCGTACACCTTGAAATCGACAGCTGTTCCTAATAGATTTTGAATCTCACAAGCTAATGGTTCTATAATTGAGCTAGACGATGACAAACTTTGTCCCGATAAATCATATGATGAGCCGACCTCCATTTGAATCAAGCATTGAGAATGAGTAACATGACTTGCAAACAGGCATAGCAAGGCCATTAGAAAATTTTTCAATAAATATTTCATGTTGTTCTAATTAAAATGATTTAATAACAATACATATTCATCAAGCCTAAAGCCACCGCTTTAAACTTTGATCAATTTCTGATATTCTAATCAATATCAAAATGTATCCTACTTATATATGATTTTTTTGAAAGAAGGTAAACAAGTGTGGAGATACAAAATTAAAATAGCGCAAAAGTATTTGCCCATGAACGAACAAATACCCATTGCAAATAAATAGTGACGACTAAATAATTAGAAATATCAAATGTTAGTTTTATTATGACTTCTTAGTTAACACAATCTTTTCCTTTCCTTTTTCTATAATCAAATTATAAAACTCTTTTAAACTTGGATATTCATCATATCGAAAGGAATCTGTAGTCAATTTAAAAAAATAATAGATAACCAAACTATTATCTTCTTGAGTTACTCGATAGGAAAAACTGCCTTTCTTTTCTGGCAAAGCCATTTTAACATCTTCAGGTACAGACTCTATTATATAATTATCTGGAATATTAATTGTTGCCACTGTCTTTCTATCTAACTTGTACAAATAGTAAATAGGGAAATCACGACTTTCTTCTGTAAATGGATTTTTATCCATTCCAAAATCTAAACATGAGTTAATATAAATTGAATTCCCGATTTTTTTTATGGATTCTCTAAGCGTTTCATCATATTCAATTTTTACATCTAAATTTATATCATCTAAATTTTCAGTAAGCGTGACCTCATATTCATCAGAAAAAGATTCTTCTTCTTCAGCACCATAATCCTCATCTTCAGCACTATACTCTTCCTCTTCATCACTTTCTTGTTCCGCCTCTTCTTCGTTACTCACTTCATTTTCATTTGACAGATTTTTTCGGAAGCTTACTGCAGCTGCGTCAGCGTATTTTCTTGCCGCACTTCCCACCAAAGAAAAATCAGAATCTTCTAAAGTGTAATTAGACATGGTGGACACCTTATATCTATTCGGATTTTTTATTTTAATAACTTGACTACTGCCTTCTTTAATCAATACTCCATTAATATTTGTAGCCCTATTTGGCAGCAAGCCTAGAGGTGTAAATTTATCTGTAGCATCAACCAAAAGAAAGCCATCACCCATCTTAACATATGCCACTAAATAGTTGAGATCGGTTATTGTAGGAAATGATTCATTGAGTAAACCATTTCCCCTAGATTTCATAACCAGAGGATGTGCTTCCACTCCAGCCTTATTTAGTAAATTTAATAATAGGAGGTTTATATATCCTATGCTGCCCGATTTCGTTTCAAAAATATCTTTTTCTTTAGACCATCTTGATTTACCAAAGTCTTTGTTCCAAATAAAATTCGATTGCACATAATTATATATGAAAGGGAGCCTTTCGTTTTCTTGTAATGTCAATGCATCCTTAATAATGCCTTCAGCTTCTTTATGCTTTCTTCTTAACTCTTTTCCAAACCTGGGAGACTCTAATAAATTATCACCTATTTCTTTCCAGCTTTTAGAATAATAATTTACGTTTCCATTTTTAAAATAAGTAGAATACAATTCATATTTTATACTGCAACGATAATCATTATCATTAAGCACATAATCATCCTCCTTGTACGGCGGAACATCCTTGATTTCAAAAATATGTGACACTTCACCATGCAGACTATTAAGCTCTTTTTTAGAAGCTTTCATAGGTAAATATCCTTTAGGAACAGGTGTGTAAGTAAAATACTCAGGAACTATGATTGTATATTTTCCATACTCAACAGGCACTTTATATTGAAAATACCATCGATCAATCTGATACCAAAATGGTGAACTGATAGTATAAATAACTTCAAAAACAGAACCAGCCTTTACGTTGGGCATAGCAAAATTAATTGACCTATGGTTTTCAGAAACTTTTTCCTCGAAAACATCCTTTTTCTTATGCAAGTCTGATTCTACAATATCTCCACCTTCTAAATTATATGTTCTGCCTTTTAATGACATCAGCTTTTCGCGATCAGATCCATCTCTGTATAATGGTAATTTAAAGTCACCAAATTCCACACCATCGTCATTATATACCTTTATTAGGGCTCTAACTGTCTTCAACAAATAAATTTCGTTATTACTAAACTCGAATGAAATCTCTCCCTCGTCTATGAGAAAGGCAGCCGGTGCAAAACTGTCAAGTTGACTCATGTCTTCTTGCAATTGTTCTATAGAAACTTTAGTGAATTTTTGTCCATTGACTGAGCCAAGGAGGCAAATAATAGATATTGAAATTAAGAGTATTCTATTCGTGACTAATGGTTATTTGTTCTGTTTCGTATTTTGAAATTTTATTGAAAAAGCTTCTAAATGCTTTGAAGCGCGTATTCTCATAAACACCTTTGTAAATTGTGAGTTTTCTGATTATTTTAAGCTCATCCTCTCCTACTGTTTCAACTTTTTTAGAGTATAGACCAAAATCAGATTCTATCTCCACAGATTTATATTCTTCAAAAAGATTATACCCTTCTGGCATTGCAACTAAATGTACACTAGATTGATATGTTGATCGCAATATTTCTATAGGTCTTTCTCTCTTTTTTGATTTCTTTTTTAAACTGGGATAATTAAAATTGAGCAAACCAGTTGGTAGCAACAAATAATTATCTATTTTTTCAGCATAATGTTGAGCGTTCCATTCGTAGGATTCTATAGAATGAATTTCATCTTTATTAAGTTCCAAAGACTTTGAAAGTATTTCTAGGCCACTATAGTCATCTAATAAATCATCCTCTAAATATTCATCAATATCCTCATTTGATTTACGCAACAACCACAATCGATCAATCATAGGAATACCAAAATTGTGATAGTCCAATTTAATATGAACTGACCCGTCAATATTCAGATTTGAAATAGCATTAATTTCTGTCTTATTAATCGACTCATCATATGTGGGTGTTTTAATAAGTTTACCTCCCGAATCTTTAATTTCAATAGCTGTACGTGAATCAGTGAAGTCACCTAGAAAGTTGAAGGCATATCATTTGAAGTACATTCCAACCAAATATTGGAATCCCCCATTGGAACATTCAAAATAATGTGATTGCCTTGTCCTATCGATGCAAAAGTTTCATCATGCATTGCAGTTCGTGATGTGCCTGCATTAATTTCTACATAGTTAGCTGGGATGTCATACAAATCTAGCAAAGACTTTGTATAAAAAGATAGAGCTTTACAATCCCCATACTTATACTTATGCACAGTGCCACTGCTCATTGGTTTATAGCCTCCTTCATCTAAACCGATAAATATATATCTAGTTTGTTTCTGAACGTAGTCATAAATTAACTTGGTGATTTTTAATTTGTCTGTTTCTGAACCAATGATTTCATCTAATTCATTTTTTGTTTTTTCAGCATCTAAGTCATTGGATTTAAGTAAAAAACTGTCGTATTTCCATTTCCCATATTCCTCCCAATTGGTAAATCCTCCTTCATAACCTTCGTATTCAAATGAGGCTGGATTAAAAAATACAACTGGCACATAGTTTATTAAACTTGGTGAATATGGCTCATACTTTAAAGATTTGAATCCCGCACATACATATGAAATTTCAGAAAGCTTTTGACAACTGGAAAAATCAATTTGTTCCTTTTTTTGCAGGGTAGATGGTTCTATGTTTTTTATTTCAAAACTACTTTTCTCTACTGATATATTATATGCTCTAACTGGAATCCAGCGCGGAATAATTGTATTATTTGATTCTAAGGTGTAACTATACTCTACCGTAAGAGGTAATTCAATGAGTTCGTTATCAACATATTTTACTCTGGAATCAGAAACAAATTCAAACCCTTCTTTTGCTATATAATCTTTAATATCATTTTTTCCGCTTTTAAGTAATTCATTGCCATCTTTATCTAAAAGTCTGACTTTGATATTTTTTACTTTGTCACTCCCCTCTTTATAGTAAACAAACAGGTCCAATAAATCCTCTGCTTTTTTATTAAAGACCGTGGCGGCAAATCTTTTAGACAAAAGCATTTTCCTTGTATTTTGAAAATCTAAAATTGTTTCATCATATCGAACTACAGCATTAGCTCCTGATCGTAAAGAATCAGGAATATTAGCAACTGAAAGTTTATTTTGTGCATTTGTGGATATAGAATAAAATGCTGCCATCAGAAAAATGGGAATGAATGGAAGGAGTTTTTTGGTGTTCATGCTGAATCAAGGTAAAAATAATTTTCATGATTTAAAATATTTAACAAGTTTTGGTTTGGATTTAAATTAAGCCTTTCAGTAACAACTCCAAAAGTATAATAAAAGCTTTTATTTCCGTTTTGAAAGTATTTATCTCTTCGCTTCATCTTAGTTCAATATATTTTAGAAAAATCTTCACTTATCAAGTTAAATTTGATTTTCAAATCCTTTTAATTAATCACCTTTTACTCTTTTTAATACTAAAGAAATAATATATAATGAAAGACTTGAATGAACTTATCGACATAATTAGTCTAGAGAAGATTGATGATTGCTTATTAAGAGGTAATAATTATCAAACCAGTTGGAAGCGTGTTTTCGGTGGACAAGTTTTAGCACAAGCATTAAATGCTGCATATTCCACGGTACCTAAAGATAGAATTGCGCATTCATTGCATAGTTATTTTATTTTAAGTGGTGATGTGGATTTACCAATAATTTATCAAGTAGAAACTATAAGAGATGGAGGCAGTTTTACAACGCGAAGAGTTAAGGCAAGTCAAAAAGGAAAGGTAATATTTGTGATGGCCGCATCTTTTCAATTAAGACAGGATGGATTTGATCATCATATCGATCGACCTAAGGTGGGAGAACCCAAAAGTTTTATGACTGACATAGAACAAGCAGAAACGATTAAAGATTTATCTCCTAAAATATATCAAAGACTGAAAAGCAGACATCAAAATGCCATTGAGTTTAGACCCGTCGAAAAATATCCTTTTGAAGATTTTATGTCTGGGAATGCTGAAAGGAATGTTTGGATGAAAACTGATCCTACACATGAACTGTCTTTAGCCATGCAACACCAATTATTGGCATTTGCCTCTGATTATGATCTGCTGATGACTTCCTTATATCCTCACAATAATAAAGTGGATATGACTAAAATGTTCTTAGCCAGTTTAGATCATGCCATGTGGTTTCACAGAGATTTTGATTTTAAAGATTGGTTACTATATGCCATTAATAGTCCAAGTGCTTCAAACTCAAGAGGAATGGGCTACGGGAGTATTTTTGATAAAAAAGGAAGATTGGTATCAACAGTTATGCAAGAGGGATTAATAAGGACGATAAGGTCTTAGTAAGATCTTTTCTGCTATAAGTCATAGACTGAATATTATAGAATAATTAGTTTACTCATTGCAATGCTGAGCACACCTTACAAATATCAATAGAGAAAAATATCTAGCTGATAACTCAATTTCATTACAATTTAAGCAATCTACGATATCACATTTATTCGAGAAGAACTAGATATGCATAAGACAAAAAAAACCTGACATAAAATTTTATGTCAGGTTAAGCGGAAGAAGAGGGATTCGAACCCCCGGTACGTTGCCGCACGCTGGTTTTCAAGACCAGTGCATTAAACCAGCTCTGCCATTCTTCCTGGTTTATTTGGCTTATCTTATAAAGCCGAGCGCAAAAGTATAATCTATTCTTTGAATAAAAAAACCAATAGCATCATATTTAATGCTATTGGCCATAATATATTTTAAATTCTTACGAAAGACTGGTAATATCTCTTATTAGAATGCTTTTTCGCTTAAAGTAGATTTGATTTTGACGTCTGAGGTCATTAAGTACATATGTGACTGTTTGTCTAGATGTACCGGTAAAATTAGCGATGTCTTGCTGTGTCAAGCTATGTTTTACTAACATCTCTAGACCAACTTGTCTACCATTCATCTTAGCATTGTCTTTTAGAAAGTCAATGATTCTTTCCCTTGCATCTTTAAATACAAGTGATTCAAATCTTTCCTCTACATACATCAATTTAGTGCCTAGCATTTTAATGAACTTCTCAGCTAGATTCCAATTTGCTTTTAAGTAAGCTTTAAAATCTTGGGAATTTATTGACAAACAAACTAAGTCCTTATCAATTGACTTGGCAGTATTTGATCTCATTGCATTGGCTGAAACATATTCAGTCCCAAATAATGATTTAGGGTGAATAATCGTTTTGATACATTCTCTGCCTTCTCCAGACTTAGATATTATCTTAATGGTCCCATTAATCAAAATATAAATATCATCGGCAGGATCGCCAACACGATATATTATTTGATGCTTACTGTATTTCTTTACAGTCGACAAATCCGCTATATCTAGCAAATCTTCTTCAGGGAGGCCTTCAAATAAAGACACTTCTCCGAGGTACTTAATTTTAGTACTTAAATCCATTCTCCAGGTTTTTAACTATTAAAAAGTCTGATCCAAAAAATTGGATCACAATTCGTTATTCAAAACTTGAAAGAATGTTATTGTAAGGTTGAGTTAAAAGGGAGAGCTAAATTATTTGATGATTTCAACAGATCTTTCTACTGAACTGACAGCAGAAAAAACACCGTAACCAATTGGCTCTGCGTTTGGACTTGTTGCGTTCTCATCAATAAATTGACTATAAGTTAATAAAGGCAGGGTAAAGGGACCAAGATTTGTCAAATTGCTTTGACTAATATTTTGGTGGTAATAAAAATATTCCGGTGTAACTGTTTTAAGTTTGTAAAACATTCTCGGATTATCAATTTGAGAGATATTAACAGGGGCTAAACTTTTGGCCCTAAATTTCAAAGAATTACTCTCATCTAAACGTGTAAGATCAATAAGCATGCCATCACGATGAGACAATACATAAGAGCCATTAATTCCTTCAGTAATTTTGTCAATTTCTAGCGGAAAATCTACTGCGCCTACTCTAATAAAAGGAATTACATGATAAAAATTATTAGAATCTGGTGGTGTATCTAGACTGAATCCTATATTAAATTGTGTAAAATTATTTGATTGATTATAAGTAACGGCCTCAAGATTTGCAAAATCCCCAGACTCAGGAATCATTGTTAGGCCCTCTACAGGTAACATATCCATACTTGGATCTGAAATATTGACTACAAGGCTGTATTCTTTTCCAGACCTTGGTATAAATTGACCAGGAGGATTCCATTTGATATCCCCTACTTTATTTTGTCTAAAAGCATTTGCCTCTCCAAAATTTTGAGTATCAAAAACTTCAACTGTGGTATTGCCTTCTTTAAGTACAAGTGGCTCTGAATCCAAATTATAGGTAGTTGAAACAATAAACTCCGGTGCTACATCAGCCTCCAATTCTGCTATTACCACAAGCTTGTGATGAAATTCAGTGGGTTCTGGTACGTATTCACTTACGCATCCAACAAAGCTGAAAATGGTTAAAAACAATAGTATTTTTCTACAGTGGTTCATACAGTTTAACATCATTATGACCTGAAAATTTCTACAAGTCACAAGTCAACACAAATTTAAATATACTTTAAGAAAATTGCATGGTTTTCCAAGTATTTAACACGGAAAATATGCAAGATAGGTGTCATTTTAAAAACTCACAGAGTAATTAAAAGTCGGTAGAAAAGGTAAAATTGTTATGTCCTCAAATCTAAGGTTTTTACCCCTCTTTTCATTAAAAACAATATCTCTTATAAAAGGGTTTTGTCTATTATAGACATTATATATACCTAATGTCAATTTGGTGTCTCCCCATTTGTTAGTATTGTACAAATTAAAGCCAAAATCTAATCTATGGTAGTCAGGTAGATGGTCATTATTTATAGATTCATAAATTAAAACATCGATTTGATTGCCATTCTGATCAAACTCACTAAAAGCCGCTCCAGTTGGAATTGTAATTGGCGTACCTGATCCAAATTCCCAATTTGCCGACACCTCAATATTCTCAGCCAGTTTATGTATCAACCCCACATTAATGACATGTCTTCTGTCATAACGATAAGGGAATTTTGCTTCTTGTATTTCTTCAAAAAACCGATTACTCCAGGATAATGTATAGGCCAAACTCAAATCAGTTTTCGAAGTACTTTTATTAAGACTAAATTCTGCTCCATATGATTCGCCCTCTCCTATCGGTATAATACCCTCCCAATTAGAAGTTGAGGTAATACTAATCAAACCTTGATCACTATATCTGGTTAATCCTTGATATTCTTTATAAAACACTTCAAACCCAATTGTGCCTAATTTATCGGTAATAAAATGTTGTCCCATGCTCGCTATCCAGGAAGTTTCAGGAGCTATTCTATCTGTCGATGGCAGTAAGACATCCACTGGTACACCTAAACCCGTATTGGTCAAAGTATGTAGAAACTGCCCCATTCTACCCCACGATGCTTTGAAAATACTTTTCTTTCCTGCTAATTGAAATAATATTCTTGGCTGAGGAATCGTATAAGATTTAGAACCTGTAGAAATGATCATGTGATTGTATCCTAGATTCAATGTCGCATTTCTTCCTATTTTAATATTATCCTCTATAAAGAATTCAATTTCATTTGAATTGAGATCATCCTCTGTTAAAAGCGCAGCTACATCAGATTTTGATATCCGAAAAGCCGGTACATTTAAAGAATCGCCTTGATTCACAGATAAAAATCCTGGTTGAAATTTGTGACGAATAACTCCAGCACCAAACTTTATAAAATGCTTGGGTCCTGGAATATAATCGAATGTCAACCTTGCTCCTAAATCTTTCACTTTCGTCTGATAATACCCTGCGGTGTATGGTCCATCAATAAAATTCATATCAGAATCTAATTGATCAATTCTATCATGATCAAAAGAATCAAAATTATAATTGGATAAATAGAAGTTAGTGTTGAGAAATAACTTTTGCGACAAGCCAGCATTCCATCTTAGTGTTGCTAAACTATTTCCAGAATCCCATTGCAATTCATCTAAGTCACTAAAAAATCCATTAGTGTCATCATCTACCTCTAAGGTTTCAAACTTTTTATCAAAATGATCATTACCTCTATAAAAACTAAAGAATAATTTAGATTTCCGACTAGTCTGAAAATTAATTTTTGTATTGACATCAAAGAAATAAATTGATGAACTACCTGTATTGTCATTTATGGCTCTAGTCAATGATCTTATCCAAGTATCAACAAAGGTTCTTCTTACAGAAATAAGAAAAGAAGATTTATCTTTTTGAATGGGTCCTTCAAGCGAACCACTTACCGTCAATAGTCCCAATGAAAAATCCCCAGAGAGTTTTTGATTATTTCCTTCTCTGGTGCGTATGTCCATTACTGAAGATAATCTCCCAGAATAATGAGAAGGAAAAGCACCTTTATAAATCTTAGCACTTTTAATAACATTAGAATTGAAGATAGAAAATAAACCAAATGCATGTTGGGCATTGTAAATAGGAATACCATCAAATAAAATAAGATTCTGATTTGTAGAACCTCCTCTCACACTCATTCCTCCAAAGCCATCAGTTCCTGAAGTTATTCCTGGAAGTGTCAAGGCTAGACGTAAAACATCCGGCTCTCCGCCTAATGGTAATTTTGCTGCCAATTTATCAAGAGGTAATTGATGAACACTGGCCACATCAGGTTCATCTAATGGTCTTACCGTTGCCAGCTTAGTATCAGTTATAACGATCTCAGATAGACGGGCGGTGGGTTTTAATGAAACATCAATAACAGTATCTTTTGTCAATGAAATTTCTTTGATACCCAAGTCGTAACCTAAGTAGGAATAATATATTCTTTGAAGATTTTTATCCAGCGTAAAACTGTAGAAACCATATTCATTTGTTGTAGTGCCCTGAGTTTGATCATAGAGATAAACATTTGCACTTACAAGTGTCTCTCCAGATTCTGCATCTTTTAACACACCACTAATGGTGACTTTATCTTTGGGGGATTTGGTTTTATTGTAAGGATCTCTTTTTATTACAATTTGATTGCCAATAATTTTATATCTTAAATCATGCTCCGCTATGATATAATCCACAACTTTCCCTAGTCTTTCTCTTCTGATTGATAAACTAATGATTGAGTCACCTGGTAGGATTTCTTCTTGCCATGCAATTGTGACGTCTGCTTTTTCACCTAATTCAAACAAAACATCTCTTAAGGCTTTATCTTCTGCAGAATAATCAATGATGACTTCATCTGGAATGACCTTTTGTGAAAAAGCAAGACTTGCTAATCCACAAAAAAATAGAAGTAAACATATCCTTAAAATCCTAGGCATAACTTATGAGAACAAAGCTCATTCCAAAATAGCTAAATACCTAATAAAAAAAAGATTTAACATAAAAAAAGGAGACCAAATGGTCTCCTTTTCTATTATATTTTTCTTTAGAACTTAAAAAAGTATTTTAATTACTTTCTATATT
>ENA-ORXM01004372-ORXM01004372.1-marine-metagenome-genome-assembly--contig:-NODE-4372-length-12478-cov-38.353439_pt1 | contig 12478 bp, 21 predicted proteins | sample MGYA00237867_ERZ511480 | MGnify/ENA primary metagenome ERZ511480 (study PRJEB26309, sample SAMN06266103) | marine metagenome | isolation source: Algal blade | place: United Kingdom:Sidmouth, United... | reverse complement strand
TGACCATCGCCTCTGATGTGTCTCTGAATCGCAACCCACCGAACATGGCCATGACCAAGCTGCAGGAATTTCTACCAGGCGTCGTATTGTCCTTGTCGGCCGTCACTCTGGCCTTGATGAGCCCGGGACCGAACATCATGGCGGTCATCGGAACGTCCATGGGATGAACCTGTTGGTTATCGACGGCGAGCCGCCCGGTGAGGATCACGAACGCGAGGCGCAATGGCGCGCCGAGCGCTCGGCGAAAGTCATGTTCGACCGTGACCTTGCCTCGCAGCGTCTGGGCATCACGCTCGAGCGAGTGGGCCCTGGCTTCGCGCGCATGCGCATGCAGGTCACCGACTCGATGATCAACGGTCACCGGATTCGTCATGGAGGTTATCTGTTCACGTTCGCCGATTCGGCCTTCGCGTTCGCCTGCAACACCTTCAACCGCGTCTGTGTCGGCGCGAGTGCGCAGATCGACTTCCTCGCCCCGGCCCGTCTCGGAGAGGTGTTGCAAGCCGAAGCTCGCGTGCGCGAGAAGGGACGGCGCACTGGCATCTACGACGTCGTCATAGAAAACGAGGAAGCGCGACAGCTGGTGCTGTTTCGTGGCCGCTCGCATCGTCTCGACGAGACCCTGTTCGACGAATCCGCTCCTGCCGGGAAGTTCGGCACGGCCAACGAGGAGCCAATGCCATAGCGGCTACGATCGGGTGACGGAAATCGGCAATACGACACACGGGGAAGGGGACGGCATGACCAGAAAAGACACGTCCAGAGGGCTTGACGCGATCGAGACCGCGAGTCTTGACGGAGATCGAAGCATTACAACTCGAGCGCCTGAAGGCGACGCTTTCGCACACCTGCGCGAACGTCGCGCCGTTCCGGGCCAAGTGCGAGGCGCTCAGCGTCCATCCGGACGATCTTGGAGAACTGGCAGACCTTGCGAAGTTCCCGTTTACCCTCAAGAGTGACCTTCGCGAGAACTACCCCTTTGGCCTCACCGCTGTGCCGATGGACGACGTGGTGCGCATTCATGCGTCTAGCGGTACCACCGGCAAGTCCACCGCCGTCACCTACACGCAAGCCGACATCGACGCCTGGGCCGGCGGTGTCGCCCGCTCAATCCACGCGAGCGGCGGCCGGCGCAGCGACATCCTGCACGTTGCCTATGGCTACGGGCTGTTCACAGGGGGACTTGGCGCGACTACGGTGCCGAGCGGCTCGGCTGCGCCGTGATCCCGATGGGCGGTGGGCAGACAGAGAAGCAGGTGCAGCTCTTCGAGGAGACCGCTCATGTACGCACAGATGGTCAAGACAGACGGCAACGGGATCAAGTTGTCCGAGGAGTTGACGCCCGAGGAGCGCGCTTTCCAGGAGCGCATCAATGCCGACTCGCGCATCGAGCCCAAGGAATGGATGCCGGCGGGTTACCGGGCGTCCCTCATACGCCAGATCAGCCAGGAAGAGAGCTTCCATCAGCGTCAGGGCTTCCACATCGTGATGCAGATGGCGAAAGGAACCGACACGCAACGTCGCATGGCGCAGGACGCCCTGAACCGTTTCTGGTAACCCGTGCTGATGATGTTCGGGCCCTCCGATGCGGACTCGGTGCATTCGGCGCAGTCGATGGCGTGGAAGATCAAGATCGACAGCAACGACAGCCTTCGCCAGAAGTTCGTCGATCAGACGGTGCCGCAGGCGGAGTACCTCGGCCTGACCATTCCGGACGAGCAACTCGCCAGTAACGAGGACAATTTCGGTGAGGGCCTGGGCGGTTACGACTTCTCCGAGCCCGACTGGACTGAATGCTTTGCGGTGATCTCGGGAGACGGTCCCTGCAATGACGTGCTGCAGGTGACGCTCGTCTGCAAGCAAATCAATCCGCGCAAGACCGACGACTATGGCGAGGTGCGCTGGGATTGCTGCGTGACGAACCAGGACGCGCCTGTGGTCGCCCAGTATGATGTGCTGACGCTCGTGGCGAAGACAGGTGAGGCGGGGCAGGACGCGGGATCGCCATCGTGAGCGACACGCCGCTCAGCATCGAGCGCGAGGGCGACATCGCGGTCGTCACGCTCGATTCCCCCCGGTAAACGCCAGCGGCCATGCGATGCGCATTCACGGCCATTCACGGCGCAGCGCTCGGTGGCGGGCTGGAGGTTGCGCTCGGCTGCGCGTGGCGCATCGCCGCTCGTTCCGCCCGGTGGGGGTTCCCGGAGGTCACGCTCGGGCTCGTGCCCGGTGCCGGCGGCACGGTCCGTCTGCCGAGACTGGTAGAGCCCGAGTCGGCCGTCTGGCTCGTCACTTCGGGTAAGCCTGTCAATGCGAGCGAGGTGCTGGAGCTCGGCCTGATCGATGCCGTCGCCGGGGAGAACGTGCGCGCCGACGCAATCCGCTTCACCGGGACAGGGTGGACCAGCCGCGACCTGAAGCGCTCGCCCGGCGCTCACCGGTCGGGTCTCCCGGGGAGAAATTCTGGCGAACGCAACACGCCGCGATCGCGACGCGCGCGCGGCCAGGATTCGCCGCTCCGGGCACTGAGTGCGTGCGCCGAGCCGTCGAGAACGCAGCGGAGGACGCCTTCGCGCAAGAACGCGAGACCTTCTTCGAACTCCGCGCGAGCAAGCAGGCGAAGGCGCTTCGGCACGTGTTCTTCGCCGAGCGTGCGGCGACGAAGCCGCCCGAACTCACCGACGTCGAGCCGCGAGCGGTCGGCTCGGTGGGTGTCGTCGGCGGTGGCACGATGGGCGCGGGCATCGCCGTGGCACTCGGTCACGCGGGGCTGCCTGTGGTGCTGATCGAACGCGATGACGAGTCGCTGGAACGTGGGCGGGCGAACGTCACGCGCATTCTCGATGGCGCGGTCAAGCGAGGACGGCTGGACGTAGTAGCCCGCGACGCGCGTCTCGCCGCCGAGCGAGTGTCCCGTGGCGATGATGGTGGTCGCTTGGTACTGATCCTTCAGATGGGCGACCATCGGGCCGACCGGGGTGCCTGCCTGCACGTATTAATCGTTCACGCCAGGGACGAAGCGCGTGATCCAGCGGAGGTTGGCGTACCAGTCAGCGTGTTTGGTGAAAGGGGTACCGCGGAAGGCGACGATCACGGTGTTCGAGGCGCGCTCGTACCAGATGCCAAAGTGTAGCCCCGGCAGGTTCCTGCCGCGGGATGGGAGATGCTTCCGCCAGTCTCGCCATGCGACCCGTTCACAGTCTGCGGACTCGGCGCTGATCCGAGCCGCCGGGCTGAACTTGTCCGCCGCTGTGGAGTAGACAGCGAGCGAGCAGTCGGCGCAGCGCTGCAGCTCACGGTAAGCGGTGAATTCCTGGCTAATGAGGTAGGCGGGCAGCTCGTGGCTCGTCACGCGTAGCCCGTGACGATGCAGCACAGCATTCTTTGATTGCAGAAACACTTCCCGCAGTCGTGCGAGATACCCCAGGCTCCGCGTGATCGTCCGCTCCATCATCGATTCTCTATTTATCATCTTCTTCCTCACGTGCGGACTCTCCATAACGTCGCTCGGTCTGTCCACGCGCAACGCGGATGCCGAGAAACGCAATCTCTGAACGGTGATGTCGCAGACCCTGGATGTCAAACATCATGTTGTACCAATCAACATTGTTATTGGCAGCCATGATGGTTCGATGATTTGTCATGCCGTTGCTCTTCGTATTATTTTGAGCTCTGATATATTTCAATGGAATACTGCTCAGGATCCTTGCCCCTGCACCTGAAAACACTTTCTGATATTTCAGTTACCGGGCCCAGGTTTGCGCCTTCGTTGTTCAGCCTTTCTCGAACCTTTTCTAAATCCTCATTGGTAACGAATCCAAAGCGTGGCTTTTGCCTTTGCCCTTGTGAAATGCTATCTGAAATTTTCCACTTACTTTGTAGGCTGACCATCCAGCACGAATGTCGGCGCCTTTCATTCCCAGAGCATCACTGAAGCAGGACGTAGAGGCCGGAAAATCTACAACGAAAAATGTGATTCGTCTTAAGGTCAAGCTCATTCCTGTCTCCAGATTCAATTTTAATGTTTTAACAGAGAAATGCGTTGATCCGCTCCTGACCAATAGTAGACGAACATTTCCTTACCTTCGTGGCCATGAGCGGCATCCCTTACCGGCTCGTGACCACCGTCGTGGCTTTGGGGGCTAAGGTCGAAATCGGTCGGTGTGCTGGTCTTGACACTGTTCGGCGCGAGAAACTGAAGATAACCGGTTCCATGCGCCTGTTCTCCGACTTCGAGCTCGCGATCGACGCACCACTGGCGCCGGCCATCGATCAGCCGTTCGCAGTCACGCTCGGGCTGCGTTGGTCGGGACATGTTCGCCCGCGCGCAGTTCGGCGACATGCGGAAGAAAGTTCAGGGGGGCGCGACGCACCCGTGAATGAATCGTGTAGCCAGCCACGTTGACCGCGGGCGAGGGCTGTCGACGAGCTTGTTGCTGTCCTGGAGTGCCAGCTTGTCGCTTGGGCGTCATGACGACCATTCGCACTCAAGTCATCATTGTCGGCGGCGGGCCTGCGGGCCTGCTGCTGTCTCACATCCTGGATGCCGAGGGCATCGACAGCATCGTGCTGGAGCGCTCGACGCGCAAGCACGTGCTAAAGCGCATCCGCGCCGGCGTGCTGGAAGCGGGTACCGTGCAATTGCTGCGCGACTACGGCCTGGCCGTGCGGCTCGACGCTGAAGGGAGTGTGCATGAAGGTACCGGCATCGCCTGGGCCGGTCGCGAGCATTTCACGATCGACATCCTGAAGCATACCGGCAAGTAGCTGTACGCGTTCGGCCAGACCGCCATCACCGAGGAGCTGTACAAGGCTCGTGATGCTGCCGGCGGTACGATCGTCGAAGAGGCGGCAGACGTCTCTTTGCACGACATCGACAGCGCCCGACCGTACGTGACCTACAAGAAGGATGGTGAGAATCATCGCGTCGATGCCGAGCATGTCGCAGGCTGCGATGGGTTCCACGGCGCCAGCCGCCAGGCGATTCCGCCTTCGGTCCTCTGCACCTACGAGAAGGCCTATCCGTTCGGCTGGCTGGGTATCATGTCGCGCACCCCGCCGGTCGGCGAGATCATCTATGCGAACCATCCGGGCGGGTTTGCGATGTGCTCGAAGCGCAATCCGATGCTGTCGCGCTACTACGAGCAGTGTCCCGCTGAGGATGCGGTCGAGTACTGGAGCGACGACCGTTTCTGGGGCACGCTGACCAGACGCTTGGGCCCGACATCGCCGCACAGATCCAGACCGGCCCGTCGATCGAGAAGTCGATCGCACCACTCAGGCGCTTTGTGGTCGAACCGATGCGCCATGGTGCGCTGTTCCTGGTCGGAGACGCCGCGCACATCGTGCCGCCCACCGGAGCCAAGGGGCTGAATCTGGCAGTGTCGGATGTGTATTATCTGTCACGTGCCTTAATTGAACATCACAAGCACGGCACGAGTGACATGCTGGATGCTTATTCGCAGACGGCGCTGAAACGCGTCTGAGCGTCGACGAAATTCTCGTGGCGATTCACCGCGCTGCTGCATCGCTTCCCGGGGCAGAGTGACTTCGACCAGCGCATGCAGGAAGCCGAGCTGGCCTTCCTGCGCGACAACGAGATCGAACAAGCGTCGATTGCACACCAGTATGTCGGGCTCGCGTACTGACAGACCCCACGCCGGGGTTCCGGTAAACAGGAAAACGAGAAGTTCTCCACGCTCTTCTGAATGTGGCGCAGCCGAAACCAGATCGACCTCTCGAATTCGACGCATGTGCTTCAAGGTTCGAGACCTACGGTCACCTTGTAGCGATAGTCACTCTAGAGCTTAGAGCCCTCATGCTGTTTTACCCCATAGCGTTGTTCTTCCTCTGGCTTGTCGTTCGTGAACTCTTTAGTGGCGCGCCAAGGGATGGATTTAATCTTGGCTACATGGGCATCTGCCTTTTGCTCGCAGCGCTCAGCCTGTGGAGCCCCCTGAGTACCTGGCAACTTGAACGGAAACTGACAGATGTCACTCATCGCCTGGCTGACTTCAAACCCGCCAAGGTCAAATGTGAGGGCATCTTCGAGTCGATTTTCGATCAGAGCGGGATCAAGACAGCCGGCTACGCAAACGTAGCAACCGGTGATGTCGTGTTCAAAGCCGGCTGGTGCAAGGAAATGAAGCGCTACCTTGGAGACCCGGAGAGCGCTGATCTGAGAGCCCAATTCTCAGTCGTGATGTTAGTACATGAAGCCATGCATGTTCGTGGCGAAAGAAACGAACAGCGAACCGAATGTCAGGCCCAGCAACGCTATTACAGAGCTGCCAGAATGCTGGGAATTTCAGAGATCACGGCGAAGAAGCACGGCATTCTCTACTTCAACACGCATTTTCCGAAACATCCGTATTACTCCGCAGAGTGCAGGCCGAACGGAAATCTGGACGAGAATCTGCCAGATTCGCTCTGGAACTATCTTGATTCTGCTTGACCTATCGGTGCTCGGGGGTGCCATCGCCGTCGACGTCGCATCTGGCTCGGGCGCTCTGTTCGTCACGGCGAGTGTCTATGCCCAGAGCCTTCCGAGATCGATCCGAAATTCCTCGAAGGGTGCGAGAGCGATGACGTCGAGTCCTTGGCGGCGGCAGCCAGCGTCCATTGCCCATCGAGCAATGCGAACACCTCCATCAACTGCTCGACCGGATCGACGATCCAGTAGTGAGCTATGCCCTCACGCGCATAGATGTCGCGTTTAGTCGACCGATCATTCTTGTGGGTCGATAGCGAGATGATCTTGCAGACCCAGTCTGGTGCAACGTCGAACCACGCCAACGTCGGGAGTTCCGACAGGGTGGACTGTCGCCAACCGGCGATACCAGGAACAAGGACGTCGTTGCCGAGGTGGCATTCCGGTTCATCGATAATTCACCAGCCGCCAGGACCGTCCGGAGAGTTGCGATCATAGCGATCGAAGATCGTACTGCCGAGCGCGGAATCGGCGAGCGCATGACGCGGAGCCGGTCGCGGATGTGAAATCAGTACGCCGGAGATGATCTCGCCGACGATGTGATGAGGCAAGTCGAGCAGATCGTCGTAAGTGGCGAGGCGTGTGACGGAATTCGGCATTGGTTCAGCGTAGCCGCCGCTGTGCTCCCCTGCAACGTCAAGTTTGGCCAGACCTCGACGCTGCCCGATAATTTCGACTAGTTCGGTAACCTATACAGGAAACCCGACGAGCCAGACGGAGCGTACCTTGAGGTACGGCTGGGTGCCTCGTACGCGACGGCGGAAGCGGTAGTACCTCGCGAATGCCTGGTAAGCACCGAGCAGCGCTATACAAATAGGGTACGTCACGTAGCTGGCAAGCGTGCCCATCGCAACACTGGCGAAACCAAGTGCGGCACCCGGGAGAAATTCCGCACGTCGACAGGCCCGCGACGGATGAGTGGAGTAGGGCGGAGACTCCCCGCGATGCTTCACGCCGATGGTGCCGTCCGGGCACTCGAATGAGAGTGGACGGTGTGATGATCACCGCCGCTTGTTGAATTCGGGGCATCCCCGCTCCCGCGATGAGTATCGACACCCCTGAACGTACGCCCAGAGCGGACGCCTTGATAGAGGACGAGACGCCGCGCTTCGTAGATCTCAGTGAAGAGGAACTCGATGCGCTGCTCGAGCGGATCGAGGAGGCGCGCACCCGTCGGTTTTGATGCACAGCGCGTCGCTGTCCTGTGTGGTGAACTCGAAGTGGTCCATCTAGGGACTGGCGGTGCGTAGGTCAAAGTCGATGCGCTGCGGGTTGTTGTTTGTCAACGAGTCAGAAGATTCAAGCGACTACGGTGTCACGCTGATGAATCCGGTGGTGCTACTGAGTGAGCCCACTGCAGTGACGGTACCGGTTCCGGGGTCGCCAGTGAGCATCAGTGTCCATGGCCCGTCACAGGCCTTCCACAGATGCAGTCCGGCTTCGTTGACCGGATCTATCCCGGGGGAACCGCAGGTGACTGTTTGGTAGCTGCCGTCTGTCTGCGCAAGCGTGGCACCACTGCTCACCGCCAGAGTACTCAATAGCAAGGTCGGCAACATGAGGGAGCGGTTCGGCCTCATGCGCTCGTTTTCAAGATGAATTCCGTTCATCGTGCAGTTCTCCGTGTCTTGCCTTCTCGTTGGTGAGTCTTGCTCGTCAATGCGCTGTTTCGAGCCGAGCTCGGGTATCTGGTCGATACCTTCGAAGCCGCGGAGGCTGGTGGCAACCGGAATTACTCCGTGTTGGTCGAGTTCGCAATCGGACGCGTGGACGCGTCTGAAGCGATGGAATCACTTGGCGTCGATTCGGACGAAGACCTGTTTCTGCTGATGGCGCGGGCTCGTCTACCCATACCGAGGCTGGCGGACAACCGTACCGATGCGATGGTTGAAGAGTTGGTCAGAATACATGGACGCTGACGAATGAGCGCCGCCAACCAGATCGAACCGCTCATCGTGATCCCAGATGCCGGACCTCTCATCATGTTGGCATACGCCGACTCACTTGACCTTTTGCATGCAGCAGATGCTGAAGTCTGGATCATCGACATGGTCAGGCACGAGGTCACTTGTAACAAGACGCCCACGAGTGAACGAATCGGGCAATGGATCGATACACGAGCCGACAGGATCGTGACGACCGAAGTGTTCGAAAGCTACCGGGACCGACCGGGATCAACGGATGTACTGACCGACAAGGCCAACCTGGGTGAGCTTGCCGCTCAGGAGTTCATGATTTCTCAAGCCACATCGGCGTCGTCACGAACGATCATCTTCCTGTTTGAAGTCCACCGAATAGCGCGCACGGGGTTCGTGCTTCCCGACCGTTGTACAATAGTCAGCACTCGCGCCTGGTCGCGCTTTCTCGAGCGCATAGGGCAGATAGAGTCGGCGAGAAGTGTGGAGCGTCATGCTGTCCGGAACGGGCGAGCATTTTCGCAACTCCGGTTTACATCAGATGGTCACGTGGCCGAATCAGCAGCGAGCTATTCGACCTCTGCAACCTCCGCCACTGACGGCGATGCTGCTGTTGCCAGCACTCAACCCAGACATCGAGCTACTGCCATGAACGACTTGAATCGGATTACGCCGCCGGCAAATCGCCGAGGGCCCGCCACTGTCGAAATCCTTCGCCTGATCGTCGAGCTCGATGAGGTGCGGCCACGTGTCTCCCGCACCTTGCTGATCCGGGCAAGCAGCCCTCTGTCCACGCTGCACACCGCGATACAACAGGCGATGCCCTGGCAGGACAGCCACTTGCATGAATTCGAGAAGGACGGGGTACGCTTCGGGCCAGACTGGTATCTTGATGAAAACCCTGAATTGACACTTGAAAGCGAGCGAAAACAGCTGGGTACCTTGTTTCGCCGTGGCTCTGAGTCACTGCGCTATCTATACGACTTTGGTGACGGTTGGAGTCATACGGTAAGGCTCGACGCGCGCTTGCCACCTGATATTTCGCTGCGTCGGCCACAGTGCATCGATGGCGAGAGTCGCTGTCCTCCAGAAGATGTGGGCGGCGTACCAGGCTACTCCCGTTTTCTCGAGATCATGAGCGATCCGACTGATGACGAGCACGACGACATTAAAGCCTGGGCGGGTGGTGAGTTCGATCCGGCGCATTTCGATTCGGTCGCCGTCGAGAAGCGAATGGCCTTGTGGTTCACTTCCAGACGGGGCAGGGCAGGGGCAGCAGCGCCCATCTGAAGACGGACGAGACACGGTGCTCCGCGTGCGACGAATGGCTCGACCTGATCGCGCACCGCTTTGATTTCTGTATCGACATCGCTAATCCAGCAAGGCACTCGAGCATCGCTCACCCCACAGGGCGATGTCGGCCGCATCCATCCACACAAGCAGTGCGCACGTTCGCCGATGCGCAGTTCGTCGCGACCGCACCGATCACGCCGCTAGGCGCGGGGCGGCTCGGCGCCTTCGATCGCGGACCGGACGCGAATGCTCAACGCGCGTGCATGTCGAGCGAGAGCCTCGCCGCCAGCGCGACCATGCCGCGCTTCGAGCGTTCGCGCAGCATGGCGCGTTCGAAGTGTCGTGCGCTCAACGCTAGCGTGTGCCGAATCCATCGTGAATGATTGACGGATCGCTCGTCCAGGCAGACTCGGGCAGGCGGTGCAATTGCACGACGCGCGCCTGTGGCGGGCCGTGCTGAAGCCACCTGTCCAGCGCGTCGAGCGCGCCGTTGTCACCCCTCGCGACCACGTGCACGCAACCGTTGACGAGATTGGTCGCCTTGCCGTGCAGGCCGAGTTCGAGTGCCTTGCGTCGTGTCGCCGCACGAAACGCAACGCCCTGGACACGGCCTTCCACAGTCCATTCTCGCCTACGCGATGTCGCATCGTTGTCACTCATGACTTGCTTGCACAGGTTGATTGAACCCCGGACCTTGCCTTCCATCTTCGCACTATCGGCCGAACTCAGCGGCGCGACGAGCAAACTGTGCCGATCATGATGGCCCTATGAAAGCGCGACGTCACGGGCATTGCTGATCGGCAGGAATTGAAGTTGGTTCATCAAATGACCATCGTGCGGAGAGACGCTAGTCATGTAACGAGTCGACGATGCCGGACGGGCTTCGGGGCAAGCATGTGTCCATGCGCACTCTATACAGGCAGACGTTGCTGCGACTGACGAGGTGAGAGTTCCTCGACGCGGCGGCGAGACTTGGAGGGAGCTTGTCGCTGATGTCGGCGCCCACTTCGCGTCTCTCGGCGAAACCGCGCTTCGAGCGCTATCCGTTCACGCTCGGTGTGGCACAGCGATCAGAGCTCGAGATCAGAATCGGGCTATCAGAGCGGGCGTACGGACCTGAGTTCGACGTGGCGACCAAGTCCCGCATCATTGCCAGCATTAGGGCTCATTGCGCATAATGTATATTATGTTAAATCGCTGGTCGCCTGCTGAGGTAGCTACCGCGGGCCTCCTCTGTCATTCCTCACAAAAACCCCGATGCGCCAGCGGACACAACAAAAGCCGTCATCATGATTCGATGTCGCTGTCGAACGGTATCGTCAGCGCGCAAATCGGGTATGCGCAGATGCGGCGACCTCGTCGCGGAAGTGTCGGGAGAGATCACCGAGCGTTCGAAGGTCGACCGTGCGATCACCCAGCATTTGCGAAAGCTCGATCTCCTTCAACGAGATGGCGATGAGCCCGGGGATATGTCCGTCCTTGAACTCGACCAGCAGATCCACGTCGCTGTCCGCCGTCGCGGTGCCATGCAGGTGTGAGCCGAACAGCGCGAGACGCGCGATGTGATGACGGCGGCAGAAGGCGTCGAGCTCCGCGTCATCGAACACGATATCTTCCACGCTCGCGCTCACGATCCGCCGCTCAGCTGTCGAAACTGCTCGGCATCAAGACCGCTCTTGAGCAGCTTGAACACGAGACGCGCGTAGGCGGTCATGTCATCGGGGTTCTTCAGGAGGCGCTCGGCGTGCTCGGCGTCATCGCCCGCGGAGACGATGTCGAACACCGCGTCCTCGACGACCTTGGTCAGGTCGCCGCCCTGCATCACCGACTCCTCGCTGTTGCCTGCGTCGAGTTGCTTCCTCACAGGCTCGTCACGCCGTGCGAGTTCGCCGACGGCCATCAGGTTCGCCGCGCGCTTGATCCTATCGACATCGCTGACATCGTCGCCAAACAGGTCGTTCAATGCGCGGATGATCTCGCTGATGCGCTCGCGCGCCCGATCGCGCCCGGGACCGATGCCGCCGGACACGGGATCGAGCGGCGTCGGCTCGCCGGTGCCGAGGGTCATGTCGGCCTTTTCTCCCTCGAACAGCCGCCAGTGCGTCATCCGCAAACCAGAGAGATCGATCTCTGCGACCGGCACGTCGGCGAGGCGCTTGCGGTACAGGCGGATGAAGCGGCTCAGCTTCTCGAGGGCTGGATCGCCGAGGGGCACGACCTGCGCTATGTACTCGTAGAGCCGCACGAATTTCGACATGCCGTCGCGGAGTTTCATCAGCGTGTCGCGCTCGGCGTCGTACTCGGCGCGCTGCGACTCCGCCTCGGCCATGCCGCGCGTGTCCCCGGCCATCTCGCGCTCCTCGATGGCCCGGTCCCAGCGCGCAACCGTCTCGTTGAGCTCGGTCAGGCGACCGTTGAAGCGTTCGACCGCAGGCTCGACGGCGTTGACAAGCCGCGCGCTCGCTTTCGTCGCATGCGGTTCCCGGGTCAGGATACCGGCGACCTCGTCGATCTCCTCCGGACGGTACAGGCCCGAGGCGTCGAGCTGGTCTTTCATCTCGTAGACGACGTCCAGATCCTGCGCCTCGCTGACCTCGGCGCCGGCGTAGTACTGACGGAACGCCCCGACGATCTCCTCGGGCTCGTTGGCGAAGTCGATGACGTAGGTCTGCTCCTTGCCCGGCGCCATGCGGTTCAGCCGCGAGAGCGTCTGCACGGCCTCGACCCCCGAGACGCGCTTGTCGAGGTACATCGCGCAGAGCTTCGGCTGGTCGAAGCC
>ENA-ORXM01004370-ORXM01004370.1-marine-metagenome-genome-assembly--contig:-NODE-4370-length-12487-cov-4.585415_pt1 | contig 12487 bp, 12 predicted proteins | sample MGYA00237867_ERZ511480 | MGnify/ENA primary metagenome ERZ511480 (study PRJEB26309, sample SAMN06266103) | marine metagenome | isolation source: Algal blade | place: United Kingdom:Sidmouth, United... | reverse complement strand
GGAGTTCAGACGTGTGCTCTTCCGATCTTTTTACTTCATTTTTAAATAAAATGGTTGATACTTCTTCAAGCTCAGAATTATTGGGATCAATATCTATCGTGCTATCTTCATTGGAAGTTAGTCTTAGACCTTCCTTTGTAAGTCTGGCTGTTATTTTGAGCAATTTAGGATTCTCTCTACCTGTAATAATGTTATTAGCTGTATCAATGATTGCAAAAGTCCTGTCATTTTTCAAACCGATTTGTTGCACAAGGGAAGCATCTAAAGGTACTCCTTGGGTAGATTTTATGGGATAGATTAGCAGTTGAGAAATTTCGATATGGTTCATTTAGATATTTTTCTTTTTCCCATTAATAAAGGAAGGGTTCCAAGTTAACAAACCCAATAGCACGGCCATAAAAAGTGCTCCTGAAAAATCAGATGTCCCTGCAGACAAATGATACACAGTGAATACAAGCATGAATATAGTAAAGAATCCAGCCACGTACCTCCTGAGCTGCGGAAACCAGATTAAAATTCCAGCAGTCACTTGCATGAACCCAAATGCTATCCAAATAGTGGGTGCAATGCTATCCATCAATGTACAAGGAGGTTCTACAAAAGCGTAGAACTTATCAAAGCCGATCATGAAAAACATCATGGAACAAATTACTGCGATGAAATCAGAGATTGTCATTGTTAATTTAATTTCGAAATTAAAAGCAAGGTAATGAAAGTAAATGCAAACATCACAAATCCCCCTTATACCGCTCCACCATCTCCTCCTGAAGCTCCTCCTTACGATCCAACCCGATCTGCTCGTTAAGCATCTTACCAATCGTAGGAAATCCTGGTCTCGACTGCTTGTAATCTTCGCTCCACAACTTAGACCGCATAAAAGCTTTGGCACAATGTAAAAATACTTCTTCTACGTTGATCTTCAAACAGGTCTTAGGTTTGTTTTGCATGTCTGCGAAAAGGGAAAGGTATGCTTGATCGGTTGTGATGATCGCAGTACCGTTTATTCTGAGTGTTTCGTCAATGCCAGGAATTAAGAATAGGCAACCTACGCCACCGGTTTCTACAATGTTGACCAGACCATCTACCCTATTGTTACCTTTTGTGTCGGGGATCAAAATTGTGTTTGTATCAAGGACATGTACAAAACCGGGTACACCACCTTTTGGCGAAGCGTCGACTTTTCCATTTTTATCGTAAGTGCTTAAGACAAAAAAAGGAGACTTATTGATGAAATGGATAGAATGCTTTTCTAGTTGATCAAGAACTTTTGTTTTTGCACGGCCTTTTGGCCAGCCATATAGTTCTCGGAGTTGTGCTTCATTGGTTATTGTCAAGATAATTGAGTTTAGGATTTACAATTTAGATGTTACATTAATGCTGAATGATAAATTTCTTGGTCACAAAAATATCATTCTTTTGAAAACTAGCAAGGTAAAAACCACTAGGGAAATCTGATAAGTCAATATCATATTCAAACTGAGAAACCTTCTGAATGGAATAAATCTTTTGTCCATTCAAATTATGAATGAAGACATCTCCATCTAGATATCGTTCGTTATCAAACTTGAATTTTATCGTTCCATTTGAAATTGTCGGGTTGATCTCAAATTGTTTGCCAATCGCAACTTCATTTGTTGGAGTACTGCAATCTAAACTAGCACTTCCTCCAAAATTCAATGCAAACCCTGAGGCCGTTGCTGAGAAATCATTGACCATTAAAACATATTGATCGTCTATAACAGTTTCTAGTGGTGCCAAAAAATTATTATCAGCTTCTGCGCATCCCCCTGCTTCTTCTACATCAACTTCACCCGTTGCTAGACCAGTAGGACCTGTACAACGTTCCCATTCTTCAAATGGTGCTCCAACATTCTCACCAGAGGCCATGCACCTTATAAGTTCTTTTTCATCGCAATCGCCAGCGAAGTTTAATTTATATAATAAAAAATCAAGGTCTTGATTGACATCATTTGGTATTAATTCAAAAGTTAAATCTCCACCCACAACAATCGTCCAATTAATCCAAATTGATGTGGATTCACCTCCAACACAAGAGGATTCAACGCCTGAATCAAGTTCTCCTTCTCCTGCCATATTCTCGAATGTAAAGTTTGAGCCCCCACAAATAAGCCGTGCAGTCTCACAATCTTTATGGTCTTGTGCAAAAGATAATTGTATAACTAAGAAGAAGAAAAGAAAAAGGAAATTCGTATGTTGGTTTTTCATAACTACATTGTTTGATTCAAATTAAGCATTATATTTCATTTTAATATAATTTTTAGTGTGATTTGACAATTACAAGTTTGTACTTCTTATGTTCTTTTATTTGAATTTGATTTTTTCAATTTGGCTGCTTATATATTTCAGCTTTAATTAATTTATTCCGGACCTTTGTAGCTAACCTATGATCAACAGAAGAACGATGATTCTCTAGTCCTTTGATATAAATTTTACCACCAGAGTTTTGGTGTATCTTTTGGAAGTCATATAGATCTTCTAAGACAGTGGTCCCTACCAAGCGTGTTTCCGAAAAATTAATCGTAGTAATAGAGCCTGCAGGAATTTGAGCAATTAATTTGTTTATTTTTAGAATACCCAAAAAGTTTGCTATACCTTTTATTTTTAAATGGTAAGTACCATCTTCTCGCTTCACTAAGCCTGAACCAGAATTAAAAATCATTTTAAAATACCTGGGGATTGAGACTCTAGATTGAACAAGATGATAGATCATTACTAAAAATAAACCACCAAATAGGCCTATCAATAGATTGGTGAAAAGCGTCAACAACATTGTTCCTACGAAGAATATCAATTGCTCTCTTCCATGGCTGTACATCTTTTTAAATACTTTTGGAGCAGCCAACTTGAAGCCCGTATACACCAATAAGATGGCAAACGCACAGAGTGGAACTTGCTTCATCACCGGACTTAAAATTACAATAAATAGTAACAACAAAAGTCCTTGATACATATTGGACCATTTTGTTTTTGCACCATTATGAACATTGACTGTACTACGTATGATCACAGCAATAATTGGCAATCCTCCTATTAAACCCGCTACCATTGTACTCAATCCAATGCCGGTAAGATCTTTATTTAAATCTGTTTTTCGTTTGTAAGGATCGATCTTATCGATTGCCTTCGCAATAGCCAAAGACTCAATACTGGTGATCATTAAAATGGTAATAACCGTTGTCCAAAATTCTAAGGTCCCGATTTTACTAAAGTTGGGATGCATGATAGAATCAAGAATGCTATCCGGCATTTCCAAGAGCAACCAAGGGCCTACCTCATAAGCTTTTCCAAAAATAGAAAGGCTGTGTTTATCAAAAAAATTAAAAGCATAAGCAAAAGGAATGGAGATAGCCACTACCCACATAGGCGTAGGAAGGTAGTGAAATATCTTATACTTGATCTTTGGATGAAAAAGTAAAATCAACAATCCAACAAGCGATATAATAACAACAAACGGATTGGCTTTTGGTAAATATAAAACCGCGTCTATTAAGTTTTGTATGATACTTGGATCTTTGGAGTAAGTACCCAATGCCACATGAATTTGCTTGGCAAAAATGATGATCCCTATGGCTGCTAACAACCCATGAATGACAGATGAATGAAATATTTCTGCCAATCCTCCAAGCTTCAATAAACCTAGTATGACTTGAATCGCTCCAGAAACGACAACCGCAGCTAAAACATAATTAAAAGCCTGTCCTGACCCGTCATCCATCACTGCAATACCCAATAAGATAACGGCAATTACTCCCTTGGCAGGCCCGTTCACAGAAATATGTCCACCTCTATAAAAAGTGGTCACCACACCACCTACAATTGCTGAAAAAATTCCTGCCATTGGTGGTGCTCCTGCCGCTAAGGCAATTCCTAAAGAAAGTGGTAAAGCAATTAATGCGACACTCACCGCAGCCAGCAAATCATCTTGCCAGTTCTCAATCAAACCTCTAAATCCCGTTTTCGGTCTTATTTCCATTAATTTGACTATCCTTCCGTTAATATTCAAGCTTGCCCGCTACAAAACTTGTAAAGTACCAATTATTCATAATTAATTAGAATCTATATTCCTAGTATATTGAAAAATCGGGTTTAATATATTGATAAAATGTCCTTATTTATCTTGAGTGATGGGATTTCTAAGTAGTGCAATTATTCCTATAATAGGTCCAATTCCCAAGATCACATAGATGCTATTTGATCCCGTCATTTCTCTTATAGTAGTTATCAGTTGGATACTTATTATAGTAATTGAAAATCCAATACAATTTACTATCGTCAGAGCTGTCCCTTTCATTTCTGAAGGAGCATTTTGGGCAACCAAGGTTGAAAAAAGTGGTGAGTCTGCTATCACAGTCATCCCCCAAAAAAGTAAAAATCCTACAAATATTATTTCGGAATCCAAGGCAAACATCCAAGGAGAAATTAAACAACAAGTACCTGATAAGAGCAGCGCATAAAAGGCCGTCTTTTGTGTTCCCAAAGTCATAGCAAGGTATCCTCCCAACACACAAGCCATACCTCCAATGCCGATAATGAGAAAAGATAACAGTGGAATATTAAGTGCAATTCCATGCTCATTGCTGAAGACTTCAAGTATTATTGGAACAAATGCCCAAAAGGTATACAACTCCCACATGTGTCCAAAATAACCGAATGCGGAAGTTCGAAAGTTTTTATTTTTAAAAACCTTGAAGCATACAGACAAATCTAATTTTTGATTCTTTTTTCTATATGGACCATTCGGTACCATGGCTAGCAAAGAGAGTCCTCCTAAGACCGCAAGACATGATGTCCCAATGATCACATATTTCCAAGGTAAGGTTTCTGTCAAGTCTTTCAATGCATGGGGCAAGGCTGTTCCTAAGACTAGGGCTCCTACTAAAAATCCAAGCGCCTTGCCAAGCCCTTTCTCAAAATAATCGGCTGCAATTTTCATTCCTACAGGATAAATTCCCGCAAGAAAAAAACCTGTCATAACTCTGAACAAAAGTATGCTCCAACTGCTATTGCCATTCCATATAACTCCTAGATTAAAGAGGGCTGCACAGCATGCACTGAAGCAAAAAACTGTAGACGGCGAAAATCGATCCACAATACATAGAAGTGCGAAAACAAATGTTCCAGAAATAAACCCAAATTGTACTGCGGTGGTAAGGTGCCCTAAAGCGCTACTGCCTAAATCAAAATCAAGCATCAGATTATTCATTACTGCATTTCCAGCAAACCATAAGGAAGTGCAAAAGAATTGCACGATTACAATAACAGGAAGAACAGATTTTTGAGGCATGATTGTACTGAAGTTATTGATGATGTCTTAAAATGCTTAATACAAATGGCATTAACCACAAGATGCTTTAAAGCAGTCTCTTAACCAAACCTTCTATGCGCTCTTTCTTCAAAACTAAATCGCTCCCGACAATTTGTGCTTGTTTTACTTTCCAAAATTTTGGCATCGCCCATTTGCCTTGACTAAAAGAATACAAATAGGTCAACTCTATGAATTGAAACGCAGAATTCATAACCCAAAACCAACTCCCTTCAGTAACCGTAAAACCTAATTTATCAGCCGTTCTATCACTAAAAAAATAACTGTTGCCGGTTATGATTACATTAGGTGAGAGTTCCTTATTTTCAATCCGCTCTATGATGGTGAGAAGCGCTTTGAAATAATGGCCAAGCAATATTTTTTGAGCTTTCTTTCCTCTGTCTTCCCATTTAAAATTGACAAGATAATCAAAGGTAAAAACATTATGCAAGTCGTATTTCTCGTCCGTTTGAACCGTTGAGATAACGTAAGGGTAAAAGTACTTATAAAACCCAACAAGCCTCATCAAAGGCACCGTGACCAAGTTTAAAATTGGTGCAATGAGAGGGAGCAATAATAAACCATATGGTAGTGTATTAATAGGCATCATTGCCAATATTCCCAATACAAAAATAATGATAGCAATGATCCATTGAACTGGTTTGGGCAAATTGTAGAATCCACTTATAATAAAAACGAATGTTTAGCTGTTTGAATATATTATAATTTGGTAAGTTAATTATTTTATTAATGTAAGCTTCTCTTAACCCACGCTTCTCGCAATTTTATAGCTTTCTATGCTATGGCCAACCATAATCGAAATAATATTCAAATCTTGCCAATCATATATAATCTGTCAAACTTATAAATCCTATTCAATCCTCTGCACAATCAACTCCAACAAAAATGTCTCCCGCTCTATAGACATGCCTTTCTTCTCGCTGGTAGCCATCGTTTTCTTATTGTGCACAATAGCTTCTTGAATATCAACCCACTTAGCTTTCATCCCATTCTTTGTTTCGTAGGACTCCAACCTTGGTGTGCCAAGTTGTTTGCTAATTTCACAAGTATAGCAATAAGAAATCATATGTTGAATATCAAAATCTGGCTTGTACCAAGGTCGATATTCTTCATAAGCACCAAAAGGTTTTATGTTTGAAATATTTAGAGCACCCGTTTCTTCAATAAGCTCGCGCTTCATTCCCTCGATCTTATTTTCACCTTGGTCTAAACCTCCACCCGGCAGGCTGTAATCTTCATACCTCTGCGTATACATTAGCAATATCTTTTCACCGTGTATTGCGATGCTTCTTGTGGCCAATCTGGTGAAAACTGTTTTACTTTCTAAGTTTTCTATCTCTGGATGATAATGCGTTTTTAAAATGTGCATTTAGCGTTTTAGATTATTTAATTTTGATGTAATAAATTGCAATTATCACTCCAATTAAAGTGACTAAAACAATAAATATCAGATAGGATAAAAGTATTAAACCTACTTTTGTCAACAACTTTTTTTCATTAAATACTTGATTGAATGTCCAAACATTATAGGTAAAACCAATTAACAAAGGGGTCATAATCAAAAAATTATTAACATAAAATAGAAAGCCCAAAAGCAAGTATATTAGCATTTGCTGGCCAGTGATATAAATGTTAATCACAAGGTGCTCAAAGTAATTGTATTTGGACTTAGAAAATGCTAAGTATGTTGAAAAGGAGAATAAAGGCAAAATAACCAAAGGAAGATATATTTGATACTTATGAAGAAAATCAAGATAGGAACTATCGATAGGATTGTCTTTTGCCTCAGCTCCCTCCATCATCCCACCGATCATATCGTAAAAAAATGTTTCTTTTTCTAGAAAATAATAGGTGACTACATAGATCGTGGTCGTTAAAAGCAAAAATCCTATTGGCTTGTAATGCTGAACTCTTTTTCCTAACAAAAATTCTCTGATGGTGTGTCCTGGTCTAAATAGCAATTCTTTGACAGTATAAAAAAAACCTCGATTGAGTTGAAATATGCTATTAGGAATTTCACCAACTAAATAAGAAAAGTTGATTCTTTGGCTTTTAGATTTTTGACCACAGTTACCACAGAAGTCTCCTGTAATTATATTTCCACAATTTTTACAATTCATTGCTTTGAAATATTTCTTTTCACTTTTTTAATTTAAAAAAAACTATTACCTATAAAACTTCAATGTTATATTCTTCTCTTATCTTTGAAATTGGTGTATCTAAATAACCTGCGTATTCATAAAAAGGCCACGGCTTACTCATCTTTTTTACACGATATAGCGTTTTAGGAATTGCCAATAATAATCGAAATATATTTTTAGCAAAATGTCCAATGCTATATGCACTAAACAACTCAACGGCACTGACTTCTTGATAGCCAGTCACTATTTTCCAGAAGCTTTCTGTAGTTCCAAAGGAGGTCCATATTTTTACTACGCCTTCTCCATACAAAGTAGTATTGCATCCAAAAACAACATGTGCAGCATCATGGCTTTTTAAAAACAAAAGTCCTTCTTCCGTATATGATCTTTGATAAAAATACTTTTCATTCTTCTTATTGAATTCATCTAAGCCTTGTTGAAGCGTCCTATTATCTTCCATACATAAATAGATACATAATATTCAAAGCTACAAAATTTAAAGTAATGAATTATTATTGGTATTGGTACCAAAGGTGAGTATACGTTTAAACATCTAGTTGGTTGTCCAGAAAGTTTAGCGTTTTATTGCTAAAAAGAAAAAATACGATTGAAAGTCTCATCTACTTTACTACCTCAAACTCTACCCTTCTATTTTTTGACTTACCTTCTTCGGATTCATTATCTGCAATAGGTATTTGTTCCCCAAATCCTTTCCATTCAATTCTAGATTTGTCGATCCCATTTTGAATAACAGATTGAGCAATAAACTTGGCTCTCTTTTTGGATAATGCCATATTTGATCTATTACTCCCTACGGCATCCGTGTGGCCATTAATTTGAATTCTTATCGATTGATTATAATTAAGGTAATCAGATAATTCTTTTAAGGAATCATAAGATTTTGAATCTTTAAGTTCAGTGGTACCTGTTTTGAAAAATATGTTATTTAATGGGATAATAGTTCCTACTTCCAATCGGGCGTCTTTATCTAAAGAACTATAATCTTTAAATTCTTTTACTACAATGTCGTCAATTACAAAATATCCCATTTTTAATCTCTCACCTTCTTTCAACTGGAATTGCCCTAAATAGAGTTTGTCATATTTCTCTCTTGGCGTAAAGTATTTTGAGACCCTTTCCCACTTTTTGTAAGTTATTAGTAGATCAGAGGGAGGATTTATTTGTGGCTTCCCTACTAAAATTTTGGAATTTGAAGACTCTTTATTCTCTGAGGTAAAAAGAATCCCATAGCTATCATTGAGTTTTTGATCGACATTCATCTTAGGGCTAATACAATAAGATCTCCTGATCCAAAATTCAACATAGTAAGTTCTATTTGGCAACAAAGGTTGGAGCAAATCCGTCATTACATATTCTATATAATCATCTTTATGGCTTTGCATTCCGATCATATTTAATCCTGAATGTGGTGGTGGTGGAACAATAAATTTCTCTATAAAATCAGGAGTGATCACATCTGGTGTCGCAGTAGTTGGTGAAATCCAATTATGAACTTTGGCGTCGAATTCAAAATTATCCTTGGTGAAGTTTGTTATAGTATCTTTAATATTCTCGAAACCCGGATTAGGAACAAGGTTTTGTCCATAGATATTTGTGGCATAACAGAAAATAATAATCATAATTAATAGCCTCATAGCATAAGTGTTTCATTAATAACGTAAAATTACTTAAAAGAAACAGTAGGCTTTTTGGTTGATTGTATTAGAATAATTAGTCATTCATTTCATAAAAATAATGAAAAGGATTAAAGAAAAAATCCTTACCTATGTTTCCCAATATTTTTGGGATCAATTTGAAATTGGCACCTCTTGACTTAAGAGCCAAATAAAGGGTTATTGAAAAACTGACAATAAAATTTACAAATCCGATCAACAGTGCACCACACAAAGCAAGTAGCATGGTTTTTATACTAAAACTATCCTTAATCATAGCGTACCCAACATTGGCGGAGCTAAATGCAATGTGCCTAATGCCTAATTGAAAAGGCAAAATATTGCTCAACAAAAAAGTAGATCCCAGTAAAAACCCAAGGCAAATGTTACCAACTAAAGCACCGACTTTCTTTTCAACAAAGTATGCCAATCTAGTGCTCTTAAAAAATAGTTCAGAATTTCGGATGCGGTATCCAAATTTTGAGGCAACTACTTTATTATCAACATATCCCGAAATCAATCCCGACATTGCAAGATAAAATCCAGCAACTGCGGCAAAGCAAATTAATTGAGCTGTAGGAACAACATTTTTGATCAAATAATCCGGTTTAACGATTTTTGTAACTTCTTTTAGATCTAAAATTTGCAGAATATAAAGTATACAGCTAGAAAGCGTCAACGCCATTAAAAAATTTCCCATGACAGAAATAAACTGACTTCTAAAAACCCTCCTAACCAGTGACGTAATACTATTCACAGAATCTATTTTAAGATCATCCGTTGAATCAATACTTTTTGCAATTTTAGAAGCAGTCATGGCTGGCTGCTTTGTAGCGATGATGCCGCCAAAATGTTTGACAATTATAAAACAAATCGCATAATTGATGCTGTAACAAAAAGCATAACCTAAATCTGTCAGCTGCCATGAGTCGATGTAAAGCTTCGCGAAAGCGAACAACGAAATTATACCTCCTCCAAGCAGCGATCTAAAAAAGAACTTCCAATATTCTTTACGATTTTCAGCGATATATTTTTGTCCCTTGTTTGAAGTATGCTCTACAATTTCCAAAGCTACCAGATCAAAGTGTCGGTCTATATATCGGCTTAAACTATTTATTCGCTTCGAATAGGATTTATATTCTAAGAACAAATTTTCCCAATGCTTCTTTGAATCCAAATTCAACTTTAGATCCAGCAACTCTTTTATTCGTTTTGTATACTCAAGGTTCTTTCTTGTTGTTAGCGTGAGATGAAAATTTGTTCCTATTTTATTCTTATTCTTTCTCAATTTGGAAATCAACATTTCTATTTCTTCTAAAGAAATAATCATTGCTTTCGTTTGCTCCTTATTACATGATTTTAAACTACTGAGTTTATGAAGCAGATTTTCAAAAGGAGAAGCATCCAATCCAAGGAACTCATACTTTGCTTTAATATCACTATCGATTCCAAACGCAACCACTTTAGAACACAAGGCTTTGATACTTAAATCAAGTTGACTCGATATTGAATCGTTCGATTCATTTTTATGATCCAAAGTTGACAATAAAAAAGGAATGGAATCTTTTCTGTTGTGAAGGACATATTCGATGGTGTTTTCATCGGGTACGACTGGCAACACCTTTCTAAACAGACGATTCATCAAACCTGAGCTAAAACCATATTCTTCCATCAAAGAATACTTGGTAAAAAAGGAATAATAATTTAAAGCTTCAGGTTTTAAATCTTCTTCTATCATACATTTATTTTTCAGATCATTTCTGACCTTTGAAATCTTTTTCTCAACACCTTTTATTTAGCTAATTGCCTTATTTTACTTCGGAGATTGATGTATTTAATTTGCAAAAGCATCCTATTAGCATTATATAATTAATGTCATAAATCTGCTTATCGATGATAATGTAGTGGTTAGGTGAATTCCAATTATTATCTTCAATCGGTTCATACATTCTTGGATCCGCATTGTTGACTTGAAAAACAAGATAGACGCAGTAATTTTCCAACCAGAAAACACCTTTCCCTTCGTTGTAAAGTAACCATCATTTTAATTTCTAATGAAGTTAATATCATTATTTATAGTGTATCGTGAGATTTTAAAGTCACAATCATAATATTACAAAAACAAATCGCATTGAGTGAACATAATTAATATATTTTATAGCTAAAAAAAAGACATGAAATCATAACTTCAAAAGATTCGTGAAGTTTTTTTTGGGTGATAAAAACAAATTAAGTAGCTTAACGTCATCGCAATATTCAATTTTATAGTTTGATCGGTCGCAAGAATTAAACTTATAATTTAAAAAGTGAATAATAACTATAAAACATTGTTTAGCAAGCAATTGGATAAACTTCGTAAGCATAAAATAATTTTTAAAATCCTAATTATTTGATATGAAGAATATTTTATTTCCTATCGACTTTTCAGATGATACCCCTCATTTTTTCAAATTTGCATGCTCTTTGGCAGAAGCATTTGGTGCAAGACTTACAATGTTGCATGCTTTTGGGCTGCCCATAAATCCAAATGAGGGTAAAAGCTTCGAAGAAAGAGCGGTTATTATCACCAAGAATTTGGAGGATTTTGTTGAAAAAAATAAGCCAAAATCAGCTAACGTCAAGTTCAATTATATAGCGAAAGTCGGTTTCGCTGCTGAAGCTATACTCGAATTCTCCGAAGTTGAAAATATAGACTTAATAGTCATGGGAACAAAAGGTGCTTCCAATATCATCGAAAAATATTTTGGTGGTGTCTCCTTATCCGTATTAGAGGATGCTAAATGCCCATTACTACTTATTCCTTCTGGAGCTGAATTGAATGAATGGAAGCATTTTGGTTGTACTACAAATTTTAATTTTGATGATTTATTAGTTCTCAACACCCTTGTCAAATGGGGTGAAAAATTTAATACCAATATATCTTGCTTACATGTTTTGGACGATGTGGATACAAACGAGGCTCAATCAAAATTGGATTTGCTGAAAGAGGTGTTCGACGGTAAACCTATACAGTTCAATCTCAAATCAGGCGTTGTCAAAGATGCAATTGAACTATTTGAATCTGAAGCCAATTTAGACCTTCTTGGTATGGTTCGTCACAATAAAAATTTCTTAGCACATTTAATAGAAGAAGATCTAACCAAAGAAGTTGCTAAAGAACTTAAAGTCCCACTTCTCGTTTTTAACAAATAGTAATAATGTAAAATTAAATATTATCAAAAAAAAAACTCTTAATATTGGGTCTTTAGACTAGTAGTCAAAAAGTTTTGAGTGCAGACTGTCGAAACATGATTACAGGAGTCCAAAACTAGCAAAGCCTGAAATAAAAC
>ENA-ORXM01004369-ORXM01004369.1-marine-metagenome-genome-assembly--contig:-NODE-4369-length-12489-cov-3.339430_pt1 | contig 12489 bp, 10 predicted proteins | sample MGYA00237867_ERZ511480 | MGnify/ENA primary metagenome ERZ511480 (study PRJEB26309, sample SAMN06266103) | marine metagenome | isolation source: Algal blade | place: United Kingdom:Sidmouth, United... | reverse complement strand
CAGAGCTTTATTAAAACTAGGGATAAAAAACCTCGCATAATTTATAGATTTTAAAACAAGTGAAAGTGGGGATGATATAATTTTCTCTTTATAGAATATTTATATTGTTGATACGAAGATAAGTTTTTTTTGTTACCTACTTGTAAAAATTGTTCTTTTACGTACCTTCGCAGAATTGTTAACAAAGGAAATACCTTAGAATGTTTATTCTGAGTATAAATATGAAGAAGCTGTTGTATGCCAATTGGCAGATTATCAACAAACTCTAAGATGTAAGAAGATTTAGATACCCCCATTATTACTTAACTACTCAAAAACTACCAAAAATGCATCAAGTATCAAAAGAATGGCTGAGCATTGAACATTTAGGTAAACTACTTTCAAGGAATGAAGAACTAGTACTTTCAGAAGAAAGTCAAGAGGCGATTCAAACTTGTTACAAGTTCTTGCATCAAAAAATAAATACTACAGCGCAATCTTATTATGGTATTAATACTGGATTTGGTTCGCTTTGTAATATAAAAATTGATGCTGAAGAATTAGAAGCCTTGCAATCAAACCTAGTTCGGTCACACGCCTGTGGAATTGGCGACTTGGTTCCAGAAGAAATAATTCGGATCATTTTGCTATTAAAAATAAAAAGCTTGTCTCTTGGACATTCAGCAATTAGTTTGCCTCTGGTAGAACGTCTGATTGGAATGTACAATGCAGGAATATTACCTGTGTTGTATCAATTAGGCTCCCTTGGGGCCTCTGGGGATTTGGCTCCTTTGGCACATCTAAGTTTGCCTTTGATAGGAGATGGTGAGGTTTATCAAGATGGCGTTCGAAAATCAAGTGCAACTGTTTTAAAAGAAAAAGCTTGGGAACCCATCAAGTTACAACCTAAGGAAGGCTTGGCACTGTTAAATGGCACTCAGTTTTCAACAGGCTATGGTGTTTGGGCATTGTTAAAAGCACAGCGATTGTCTAAATTAGCAGATCTAATTTCAGCAATATCTATGGATGCCTTTGCTTGTGTAACTTCTCCTTTTGACGAACGTTTGCACGATATTCGAGCACAGGAAGGGCAGGTTCAAACAGCTGCAATTATTCGAAAGTTATTAAAAGGTTCTGTCTTAGCGGCAAATCCCAAAGAAACGGTACAAGATCCTTATGCCTTTAGATGTGTGCCACAAGTACATGGTGCAACTAAAGATACGATTGCACATGCGCAAAAAGTGATTGAACGAGAGATAAATAGTGTAACAGATAATCCAAATATTTTTCCAGATTCAGATGCTATTTTATCAGGAGGGAATTTTCATGCACAACCTATTGCTTTAGTCTTAGATTTTTTGGCAATTGCTTTGTCAGAACTAGGAAGTATCTCAGAGCGTCGTTTGTATCAATTAATTAGTGGACAACGTGGTTTGCCTCCATTCTTAACTCCAAAGTCAGGCTTGCATTCAGGTTTGATGATTACACAGTATACTGCTGCAAGCATCGCAAGTCAAAACAAGCAATTCTGTATGCCTGCTAGTGTGGATTCTATTGTTTCTTGTAATGGACAAGAAGACCATGTCAGTATGGCTGCCAATGCAGCAACAAAATTGTACAAAGTTGTTGAAAATGTGGAGCGATTGTTGGCGATTGAGTTATTATCTGCGGCTCAAGCCTTGTCTTTTAGAACGGAAAAATCTTCTCCAATCCTAGAAAAGGTAGTGGCTGAATTTAGAACATTAGTTCCTGTCATGGATAGTGATCACATCTTTAGTGAGGACATGGCAAAGGCATTGTCTTTTGTGAAAAAATTAGATTTGGAGGATTTATTCTAAATCAAAAGTGCATTTTTGAATTTTATTCAAAATGGTGGATTAACTTAAGGTTAGTCTACCATTTTTTTATTGTTATAGGTTAATAATAGATTCATTTGTGTTAAAGTATGAGGTTTTAACAAATAAGGGTTTGATAATATGTTGCTTTTGATTATACTTGTGGGCTTTTTTAAAAAAAGACACACTTAATCTTCCCCACAAAAACATAATTAAAACATACAAATGGACGACAAAAAAGGCATACCACAAGTTGGTTTGACAAAAATGCTACTAAATTATTCACATATTAATGAGAATTTAGTTAACTATTTTAAGAAATTGATTGATGAGAACAATGGTTTGGTAAAAGTAAAATTACCTTATAGCCTTGTGTTGACGGATCGGGCAGAAATAATTGGACATGTTCTACAAAAGAATCATAGAAATTATATAAAAACAACCTTGGTTCGCAAAACGGTTCGGAAACAAATTGGAAACGGATTGTTTACATCTAATGGAGAATATTGGTTGAAACAACGCAGAACAATACAACCTGGATTTCATAAAAAAAGATTAGAAGGAATTGCCCGAATAATGGTAGAAGAAATTAATCATTATATGGACAATGTCTTGGATGTCTATGTGAAAACTAATCAAGAAATTGATTTGGTGGATGAAATGACAAAGCTTGCTTTTAAGGTTATTACAAAAAGTTTGTTTGGGCAAGATTTTGAAAATCAAAAATTAGATACCATTGGCGAGACTATTTCAAGTGGACATGAGTATGTGATGAATCAAACTCGTAAACCTTACTTAAAACCTTGGTACTATATCAATGGAGATTATGCAGAGAATGAGCGTCTAAAAAAAGTAAGGGATGGAATTATCATTGGCTTTATAGAAGAACGCAAACGTTCTGGTGAGAAAGTAGATGACTTACTGGATATGTTGTTGGAGACAGAATACGAAGATGGTTCTAAAATGAGCAATCAGCAATTGTTGGATGAAACCATTGTTTTATTGGTCGCAGGACATGAAACTTCTGCTGTAACCATGTCTTGGGCTTGGTATCTTTTGGGGACTCATCCTGAGACGGAAGAAAAATTATTGGACTCGGTCTTAGAGCATTTAGGAGATAAAGATCCTACTTTTGAAGACGTTAGGGGCTTAGGGTATGCGCTTCAAATTTTGGAAGAATCCATGAGACTGTATCCTGCCGTTTGGTTTATGGATAGAGAGCCTTTGGAAGACGATGAAATAGAAGGCGTAACAATTAAGAAAGGAGAGGATATTGGAGGATTTATTTATGGCTTGCATAGAAATCCTACTTATTGGGAAGATCCAGATACCTTTGATCCTAATCGCTTTTCAGCAGAAAACAAGAAAAAACACACGCCTTTTTCCTTTTTGCCGTTTGGGGGAGGACCTCGTTTGTGCATTGGTAAAAACTTTGCTCAAATGGAGATGCAATTTATGCTCGCTATGTTAATTAGACGCTATAAATTTGTATTGTCACCAGGTCAAGAAATTGACTTCAAACCTTTATTGACTTTGTGTCCTAGTAATGGGATCAAGGTAAGGGTTGAAAAAAGAGTTTTGAAAGCAAAAGGTACTGTTGCTGAAACTACTACCACTTAATTTAAAACTTTCTCAACCAACAAACTTTATATGGTTGACAACATACGTAATCTTGTTTGTTTACTAAGCTAGAGAGTGTTGAGATCGTGAAAATTAAATATTTCACTTCCAAAGTATAACTCTATACTTTGGGAGTGAAATCATAACAAAAAATATAGCCGTAATTGCTAAAAAAAAGCACTCTGTTACAGAGTTTTGTAGGTATAATTTTTTGTAAAAGGATGCACAACCTCAGGCATGATGGAGGTTAGTAAAGGCTTCTGCGAAGAATACGTCCGTGTTTAGAGAGTGTAGCATTTGCTAAATACAGTATTTGAGTATGAACGTAGTGAACTGGGTGTGCTTGTGCTAGTTGAAAACCCCATATGCAACTATGGAATAGCGCAAAGCCTTCCAACCAACCGTACCACGAACTATAAAGTGAACTCTATAATAAACCAAAGGTAGTGGTATTTTGTTGAAAATCAAGCATTAAGTAATTAATAAGTATATTTATTAGATCGTGAGAACCGTTGCTTTTTTAGTGAAATAAAAAATGCTCTATGTAAAGTGACCTTAATGATTACTCTACATAGAACATTAAAAATTAAGCATTGCTTGTTAGCTAATCGCCATCATCTACATTGTCAATATAAGTAATACTGGTACATAGTGCAGAAGGCATATCTGTTTTTAGATAAACAACTTGATTTTGAGCAGCAGCATAAGATGTTTTTACGGCATTCAAATCAGTATTAATAGCATCATGTAAACTACTAGGATCTAGGGCTACCAATGCACTAATTGCAGCATCGTACTGGTTAATGATAACAGTGTGCAATGCTTCATTTCCTTTGCTTGCATTGGTTGCCATTAAGTAATCATCAAGCCCCACACCATCTGTATTATTATAAAGTCCTAAGAATACTGCTTTGTTCGCTCTAACCGAAGCCAAAGCTAAAGCCAAAGATTGGCGACTATAGTAGGCTTCTACATTAGCAGGAAGGATTGGAACATAACCTGTTTTAGCACTAATTGGAGTGCCTATTTTGTTGTTTTTGAACAACTCGTAGGTTTGGTTTAGTTGGTTGATTAAATTACTAATTGGTTTACCATTCGCAACCCCTTCTGTTGAGGTAAAGGTGTTTAAATAATTAGCACCACTTACTTTCCAAGTATCATAAACAGCATTGGCTTTTTGTTTGATTAAAGCCGTAACATCCTTAAGGTATTGTTTTCTATTATTAGCATCAGAAGCGGTGTTGTATAAAGCAACAATGTCATTATCAGAATTGGCAATACCATACAGTAGATAATCTAGTGCAGGAAAACCTCTTGTATAAGAATAAGTTTCTGTCTGCAAGTCATAATTACCAGAAGTAATAGCATCGTTTAGGCGAGTGACAAATACTGGAAAGTTATTCATATACGTACGTAACTCTTCTGTTTCGGCAGGACCAAATTCAAAAATACTAGCACTTTGCCAAGTGGTCCAAGTTCCTTGGAACAAATTCCTTAAAGTAATTAAATTTCCTATACTTGGGCTGTTGGCAAAATCTACTGCTGCAACATCCAAATCTGTTGCTTCTTGTGCTAATTTTTGATAACTTGGTAAGATGATATTATTACCAATATTGGAGAGCAAACTTAACTGATCAAAATCAGTTGCACAGGCATCGTTTGTATCAGTTTTGCAGGCAGATAGCGCACATAGAAAAACAAAAATAGGTAGAATTCCAAAAATAGTCTTTTGCATAAGAAGTAGAATAAGTATAAACGAATAATTGAGGATTGAAATTCTAAAGAATTCCAATCCTCAATATATCAAATTAATAAAAAATCTTACAAACTATCTTTTACAGAAGCTAAATCTGTAAAAATATCGACTAAGGCTGTTTTTGCAGCTTCAATTTTAGCCGTCGTTACATTGTAATTATTAGCTTGTAGAGCATCTGTACTACCAAACAAATTAGTTAAGATACTGTTTACTTGAGCAGCTGTAACTCCACTACCACCAGTGCCATGTTTTAGAGAACTAACAAAGCCATAAATTTCAGACAAACCATGATAAGCTGCCGCTGGATCTGTTGTCAAATCATCTTTCACTTTGTTTAAGTAATAAATAGAGGTAGCAGCAACAACCAATTCCCAGTTTTTGCGTAAAAGGGTAATTTGCTCATCACGTGTATCAAGATCTTTAGCTGAAATAGCTGCACGACCTTTCAAGAAAGCATTCATTATTTTTTCATTCAAAGGATAAACCGTTTCATGGACATTCGTATATTTTCCCCAAAATCTAATATCTGAAGTATTCGTTGGGAAATTTTTGTTAAGTCCTACGTAACCAAAAGCTTCGTCCCAGTGATGCTCCATTTTCGTTCCTTCACCATCTGTTACAGTAATATTATCCACTTCCATTTTACCAGCACCCATATAAACAGCTGTTCCTTGGTGATAAAAGCAAGCACCCATTAGCCCTTTTTCAATGACTTGAGCCAACTCAATTCCATTTTCATTTAATAGATAGAACTTTGTACCAGCGTTATTGGTAGCGATACCTGCTTGCCCAGAACTAGCCGTCATAGCGGTAGATTGACTGGCAACAGCAACAGCATCCATGTAGGCTTCAAAATTAGTTTGCTCTGTAGCAATTGTTTTATTTTTCAGTTGTTTGGTAGAACTGTTTAGTTCTGTTGTAGAGAAGTGATTACCTGCGTTATCACCATACATATCTTTTAGTTTTGCCGCATCCAATGCAGAAGCATTAACAGCATGTGCAGATTTAACATAAGAAGTGATTTCTTCCATCTTGTCTAGACGATTCGTTTGACCACTGTAACTTACGTTTTCAAAATTATATGTTTCTGGGACGGTATAAGAAAAATCATCTTCAGGTTGACAAGATGAAAAACCTAGAGCTAAGGCAGCAGTAGCTGCTAAGAGAGTACTTGATGAAAATTTCATTGTATTTTTTAGTTTTTAATCGCCTCTTACTTAATTATTATCTTGTCTAGAATAGATGCAATCAGAATAAGAGAACTAATAGTAATGTTGATTTATGGCACAAACCTAAAGTTTATTTAAACTAAATCCAAATAAAGATAGTTAAAAAATAATTTATTTTAGTCTTGTCTTTTTCTTTTGAAATAAATGTTTTGGGAGAGAAAAGAATAGGCGATTCTATAAAAGAAAAAAGACTAAAAACAAGTTCTGTTTTTAGTCTTTTTATAAAAAAAGGAAAAGAGATTTAAATAATCTGCTACCAATTCATACGGAAGCCATCTAAGGACTCGTTATTATTAGCAATAGCTTCAAACTTATCAAAGAAAGCTTGATTTTGTTGTAAAATTTTAGAACTGTTTTTGTAATAAGTAATAAACCAAAAGGAGAATAGAACGGCGGCAATCCCCCAAATCATCCACAAAGCAATAAAACTATTCATGTGATCTGCTACTAAGGAGAAGACCGAACTAATCACAATAATGAATGTTAAAGCAATAAAGAAAAAGAGACTAGATTTTCTGTTGCGTTTGTATTGTTGTTCCGCATTTTTACCGATCACTTTATTCTTAATCTTACTATAGTTCTTAAAATTGCGTTTATAGGTTAAAAACAGGCGTTCTAAATCATTTTCTGAAAAAGAGACTAATGTTTGCATAAGTTGTTGTATCGTAATTAATTATGTTTATTTTGAAATGCATGTTGTGCATTTTAAGAATTCGTTCACTAAATAATGCTGCAATTTAACTATTTTTGCAAGGATATTTTAATATATAAGGAGCTTGCTTTGTTAAAATTGCTACTATTTAACTTATTTAATACACAGCAGTTGTAAGTGTTTATTCTAAAACAGCATTTTACAAAAGAATAAGAATATTGTATCAAATGAACTCAATTCATTTGCAATAAGGTTATTAAAGTTTATCACGAAACGAAGTTCATGTAATAATTTCTTCATAATCTAATTTGTGATAAACTCTATTTTATCAATTATATGAAGAGACTACTATTATTACTATTATTAGGATTAAATGTTCAAAGTTTTGCTCAAAATTTTGATGTTGAAATTGGACCTATTTACGGACATTATACGGACTCGACTCGACATTTTTGGATGTTAGTCAGACCTTATGCCCAAAATGACCCTTTAGTAGATTGGGTAACGCAATTTAACGTTGACCTGTATGAGTATTTTGAACAATTTACAGAAGAACGGGTACGAAAAATTGAACGAAGCTCTATGCTTAAGGATCACTATATTATAGTTAGTGGTGTTTTAGACATCAAGGAGCCTAAACCTGCCAAAGCAGATATTAGTTTTTTGGTTGGTTCTTGTGCTTTTCCCTATCCCTTTGCATTCTGGGGAGGTAGAGACAAAGAGGTTATTTTTGAAGCGATGTCTAAACACGACAAAGATTTTATGCTATGGATGGGAGACAATGTATATTATTTGTTGGGAGAGTGGAAGCAAAAGAAAAAAATGCACAAAAAGAATCTTAAAATGCGGTTTAAGCCCAAATTGAGAAAGTTTCTAGAGAGTTGCCCACAATATGCAACTTGGGACGATCATGATTTTGCTGGAAATAATGAACATGGAAATTATTCTGGAAAATATCAATCCTTAGAAATCTTTAAAGATTATTGGGCAAACCCTTACTATGGAACAGATAGCACACCAGGGGTTTTTTGCCATTTTAGCCAGTCAGATGCTGATTTTTTTATGTTGGATGCTAGGTTTTATGCTAGTGATAGTAGTATGTTGGGAGCAGAACAAACAAAGTGGTTAAAAGAAAAATTAGAAGCTTCTACTGCCAATTTTAAATTTATTGTTTCTGGGACACAAATTTTATCTGACAATCCTAGTGGGGAAGATTTAGGCGATTTTGCGAACTCTAAGACCGATTTATTGAATTTTTTAAAAGAAAAAAACATCAAAGGAGTTATTTTTTTGAGTGGTGATCGTCATTATGGAGAACTGATAAAATTAGAGCGAGAAGGAGCCTATCCACTATACGAAATGACTAGTTCTCCTTTGACTTCCTTAGTAAATCCAGGTTATACTAAAATTAATCCACTGCGATTGCCCGAAACTTTAGTCTTGGATTTGAATTTTGGAAAAGTACATTTATTTGGTCAAGGAGAAAGTCGTCAATGTCGGCTAGAACTACTAGATAGAACAGGAGGGCTTTTGTGGCAACAGGATATTTTCTTATCTGAAATACAGTAAAATTGCTGCTTTAAAAGCATAAAAAAAAAGCCATAAAAAAAATAGGAAAAGAATTATTTTTTGTTTTAAAAAACACTAAATTACGCTACTTAAAGATAAGATTATTACTTAGTCTAAACAAACAAAGATTACATCACTTCAATTTTATACTTAGTTGAATTGCTACTTTGTGGTTGTGTAGAGCACGCAATAACAACGCAGTTAAATTGTATTTGGTTGATTATTAGTTAGATAAGTTTTTAATGACTAATGAATTAAAAAGTTGATAATCAATTTTATACAAATTTAAGACGTCCCATTTACTTGGGATGATGTGTTTTTATTAAAAAATTAAACCACGAAGTATCTCTGATGCCTAATGAAACTTGGGTAGCAGCGTAGCTAATTAATACCTAAATTTTATAAAAAGCTCATTTTCATTATTATAAAAGCCTACAAAATTCTATAACAAAGCCAAAGATACTTTTATAGAACAAGCCTTCAATAGTTATAAAGTTAGCTTACATTGAAGTTGTTTAACAAAGAGTAGAGGAAAAAGAGATGTCATTTAGAATATTAGCTCATTTTTAAACAACTTCATTATTTAACATTTATTCTTACTTTCTTAGAAGCGTTTCTAAATAGTTTCTAAGTAAAATTAAGCCATGTATATAGCATTTTTTTTTATATTGTGTTTTTTAATTTAAAATGTAATTATAAAAAAAAAATAATGAATATTTTAATTATAAATAGTCAAGGACATTGGATAAATGGATGGATGTCATTTCCTGAAAGTTTAAATAGTGTTGTGAAAACATTGCAAGAATCTAACTGTGAAATTGAAACGGTAGAAGTACAATCTCTTGAAGAACTCCATCTTGTTCTAGAAGAAGTAGAGCAAGATACTTTAATTTGGGCTAATGCCTATTTGGTAAATAGTAAGAATGGCAAAGAGCACAATTTAATTGAACAGGTTCAACAATATAATTTACCAATTCTTGGTTCTAATTCAGAAACCTTATTGAAGCTTTTGGAGAAGGATACTTGTCAACAAATATTAGAAAAAGATGGTATTCCTGTCCCTGAATATTTTACTATTAATAAGACTGATATAGAAAGAGCGGATGATTTTATTAGAGATAATAAACTGCCTTTTCCTTTAATTATAAAGCCTACTAAAGAATCTCGTTCTAATGGTATTACCAAGGTTGATAATAAAGAAGAAGCGATAATTATTATTGAACAATTAGGTTATAAATATCCAAATAGTAATATTATCGTCGAAGAATTTTTGCCTACAGATGATATTACTTGTGGTTTTTTAAGGTTAGGTGATGAGATAATGTTATTACCAAGTTATAATGTAATAACAGGGATGGATTGTACAAAGGAAATATTGAGTGCAGCTCATTATGAATTACCTCCTTCTTATAAAAAAGAAGTAATTATCCAAGATTCTAATATTTTGGGGCAATTGGAAAAATATGTGCCTCTTATTGTTAATTTATTAGAAATACATAGTTTTACTCGCGTTGATGGAAGATTAGACCAAAATGGAGTGCTCAAATTTTTTGATATTAATGGCATGCCTGGGTTAAACTATTCTGCTTCTGCAATAATAAAGCAGTGTATAGTTCATTTTCCGTCTTATTCCGAAGAATACTTGTTTCAAGCTTTAATTAATACTATTGTTTTAGAAAATTTGGATAAATATAATCTGCCTGCACCTCCTAAAATGAGAACTAATCACCTTTTTAATTTAAAAAGCGAATCAGTTATTAAGTTAAAATTAGAAGAACAACATTTGCAAGATAGTGTATAGATAATAAAAAAACAGAATAAGCTCATTGTAGCTTATTCTGTTTTTTTTACTAGTATAAAAAATGTAATTTTAATTCTGAACAGCAAGCAATTCAATCTCAAAAACAAGTGGTTCATTTGGACCAATAACACTGCCTGCACCCGCAGAGCCATAGGCTAAATGAGAAGGAACTAATAATTTGCCTTTACCTCCAACTTTGAAATAAGGAATACCATATTGCCAACCTTTGATAACATCAGTTAGCGAACTCGTAAAAGGAGTTCCTCCAACAGAACTGTCAAAAACGGTTCCGTTCATTAATTGACCTGTATAGTGAACGGTTACAGTACTATAGACGCCAGAAGGCTGTGCGCCCGTTCCTGCCACATCCATGGTGTAATACAAACCATCTTGCGCTTCAATTACGGTTAGGTTGTTGTCTTGAATATATTGTTGGATGCGTTCTTCGTCCTTTGTGCGAATATCTTCGCTACAACTACTGAAGCAATAGCTTAGCCCAAGTAATACAAAAAGTGGAAATAATGTTTTCATGATTCTATTATTCGTTTATTGTTTTTACTAAAAAGATGCTATTTACCTTAATACTAATCTTCCTTGCGTATAAGCTCTCCAACGTTCTAATACAGCATCTATATCGTCTGGTAAATCAGAGTCTTGACTAATGAATTCACCAGTAGTTGGATGTACCAAACCAATAGTTTTGGCGTGTAAGGCTTGTCTAGGCAATAGTTTGAAGCAGTTTAATACAAAATGCTTATACTTACTAAAGACGGTTCCTTTGACAATGCGATCACCACCATATTCAACATCTCCAAAAAGTGGATGTCCAATGTGTTTGAAATGCACCCGAATTTGATGCGTACGCCCTGTCTCCAATTGGCATTCTACCAAGGTAACATAACCAAAACGTTCTAATACTTTATAATGGGTGACGGCATGTTTGCCACGTTCTCCATCAGGATAAACTTGTCTTAGTTTGCGATGTCTTGGATGACGATCAATATGTCCTGTAATGGTTCCTTCCTCTTCCTCTAAGTCTCCCCAAACCAAAGCTTGATAACGACGGACAATGCTGTGATCGAAAAATTGTTTGGCAATATCAGACATGGCTTCTTCTGTTTTTGCAACAATCATTAAGCCCGTTGTATTTTTATCAATTCGATGCACGATGCCAGGACGTTCATTGTCTTGTTGCATGATAGACAATGAACTTAGGTAATGAACCAAACCATTGACTAAGGTTCCATCATGATTTCCAATTCCTGGATGAACGACTAGACCGGCAGGTTTGTGTAAGATAAGAAAAGCGTCATCTTCATAACGAATGTCTAAATCCATTTCCTGCGCAACAGGACCACCTTCTGTTTTTTGCTTTTTCCACCGAACATTGATTCTATGTCCAGGTTTTACTCTATGATTACTCTTGACGGGCTTGTCATTAACTAATATCCAGCCCTCGTCAATGGCTTTTTGAACGCGATTTCTAGTAACGTTTTCAAGTCTACCCATCAAGAACTTATCTAAGCGAATAGGTTCTTGTCCAGGATCAGCTACAATGGTTTGTAGTAGGTAAACTTCGTTGTTGATTGTTTTTTCTTCTTTCATAATCTTGCAAAGATACGCAATTCGGCGGACTAGCAAACCTAGAAAGGTGTTTTTATTTCTTTATTTAATATGGGCAAGTGTTTATTGATGTCCCTCTCTAAGATATCATAGAATGAGCTCCAGTCAGTTGTCAGCTTCTCATTAACTGTTAGATCGACACCAGCTATCATTTTAGTAATTCCAGTCAAGCCTACCATAGAAAATGTAGGCTTTATTCTATGTAGAATCTTATGCAATGCTATATCATCTTTTCTGTCTACAGCATCTCTTAGTTTAACTAATTCGTCATCTATGATTTCTATAAATGTCTCAAACATATCCAATGCATAAGATACATCAGACCCATATGCCTGATCCAGATAATCGGCATCTAACTGAGAAGAATATATGAATGAATCGCCATTAGATATAGGACTAAATGTATCCACTATATACTTAGTCGT
>ENA-ORXM01004368-ORXM01004368.1-marine-metagenome-genome-assembly--contig:-NODE-4368-length-12501-cov-13.755715_pt1 | contig 12501 bp, 9 predicted proteins | sample MGYA00237867_ERZ511480 | MGnify/ENA primary metagenome ERZ511480 (study PRJEB26309, sample SAMN06266103) | marine metagenome | isolation source: Algal blade | place: United Kingdom:Sidmouth, United... | reverse complement strand
AGAGCTTTCAAGCGTTTGGCTCGAACCGTTAGCGTACTGGTACGGTTAATATCAAAGGCAAAAGCCGACTTTTTGAGGGTCGCCTCTAGCTCTTTTTGGGTAAGTGTAAAAAACTTCTTGAGTATTTTCCCATTAGTTGGATTGGTGCTGATATATTTCATAAAAATTCGCTGGGTGAAAGCGAGATTTCAAGTTTTGGCTTTATGAGAGCAAACATAGAGCTATTTAGAGGAAAAATGAAAGATTTAGCTAATTTAAGTAATGGCAAAAAGACAACTTAACGTTTTAAACTTCGATATTTTCCGATATATTTCGTTGAAAAGCCTCGTCGTAGCCTTGAAGAGATGAAGTGAATGGGAAGGGACGAGCCTGCTTATTTATAGTAATTTCGGGTGAATCCCTCCACTGTTTTTTTGCCACGAAGCGTTTGGAAAATGCCACTTAAAGCTCCTAAACCATAAGCAAAAACTTGGATATATAAGGTGATAATGGAAAGAAAGGCAACTTTTAGATTCTTATATATAAAAAAGGATTGAACAAAGGCAAAAATGCCAACCAAAACCATACCTAAGCCCGCTAATCCCAATAATATGCGGGCAAATACAAAGAATGGGGATAGAACCACGATTAATATCAATAAAAATACAATAAAAGCAGGAGCTAAGTGAATAGGTTTTAACATACCCTTATGGCTTCGACCTAAATTAATACGAGCAATTCCCCAATTAAATATTTGTTTAAAGAACTTTCTGAGGCTTGTTCTTCTTTTATGGTAAACAAAAGCGTCAGGAACCAAACCCACCTTAAACCCAGCTTCATAAATTCGAGCAGATAGGTCCATATCTTGCCCATGTCGGAGTTTATTCATGCCACCAATTTTTTCAAAAACGGCTCTACTAATACCCATATTAAAACTACGAGGATAAAACTTTGTGACACTTTTAGTAGAACCTCTAGTGCCTCCTGTACCAATAAAAGAAGTCATAGAGTAATTGATGGCTTTGAGTAAAGGAGAAAAAGAAGGGTGATACGTATCTGGTCCACCAAAAGCATCTACTTTATGCTGTAGGATATGGGCATCTACTTTACTTAGATAATCGGGTGGAATGATACAATCGGAATCAATATAAATAAAATAATCTCCTTTGGCTTCTCTCATCCCATGATTTCGAGCTTCACCAGGACCTTTGTTTTCTTGATAGATGTAGCGTAAATTAAACCCAAAATCATTTTGAGTGACATAATTTTGAGTTTCGTCCGTAGAACCGTCATCCGAGATGAGTAGTTCAAATTCACTTCGTGGAAAATCAAAGTTTTGTACAGAAGCCAATAATTCCTTTAATTCAGGAAGTCGATTATATGTTGCTATAATAATTGAATATTTCAACGTAGTATTGTTTTTGAAAAGGTATAAGAGCTTATTGGGATTTTCAGATTTAACAGGAACGCCTGTCGGTCAAAATGCGTCTTTTTCCCTGAATTTTGCCTTTTTTTTGTCAGGGTAGCTCTGCTACGAACCTTAAAAAACGCTTCATTCAGTCAAAAACCCCATCGTTTTCACTTTTAAATTCAAAGTCTGAACAAGCTCTAAGGGCGTAGTTGCCGAAAATTACTAAAAATCAAAGGAAATGTTGTAAATTCACCACTTATTTTGAGGAAAAAATATTTAGATGCAAAAAAGACATAAAAATCGTCAACAATATTTTGAAGAACAAGGCTATACTACTAAAAAATATGTTATTCCTTTCATCGAAGAGTTTCTCTCTATTAATACACAAACAACCGTTTTAGAAATAGGTTGTGGGGAAGGAGGAAACTTAACTCCCTTTTTAGACATTGGTTGTAAAGCAGTGGGTGTTGACCTTAACGGCGTTCAGTTAGAACGAGCAGCAGGATTCTTTAGTGAACATCCCAAGAAAGAAAACCTTCAACTCATACATCAAGATATTTACAAAGTAAGTCCTCAAGAATTAGGCGAGTTTGACCTAATTATTATGCGAGATGTCATAGAACACATTCCCAACCAAGAAAAATTTATGGGCTATGTCAAGCAGTTCCTAAAAAAAGAAGGAAAGTTTTTTTTAGGCTTTCCGCCGTGGCAGATGCCCTTTGGAGGACATCAACAGGGCTGTAAGAATAAGCTTTTATCAAAATTACCTTATTATCATCTCTTGCCCAATCCTATTTACAAGGCGATGTTAAAAGGAGGAGGAGAAACCGATAGCAAAATAGCATCTTTGTTAAACACTAAAAGTACTGGTATTTCGATAGATAGGTTTCAGCGAATTTTGAAAGCAGAAAATTACCATATAGATAAAGTAGTCTTTTATCTCTTTAATCCAAACTATGAAATCAAATTTGGCTTAACTCCTAGAAAACAACTTGGTTTGTTGTCTTCAATTCCTGTCCTTAGGAATTTTGTAACAACTTGTGGTTATTATTTGATTTCGAAAACTCATAACTAAAGATGAATGATTTATTAAAACCATTTTTGTCACACATCATTGCTATTATTACTTTTTTGGTCTTATCTGGGTTGTATTTTACGCCTCAATTTCAAGGAAAAGTTGTTTCGCAAGGCGATATTATCGGCTTTAAAGGAAAGGCTCAGGAGTTGCATGCTTACAAAGCAAAAACAGGAAGACAAGCTCTTTGGTCTAATGCTATATTTGGCGGCATGCCTGCTTATTTAATAACATTACCCTACACCAGCAATTTAGTATATTATATAGATCAACTGTACCATTTAGGTTCTCGTAAACCAGTTGGTATGTTTTTTGGTTTGATGTTTGGTTTTTACATTTTGCTCATTTCTTTAGGAACCAACCCGTGGCTCAGTATTGTGGGAGCAATTGCTTTCGGATTTTCAACCAATAATTTTGTTTTATATGAAGCAGGACATAATAGTAAGGTTGTTGCTATTATGTATTTTAGTCTGATAACGGTAGGGGTGATTCTCGCTTATAGGAAAAAATACTTATTGGGCGGAGCCTTGTTTGCTTTAGGAATGTCGCTCAATATATTGTCAGGACACTATCAAATGACTTATTATTTGGCATTGGCACTTGGTATTTATGTATTGATGGAATTGGGTAAAGCAGTTAAGGATGGAGAAATTGGTTCTTTTGTTAAAGCTTCAGGTATTTTAGGAGTAGGATTACTGTTGGCTTTAGGGACTAATACCTCTAAAATGTGGACAACCTATGAGTATTCAAGGGACTCTATGCGAGGAAAACCTGTCTTAAAAAAAGAGAAAGATGCAAGCAGTAGTAGTGGTACCGAAGGACTTGCTTGGGATTATGCCATGCAATGGAGCAATGGCTGGGTTGATTTGCCTATGATATTAGTACCAGGTTTTGTCGGTGGAGGCTCTGGTGAATTAGTGGGGAAAGGAACTAAGATGTATAGTATTATGAAAAGGAGTGGTGCAAGAGCGATTGATGGAAAATATCAAGCTCCTTTATATTGGGGAAAACTGCCTTTTACAAGTGGACCTGTTTATTTTGGAGCAGGTATTTGCTTCCTTTTTGTTTTAGGACTTTTCTTAGTGAGAGGCACTGTGAAATGGTGGCTATTGGCTGCTGTGGGACTTACGATTTTGCTATCATTGGGAAAAAACCTTGCAGGATTTCAACATATTTTCTTTGACTATTTTCCGATGTACAATAAGTTTAGAGCACCTAATTCGATTTTAAGCTTAACAGCCTTTTTAGTGCCACTCTTAGGTATTTTAGGGCTGTCACAAATTCTAAATAATAAAGTAAGTAAGGAAGCAGCGATTCGCTCTTTATTTATTGCAGGAGGTATTACAGGAGGGATTGCTTTATTGATTGGCTTGGTAGGACCAGGCATGTTTGACTTTTCATCTTCTGGCGATGGACGCTACCAACAAGTCATTAGTCAAATTGTCTCAGATCGTAAATCCTTGATGCGTAGTGACGCCCTTCGTTCTTTTGGAATAATAGCCCTATTTGTCGGGCTAATCTTCTTGTATCTAAAAGATAAGTTGAAACCCTGGATGCTTTGTTTAGGATTAGGCTTAATTACAACTGCAGATTTGTGGACGGTAGGCAAGCGTTATATGAACGATTCTAAGTTTGTTTCAGAAAGAAAATATAAAGAGAATTTTAAAGAACGTCCTGCTGATAAGCAGATATTACAAGCAGAAAAAAGTCGAGGAGATTATCGAGTCTTAGATCTTTCTGTGAATACCTTCAACTCAAATACGCCTTCTTATCATCATAATACAATTGGTGGGTATCATCCAGCCAAATTGCAACGTTATCAAGATATTATTGATAACCATATTAGTAAGAATAATCAGGAGGTTTTAAACATGTTGAATGCTAAATATTTTATAGCATCAGGTGGACAAGTTCAACAAAACCCTAATGCTTTAGGAACTGCTTGGTTTGTAGATAATATCAAAAAAGTAAATTCAGCCCAAGAAGAAATAGATGGTTTGACAGGGTTGAAACCAGCAAATGAAGCAGTCGTATTAGACGAAGAATTTAATGGATACATTGGTGATTTCGACCCACAAAAAAACGGAACAATAGCGTTATCTAAATACGATTTAGACCGTTTCACTTATGATGTAAATACCACCAGTGAGCAATTAGCGGTTTTTTCAGAAGTTTGGTATGGACCCAACAAAGGTTGGCAAGCTTATTTAGATGACAAGCCTGTAGACCATATTCGAGCCAATTACCTGTTAAGAGCCATGCGAGTGCCTGCTGGAAAACATACCATAGAATTTAAGTTTGAACCGAGTTCCTTTAAGATAGGAAACATGGTTTCTTTATTATGTTCTGTACTCCTTTTATTAGGTGTAGCCACAGCACTGGGATTAAATTTAAAAGGTAATAAAATCGCTAATGATGCTACTGAATAAATAAATATTGAAGGAGAGAACGGTCAGTTGCTTCGTCGTGAAGCATGGTCTCGCTATCCGCTAATATGGCTAAGGAAGCCCCAATCTACAAGGTTAAGCAAACACAAAAACTACAAAAACCACTTAAACCACAAAAACTAAAATCGCCATTCCGCTACTATCGAGTCTATTTTTCATGGACAGCACCACTATCTAAGTAAGTTCAGACCATGCAAAATAGACCTGATGGCAGTGGATCCCGATAGGGATGGAACGAACAGCAGGCCCATACGTGATAAGAAAAGACAAACCATTCTCTCCTAAAAAACATGAAACTACAAGAAAAAGTGTGGCGCAAAGAAAAATCTCACAAAGGTTGCTAAGAAATTGGTTGCTGTAGAGCTTTGTGTTTCTTTGCGTGAAATAATTTTGTACCCATAGTCCTAAAAATATTAGGCCAATTTATCTAATAAAGTCGCCAAACCCTTAGTAAGTTTTCTTCTTGAAAATTGTAAGTGAAGGTCATTTTTATTCTTCAAAGAATATTTTTGATGCTCAAGCCAATAATTGAAATGGGTAAGGAGCATTTTTTTGAAACCCGCAAGATCTTCAAAATCAATCATAGAATCTCGTTTACATTTCTGTAAAACAATTGCCGCATCTCCATTAGTCGGACCGACTCCCAAGATAGGCGTTTGGGACGCTAAGTATTCAAAAATCTTTCCTGTAATAATACATTCATTTTTTGGCGTATTGGGAATGACTAAAAGTAGCATATTGGCACACATCATTTTTCTGACAGCTTCTTGATGTGGCACAAAGGAAGAAAATGTACAGATAGGAAGCAAATCTGCTTCCGTGATACTATTTTGTATCGGCTTGCTTGTCATCCCTACAAATGAAATACGAAAATACTTATTGAAATCTTCATTGGCTAATCGCAATTCATTTATAGCTTTCCATAAATTAGGAATGTTTTGTAGTGGCGATATTTTGCCAACATACCTAAGCGTGAATGTGTTGGTTGCTTCGATAGGAGCTTCAGATAAATCTGTGGGGTCAAAGCCATTGTACAAGACATGAACATTGGAATTTCTATCTGAAAATTCTGTGCGCATAGAATCCCCTACAACTAACACTTTATCCGAAGAGGTTAAAACTTTATTTTCGTACTCTATATTTTTCTGTTTGACTCGGTCATTTAAATTAAGTAATTGATTGCTATAAATATTGACCCACGGGTCTCGAAAATCAGCGACCCAGGGGATGTTGTGTTTTTTCTTGAGGTCTAAGCCAATTAACTGAGCACTATGAGGAGGACTTGTCGTAACAATAACATCAATCTTATGGGTTTCTAAGATTTTTTTTACTTCTTTTACAGCATAAGAACGCCATCCAATACGAGCGTCAGGAATAAAAAAGTTGGCTCTTATATAAGCCGCTATTTTTTGATAAAAAGAACCTTTCTTATCTTTGATGGAACTTAGCCCAGGTTCAACCTTTTTGCCTTTTTTACCTCGCAACATATTGTAAATGGTAAAAGGTTCTAAAGTGTTTGTTTTGAAAACTGGAATATCATTGGGAACATCTTTTGATAGACTGTCATCAGTAGCAGGATAACTTCCATCTTTTACAGTAAGTATAAGTGGTTTCCAGCCAAATTCAGGTAAATATTTAACAAATTTTAGCCATCTTTGCACGCCAGGACCCGATGCAGGCGGCCAATAGTAGGTAATTATTAAAACCTTTTTCATAAAATGATATTTGCTAAATTTAACTATGTATGCTTAAAGTTAAGTTTGATTTACCCACAATTATTACGCCATATATAGATCATATTTGGAACATTTTTTGCCAATATGTTGGAATAGAGACGCTAACTGTACAAGAAAATCAAGATTTGTTGATAGGGGTAAACAAAGATAGTGATTTAAGTATCTCAAAGGTTTTTATCCAAAATTTAAACGAAAAAAAGTATCATTTTAAAGATTATTTTAAAGAAAAACCGCTTATCCTTCATGAAAATGGAGAACCAGATTATTTAGGTTCTTGTTTTTATATGCTCAATTGTGTCCAAGAATATGGCGGCACTGATAGAGACACTATCGGACGATTTCCCTACAAAGAAAGCTTTCAGCATCATTTTAATTGTCCAGAAGAAAATTTAGTGAATCAATACTTTGAAAAGCTGTATCAAAAACTACCAATTGTGCAAAAACAAGGTAAGTTACCTGATAATCCATCATTTATATCGCTTTCTCACGATATAGATTCCTTGTATGAGTCCTTTTTACAAGATGGGTTTGCATCATTAAAAAAAGGAAGAGTAGATTGGATAGCAAAGCTTTGTTGGAATGAACTAAGACAAAACCCCGCAGGATTCAATATAGAAACTATTATGGATTTAGAAGAAGAGTATCAAATGAAATCTATTTTCTTTTGGTTAGTCAATAAAGGAAAGTCAAAAAATATTGTAGGACAAAGTATCAAAAATAGTGATTACAATATCAATAATAAACGGGTTCAAGAAACAATTAAGAAAGTAGCTATTCGAAACTTTGAAAATGGCTTACATAAAAGTATATCAGTCGAGAATTACCAACAAGAAGCAGCAAAAATAGGAGAACAAATTATCAGTAATCGAAACCATTATCTATGTTTTTCTATTCCACAGCATTTTGAAGATATAGAAAATGGAAATCTTAAAATAGATTATAGTTTAGGGTTTGCAGAAGTGATGGGGTTTAGAAATGGGTATACATTGCCAGTTCGATTGTATGACTTAAAAAGACAAAAAATCAATGAATTTTTGAGTGTACCTTTGCACATTATGGATACTTCTTTTAGAATCTATCAAAAAAAGTCTTTAGTAGAAACACAAGAGCAAGTTTTAGCTTTTATGCAACGCTATAAAAAAAATACAGTTCTTGGAGTTTTATGGCATAATATGTACTTTACAGATATAAAATTTAGAGGTTATAAAGAGATTTATACAAAAATTTTAGAACTTGCACAAAAAAATGGAATAAAAAGTTTATTGAGTAAGGATGTGTTAAAGAAATATCAGATTCAAATACGAAAGAGCTAAAAATGTTAGAAAAGTTTTACTATATAGTTATTATGAAAAAAGTTAGCGTAATTTTGACAACATATAATTCGGAAGATTGTATTCAGCGAACAATTAGTTCTATTTTTAAACAAAAGGGGATTAATAAAAAGTTTACGATAGAATTGTTAGTTATAGACGATTGTTCTACTGATAATACTACAAAAATTTTAAAAACTAACAACATTTCTTTTCTTAAAACACAAAAAAATTCAGGAGGACCTAATAAGGGAAGAAATATAGGATTGCAAGCTGCTACAGGAGATTATATATGTATTACAGACCATGATGATGAATGGAAAGAACATCGGATAATGACTTTATTAATTTATCTTGAAAAAGCCCCTATTGTAACCTCTGGATTTACTGTCATTAACACAAAATATAATACTTCTCAAGATAGATTAAATAAAGGAGATGAATTTATATTTCATGAATCTAATAAATTATTTTTTAAAAGATTAACACGAACTTTAAAAGGTTCTAATTTTTATTTAGGAAGTGTTATTTTTCACAAAAAATTAAAGAATATTCTCTTTGAAGAACATTTTGGAATGCTTGATTTTGATTGGGGACTTAGGTTGTTACATAACAATAGTTCAGTTGAAGTTTTAGAATCTCTTTTTAATAGATATGTAGATGGAACGAATTTATCTTTTAATGAATCTTATAGGCGAATTAATTATTATTATTCTTTGATGTATATAGAAAATTATAAAATATTATATCCTAAAGAGGTTGAAATTGCTTATAAGCGTATTAATGGAAATAGAGCGCGTTATCATTATGTAATGAATGATATGGGAAATGCAAGATTTTATTTTTTAAAATCAGGATTTAATTGGAAAGTAATTTTGTATTATTTTACCACTTTTGGGGGTTCAGAATTTGTAAAGAAGAAATTCAATGTGTTTGGTTGAAATATGAAGCCTTTATTTTTAAATTGAAAAATTAGTAAAAATCAAGTGTTATGTTAGGAAAAATTAGAAATAGGATAAATTCATGGCGACTCAATGTTAAATCATATAACAGAAAAAAGCAAATTCAGAAAGATCTTGATGAAAAAAAGATAGAACATTTAAAAAAAACAATAAGTTGTAAGTATAAATGGTATGGTAATAGCTATGGAGGTTTTTTTATCATTCCAGAATTATTAAATAACTCATCTATTGTCTATTCTTTTGGGATAGGTAAAGATCTTTCTTTTGATGAGATGGTTATTAAAAATCATCATTGTAAAGTATATGGTTTTGATCCTACACCTAAATCAATTAATTGGATAAAAGAACAAAAACTTCCTAATACTTTCTATTTTCATGATTATGGTATTAGTGATTCAGATACAAGATATGTCGATTTTTTCTTACCCAAAAATCCAAAAGGGGTTTCAGGAAGTATTGTTAATCATGTTGATACCAATAAAGAGAATTATGTAAAAGTGTTAATTAAATCATTTGATGATATTGCAAAAGAATTGAATCATAATCATATAGATGTGGTCAAAATGGATATAGAAGGAATAGAATACGAAGTGTTGAATAGTTTATTGAAATCATCAGTAACTATAGATCAGTTGCTTGTAGAGTTTCATGACCGTCTCTTTGACAAACAAGAGTTTAAATCTAAAGAAATAGTACAGAAATTAAAGGAACATGGATATGAAGTTTTTGGTTCCTCAATATCTTATGAGGAAATTTCTTTTGTACATAAACGGAAAATAAACAAACTAAACATTCTTTAAGAAAAGTGGGAACGCCTTAAATGCTCTTACCAATTTATGAGAGTGTTTGGCATATTTTGTTTTTAACTGTGATTTTGTGGTAGTTGCGTTGTGTTTTATTTCAAAAGAAGCCAAAGCTTGCTCCAAATCTCCTTCTGCTTCAATCATCGTCCAAAATGTTTTGAAATCTTCTTGAATGTTTTCAATATTAATAATTGTTTTCTTTGATTTGTTTTTCAAAAAAGCCTCAATATTTTCATTAACCGTATCCACATAGTCATAACAATATTTAAGATTTCGGTCTTCTGACATTACAATTCCACGAGTATAAGCATCCATAATCCCCGTTATTTTAAACCATCGTTTATCATAACTCTCAGCTACTTTTTTTCTATCCCTTTTCAAATGAACGTAAAAGGCATCATCTCCGTATTTTTTCTCCAAACGTCCTAAAAACCAACACAAGCGACTGTCTATTTCTATATGATTCTTGGGGAAATCAATTCTATCATTCCCCAACAACCTTGACCGTTCTTCATGTCCTGAAGAATAGTTGCTAATGTATTTACAGGCTTTACTAAAAGTTACCGAACCACATCGACCTGTACTTAATATAAAAACATTCATAAATTACTTTATTTTATCTCTCACAAAATTAGCCACAATTTTTGACAATTCAACAGCACTGTGTTCTGTCAAATGACTACCATCATAACTTTCAAATCCATCTTGTTGTACAGGAATCCATTTTCCACCAACTTGGGCAAATTGATTGATAAATGTATGCTCTTCAAATCCGCTGAGTTTATTTTCTAAAGCATACATCGCAGCCGTTGTTGGAGGTCGAAAAGCAAAAATTTTGATTCCTTGTGCTGTCCATTTTTTTGTGTAATCTAAAACTGTTTGAATCATGATTGAATCAGGAGGATTATTGCTGAAAATTTTCTCATAATCCAATAAGGCATGAGTCGCATTGGCAGGAATTTTAGTAGAGGCAATCCATCCATTCTTACGATAATCTTGATAATATAACGTTGTTTTATCTTTGCCCAAAGCCTTTTGCAACAACCAAGAAACTTTCATCGGTTCTGTCCACAGATTAAGGCGATAAAAATAACGATAAGAAAATAAAGCACTATTTGCCTGTGCTTTCTGCTCTAAAAAGTGTCTATCATGTGCTGCATTTTGAGTGAGAGAATGAGGAGTAATCCCCAAAACAATCACTTGATTGATATTCGATAAATCTATTTTTTCCTCCATCTCTTGCAGCATCCGTTCACTCAAACTTCCAGACGAATAACCGAAGTTAAAAACAGAAAAATTAGGCAAAATTTCCTCTATAATTTCTGGAGCAATGCCTCGATAAATACGAGAATCACCACCAATCACCATATTAAATTTTTCAGCAGTATGGGTTTTCTCTAACCAAAAACGTTTTTTTTGTGTCGTACTATCAATAGTAGAGTAGGGACGCAGCCAACCAATACATACCAACAAAAGTAATGTAATCGGTACAAGATATAAAAGCCGTTCTTTAGACATCAAAAATCTAATTTAATTTTTTAGGAGACAACAGTTCCTCTTTCATCGCAAAGCATGGGCCTGCTGTCCGTTAAAGGGCAAAAATGAACCAAGTAAAAACGCAAACTCCATAAAAAAAAGTAAGCAACCTAAAATCACTACTTACTTTGCCCTACCACTTCCATCAGGTCTATTTTAAATAGACACAACCTCTATCATTAAAACTGAAAATAAATAAACTGTTGTCCTTCACCTCTCAAAAATACACAAGCCGCAATCAATACAGCAAGATACAAAATCTCTACATAAAAATAGTTTTTTTCAGAAAACCACTTTTTAGGTTGTATATTAAAAAGAAAGAAAGATTCAATCACAACGGCAAGCGTCAAAAAGATAGCAGCATTAGCCTGGGTAAACAAACCTGAGAAATCGTCAGAAAAATTAAAACTCAACATATTGACTGTAATTTGCCAAGCTTGTTCAAAAGAGGATGCTCGAAAAAATACCCAAGCAATCAAAACCTGTACCATCACCAATACCCAAGCAAGGTATTTTCCCAAAAATATTTTTTTCAAGCGACGAGGCAATTTAAAAATACGCTCTACACTCAAATAAAAAGCGTGTAAAGCTCCCCAGACAATAAAATTATGGGCTGCTCCATGCCAAAATCCCGAAACCAACATCGTAATCCACATATTCAGGTACCAACGAAATTTCCCCTTTTTTGATCCCCCCAAAGGAATATATACATAGTCTCGAAACCAGGTCGAAAGCGAAATATGCCAACGAGTCCAAAAATCTCGTACAGAAGTCGAAATGTAAGGATGATTAAAATTGATTCTAAAATGAAACCCCATCCATTTAGCCAAGCCTCTCGCAATATCACTATAACCACTAAAATCGAAATAGATTTGAAAAGCAAAAGCTACCATAATTCCCCACCAATAAATCGTCGAATGCGTCAGTTCAGAATCAAGAAATGCCGCATTTACCATCGGCGCAATATTGTCGGCTAAGACTACCTTCTTAAAAAAGCCAACCACAATCAACTTCATGCCATGCCAGCGTTCTACCTCGCTCACAGATCGAACATGCTTTAATTGAGGTAAAAAATCCTTAGCCCGCACAATAGGACCTGCTACCAATTGTGGAAACATAGAAAGATAAGCAAAAAAGTGAAAGATATTCTTAGTAGGTGTAAGTTGATTTCGATACACATCAATCGTATAACTCATCGACTGAAAGGTATAAAAACTAATCCCAACAGGCAAAATCAGCATA